>OLXX01000188.1_pt1 | contig 38651 bp, 24 predicted proteins | sample 1644211 | NCBI WGS metagenome assembly OLXX01 (sample SAMEA103958145, study PRJEB25191) | human gut metagenome | biome: human-associated habitat [ENVO:00009003]; feature: intestine environment [ENVO:2100002]; material: feces | place: Germany | collected 2013/2015 | reverse complement strand
ACGACTACTCCGATTTACTGCCATTTAATTGGAAGGGATAAACAAGAAAGACTGACACGTACAAGGCCGAATGCTTACAACTCATAACCGAAAAAGAATGATAGATAACGGACGAAAAAGAATTATCCCCAACGAGGTACTGTTACCCGAAGTAGCACGCCTCATCAGCGAAGGACATACCGTAACCCTGACGGTCAGAGGAAATAGTATGAACCCGTTTCTTGTAGACCGTCGCGACCGTATTATTTTAGGCCCTTTTACCGATGATGATTTACAACCGGGCGTTGCCGTACTTGCCAGAGATACGAACGGACATATTATCTTCCACCGCATCATCCACCGCAACGGCCAAGAGCTAACATTACTGGGAGACGGTAATATACGAATAACCGAACAGACCAACATAGCCAACGTCATGGGAGTAATGATTGCCGCCATCCGTAAAGAGAAAGAATATCCGTGTAATGACCGTGTCTGGCAGCGCTACTCTTTTTGGTGGATGAAACTGACCCCTGTAAGGCGATGGCTATTGGCAATATTCAGAAGAAGAAAGATTTTTCATCCGCAGATGACGCGAATAACGCAGGATTAAATACTGCGTAACAAAAAATCAGTGTCATCCGCTTCATTTGCAGATGAGAAATTATCACAATAACAACCCCTAATACATACAAACAATGAAAATTAAGAACGGATTTACTTTACATCAGATTGGTGACGAACACATCATCATGCACAACGGTACAGGAAACGTAGATTTCAGCAATATCATCAGCCTGAACCCTACGGCAACCCGCCTTTGGCAACATGTAGAAGGAACAGATTTCAATACCGACACCCTTACCGATTTCCTTACGGAAAACTACGAAGTAGACGCTGAAACCGCAAAGCGGGATGCAGAACAACTGATAAAGAACTGGTTGGAAGCCGGAATCATAGAATAGCATATGCGTCGTACTTTCCTAACCTTGGTACGTTCCGGATTATGGAACACCCCCGTCGACCCAACCCCGTTCAGTAGCATGAACAGTGCCGACTGGGAAGAAATATACCAACTGGCACGTACCCAAGCCCTTCTCGCCATTACCTTCGACGGAGTGCTCAGTCTGCCGGCAGAACTGCGCCCACCCCGACCGCTCTACCTGCAATGGGCAGCTAAAGTAGTACAAATCGAGCAGTCTAACCTCCGCCTGAATGAAGAACTCCCGGAAGTTTTTATGCCATACCGGGAAGCCGGTCTACACCCTATTCTACTGAAAGGACAAGGCATCGCCACTCACTACATAAACCCATTGCACCGTCAATGTGGCGACATCGACGTCTATATCGGAAAGGAAGGACAGCCCATAGCCAACAATATTTTGTTCCGTCACGGTGCAGAGGCAGAAGGAGAAGCATCGGACAAACACGCCAGCTATTCATTTCATGGCGTTCATATAGAAAACCATCGTATCATCCTGCGGATTAACAATCCGGCAGGTAACCGGTACTTCCAACGTCTGATACAGGAATGGTACCCACAGCATGCTGAAACAAGAGAGATACACGAATATCCCGTCAGCCTCCCGCCTGTAACATTCAATGCGCTGTATATCTTCATGCATGCATTCGTCCATTTCCTGAACAGCGGCATCGGCCTTCGCCAAGTTTGCGACTGGACCCGTCTGTTGGCAACACGTCATGAAGATATTGACAAACTTTTGCTGGAAAAGTATTTCCGTAAAGTAGGATTGCTACGTGCCGCAAAAGCTTTCGGATATATCGCCGTGCATTATCTGGGTTTGCCGGAAGACAACCTGCCCTTCTCCGTCAAAGGTATGGAACGGGCAGGAGAAATCTTACTGGATGATATCTTTGCTACCGGAAACTTCGGTCAGCATGACGCACGCATCAAGCCACGTCCCAAAGGTTATTGGGCCGGGAAATGGCACACTTTCTGCCGGGCAACCAAACGCTGCATGAAGCTGCGAAAGTTTGCTCCCAATGAGGCGTTATGGTATCCGGTGACGCTGATAAAGGGAACAGTAACAATACAAATTAACAAGCTCGCAGCTCGTAACTAACTCATTATGAAGACAGAACAAATAAAGTACATCTGGGAAGTATCTCACGGACAACGGGAACGTATTCTCCTCTCCTGCCTCACAGGTATCATTGGGGTAGCGGTTTCTCTTGCTTTTATTTATGCTTCCAAGGTCGTCATCGACATTGCCACAGGTGCCGCCATCGGAAGCCTGACCAATGCCGCTATCCTTACTATCGCTTTGTTAATCGCCCAACTTCTGTGCGGAGCCGTCGACACCTGGCTCAGTGCCCGTATGCAAGTGGAAACTGGAAACGCACTGCGCCACCGCCTATTCTCCCGTCTATTACAAAGCCGTTGGAACGAATTGGAACGCTTCCACACCGGCGATATCGTAAACCGGGTGGAACAAGATACCGCCGCTATCGTGGGGGTACTGACCAGTACAATTCCGGCTTTCATAGTTACCATCGTTCAGTTGGTAGCCGCATTCGTATTCTTCTGCTTTCTCGATCCGTCCCTGCCTTGGGTAGTGGTAGGCATTCTACCTATTTTCCTATTGGGTAGCCGCTTCTATATGAAACGAATGCGCCGCTACACCCGTGAAATCCGGCAGAGCGACAGCCGTATCCAATCCGTTATACAAGAAAGCCTGCAACACCGAACCGTCATCAAAACCCTGGAACAAAGCGACCGGCATATCGGAAAACTGGATGATCTGCAAGATGCACTCCGTAGTCAGATATTCGGTCGTACCCGCTTTTCGCTCTCTGCACGTATGCTGGTGGCATTTGCGTTTTCCGGCGGCTATCTTACAGCATTTCTTTGGGGAGCAATACGCCTTAGCACAGGCAGTATCACTTTCGGAACAATGACCGCCTTCCTGCAACTGGTAGGAAAAGTGCAACGACCTGCCCTCGATCTTTCACGCCTGCTGCCTTCCTTTATCAATGCCCTCACCGCCGTAGAGCGACTGATGGAACTGGAAGAACTTCCCTCCGAAGCAAGTGGAACCGCACAACTGTTCCCCCAAACCCCGGACTTACAATTGAAGGATGTCACATTCAGTTATTCAACAGGAGACCGACCTATATTAAATCACTTCTCCTGCAACTTCCCCGCCGGAAGCTGCACTGCCGTATTGGGTGAAACCGGTGCCGGAAAAACTACCCTGATCCGGTTGCTTCTCGCACTCGCCACTCCGCAAGAAGGAAGCATCACCCTTTCGCCTGCAAACACAGCGCAGCCCCCACTCTCAACTCTCAACTTTCAACTCTCAACTCTCGAAGTTTCCCCTCAAACCCGTTCCAACTTCGTCTATGTCCCCCAGGGAAACACTCTTTTCAGCGGTACCATTCACGACAACCTGCTAATGGGTAACCCTCATGCTACCGAAGCCCAAATGCTCCAGGCTCTCCGTACCGCCTGTGCTGACTTCGTTCTCTCTTTACCGGACGGAATAGATACCAACCTCAACGAACAAGGTGGCGGCCTCAGCGAAGGACAAGCCCAGCGTATCGCCATCGCCCGCGCCCTCCTCCGTCCCGGACACATCCTGCTGCTGGACGAAGCTACTTCCGCCCTTGATCCCGAAACGGAACGGCAACTAATAAAAAACCTGCGCAGAGACTGCACAGGCAAAACATTCATCTTCATCACACACCATCCGGCAGTAGCCGAGGCTTGCGAAGCAACTATACAACTTTAAACATCCATCTTGCATTCATCTCGCCTTCATCATTTATACCCCTCATGTAAAAGATGGCATCTTTTGTAGCGAAAGGTGGCATCTAATACAACAAAAGATGGCATCTTTAACAGCAAAAGATGCCACCTTTTGCATCACCCCTCATAATGAACCGGATCATATCAAAGCATCAAACAGGTGATAAGACTATATGCTTCAGCCGTCCGGTCTCTATCTTCGGTCAGAAAGACGCATTGCCATGAAATTAAGAAAGGGAACCATCTCACGATGACTCCCTTTCATTCCTAATTTTAAATTTGCTTTCGCAAAGTTCTCCAGACTTAAAATAGCTTGGCAGGATATTCACCCGCATCCACTAAAGCCTGGATTTTATCTACAACACTTTGACGATCCTCAGGATAAGTCACGCCAAACCATTTGCTTGTAGTATCAAGGACCTCGCATGTAGCGACACCGTCCTGAATCAATTTATCTACCATCAACGGAATGAAGAATTCACTCTTCAGATTCTCCATATTCTTCGGATCGCTCAAGAAGCTCTTGAAGAAATCGCAGCTGTATGCGAAGTAATCGGGAGTAAAGCCCCAGAAGTTCATACTTACCGGAGTAGTTTCGGGAGTAGCCGTCCATTCGCCATTATCATCAATGTATTTCACTTCTCCGTCCATACGTTGAATCTTAGTGCGTTCTACAACAGAAGTCAGCAGATTGTTGGCATCCGTACCGCAAAGACCGCGAGATACAGTACCGCTATCGCTCAGTGTATTACCAATGCGGAAACCTACCATTGAATATACATTCTTTGAATCTTCGGGCAGTGCAGAAAGGAATTTACCCATTACCTGGAAAGAATCGCGACCATAGAAGTCGTCGCAGTTGATAACGGCAAACGGTTCCTGAATTACATCAGCACCCATCATTACGGCGTGGTTGGTTCCCCAGGGCTTCGTACGACCTTCGGGGCAAGTGAAGCCTTCGGGCAGATCGTCGATAGACTGGAACACCAATTCGCACGGGATATGACCTTCGTATTTGGAAATAATTTTATCACGGAAGTCTTTCTCAAAATCCTTACGGATTACGAAAACGAGCTTACCAAATCCGGCGTTAATGGCGTCATAAATTGAATAGTCCATAATAGTTTCGCCATTCGGACCCAGTCCGTCCAATTGCTTCAAGCCACCGTAACGGCTGCCCATTCCGGCTGCCAATAAGAATAAAGTTGGTTTCATACTTAGTTATTATTTAAAAAGGTTAGTGTATCCTTGTTTTGATTACGGGGCAAAATTACAAAAAATAAAGTCAAGAAAGGTAGACAATTGGTTCATATTTTAGCTCTATCGTACAAAACCCGCCATTAGAACGGATAACCGATAGCAAAATGCCATGCCATGCCATCTTTAAACTTCGGAATATTATAATATCCCTTCTTACCTGTATCATACGGATCATGCAGTGCCACTCCCCAGTCAAAACGGAATACAAGGAAGTCCAGGTCGTAACGCAGACCGGCACCTGTGCCCAAAGCAACCTGTTTCGGGAAATTCTTCAACGTCAGCTGTCCATCAGGACGGTCTTTATCCTTACGCATCAACCAGACATTACCTGCATCGAGGAAGACAGCTCCGTGCAGGTCGCCGAGAATACGGAAGCGGTATTCCACGTTTGCTTCCATACGGATATCGCCCACGTGGTTGATATAGGAATACTTTTTCTCTTTATCGGGTGGATAGCCACCGGGCCCGATACTGCGGGCAGAATAGGCACGGATACTGTTGGCGCCACCAATATAGAACTGTTCGGTATAAGGCGCAGTCGTTGCATTTCCGTAGGACCAGATTACTCCTCCTGCAATACGAGAAGCAATCATCTGGTTCTTGTCTATCCTGTAGTGATAGCGGAATTCCGAATTCAGCTTCAAGAATTGTGCGAAAGGTACTCCCAGCAATTTCTTGTCTTCCTTGCTGAAAGACTGTCCGAATGCCTTATAAATCAAAGAGGTCAGATTACCGGCAGATCCGAATGTAGTCTGCCACCAGATGGGATTACGTACATTGCGAAGAGAAGCGTTATCATAGGTATAGGTATATTCCATCTTGGGAATAAACTGATTACGGAGACTGATGTAAAGAGCCGGGTTCTGAGCCTGTATTTCCTCAAAAGCCGCAGTCGGATTGCGCAACACATTAAATGTCAGTTGGAAGGGCGTGATACTATGTTTCCGGGTAGGCACAGGCTGAAAGTCATACGTGACGTTTCCACCGAAAGCAAGCAGTTTGTAGTACTTGGCACGGTTCATCTGGTCTATGTAGACACGGAAGGTGGTGGAAGCCGGGAAGTCATATTCCTTGGTACCCATCCGGGGGAAGACGATACGTGGGAAGGTAAGTGCAGAAGATAGGCCCAACTCGTAGCTATTCATCAGCGAGCTGCTGTTCTTACCCGTCTGCCATTCATAAGAACCGTTCACTTTCACATTCCAGGTTTCACCACCACCGAAGACGTTGTTCTTCGTTACGGTGAAGGCGGCACCGGGACCGGTCTGGTTATTGCTCTTCATGGTGACATTAAAGTCCAATTCGGCATCATACGGTTTATCCAACATGGCACGGATATTCACATCCAGCGTATCGGAAACGAGTGCCGTATCGCGGGGTGTGTACTGCATCTCCAGATAACGGAAGATGCCCACACTTGCCAGACGCTCCTGGATACGGGTTTGCCGGCTATATAGCTTTTCCGGACGACGGCGCATACCTCCCTTGTCCAGTTCCTGGCGTTTCCGTTGGTAACCTTGGTAGTTCAACCAACGATGGAGCATATTGGGACGTATCTTCAGTTTATCGTAATAGTGTATCCAGAAAGTCTTGTAGTAAAGACTGTCATTGGGCATTTGTCCTTGCGGACCGTGGAGGTAGAAATTAGTTTTACCTACAAAGAAAGGGCGTTCGGCGTCCTTCGGCATACCGGGAACAGGAATCATGCGCAGGCTGACGTGCCCACCGGGAACGAGAGTTGTATCGGCCTGGTAAGTCAGGTAGTCAGGGCGAAAATAATAATACCCCATATTACGCAGCAAACCGCTGATGCGGGTACGTTCACCATCAAGATCAGTAACATTGAACTGTTCACCCGGACTGATCAGGGAGCGCCGGCGGCCAAGGTTGATAATCTGCATCGTCGTACTATTGAATCCCCGATAATATACGGTATCAATGAAGTACGGGTTACGCATATCGACCGTGTATTGCAATTTAGCTTTCAGACTGTCCTTAGGATTAACAAAAGTTTGATAACTTACCGTGCCATTGAAGTACCCATAATCGTGCAGGATATTCGTCGCTACTTTCTGCCGGATGTCCGGATTAACGGAAGATATGAGCACGGGAGTGGCGGCAAAGCGATTGAATATCCACTTACCAAAACCTTTTTTGTACTTCGCAAAACCATTATACACCCACAGTCCGAATGGAAAAGGGATGCGGTATTCGGAGCTACCGAGCAGGGAGTTATTGGGAGCTTTGGCAAGGGCGGCTTCCACTTCTTCCATAGCAGTCTCGCCTACCTTGGTATCAGAGCGGTTCTCTACAATCATCGGCTTCTGACCGGTGTAGAGCACTTCGCCTTCGGGCAGGTGCTTAGTAGTGGAGCAGGCTGCCAGAAGCAGGGTTGCAAGGAGGATGTATACGAGTTTCTTCATTTTGATTCTTTAAATTGCGCTATTGTTATTTCTTTTACACTATTCGCTCACAGGTTCTACTTTCTTCTTTCTCTTGAATATGAACAGCTCACTCAGGCGGTCCATCTTACGGCGAAGCACAAGGCCGACACCTGTCTCGGTTATCTCACCATCGAGCACACTTTCATAGTTTTTGTTGTGGAACACGCGGACATAGCGTGTACCGCTATTGTCCAAACGATATTCCAAAGAAATATTATCGATGAATGATTCCACGTCATTCGTTGCATTAGCGCCACTGGATACTTTTCCACCGATTACAATCTGTATACGATCATTGAAGAAACGCTGAGAGTAGCGGAAACTATAGTCCGTCTGTTTATCACCCGTTTCAGCAGCGGTACGGTCTTCAATGCCGACACTGAGAGAAGCGTTCTTCAGATTTCCGGTCAGCGCATTAATCTGACTTTGCAGCACGCTGTTCAGTGCGGAACCCATAGTTAAGCCACCACCTTTTCCGCTGTTATAAAGATACATACCTGTGGCAAGCATGGTAATGGCTTGCTTGCTTCGTTCATCGGCACTCATTCCTGCCAGTTCGCCCTGTACGGTAGCATCATCGGGAGCACTCAGATTAAAACTCAAATCAGGGTTCTCCAAACGGTTCTTGATGCTGATGGAAACGTCGAAGTTCACCATGCGCGAACCGCCGTCATCGCCATCGGATACAGAAGCGCGGACACGTTCCGTAGCAGTCAGGTTGAGTGAAGGGTTCATCGGATTACCCGTCCAGTCCACATAACTTCCATTGACAAACTGGAACTCTTTCAACGGGATAACGGGCAGGGCATATTTCATCATACCACCTATCAACGTATAGCGACCGGACAATGTGAGATCTCCTTGCGGAGTATATTGCAGATTCAGGTCACCTCCACCTTCCAGTTCCACACGACTACTGCGGTCGGGGCTAAGATCAGCACGCAAACGTACGGCATCATCGATGTGCACAGACATCAACATGTCCATACCGCCGAGCGACATGGTGGGGACCTCAGTTGCCTGCACCGAAGTAGTATCCGTAAAGGAAGTGAACGTGACAAGTTCACCCAAACGGTCTTCTACAGTCAGAGGAGAGTCAGTCAACACATAGGTCACATCTGTGTTACCCAGCAGATTCATGTTTCCACGCATGGTCAGTCCATCCAGCGGACCACGTACAGTAGCATTTAAATCTACAAAGATTTTGCCGTAAATCATACTTTCCTTGGTACGGGGAGCATCAAGCAAAGTGTAGTTCTGTGCACGCAGGTTCAACTTCGCTGTCGGATTTTCCATATTGCGGAAGTCTACGTTCCCGTCTATCGTAAAGGGATTCCGGCTGGTGGTGTATATGGCAAACTTATTAAAGATAAGTTGATTATTCTCTATCTTCAACGGACGATTGTCAAACCAGTAACGTGCACCTGCCTGACGGGCATAGACGGACACGCTGTCCAGTGAGAGGTCACCACTCAGCTTAGGCTTCTCCATGGCACCGCTGATATAGAGTCCGCCGTCGATGTCACCGGTAAAGGCAACTACCTGGTCGGGCATGAAAGCATTGGCAAGCGAGAGTGGGAAATGCTCAAAAGTAGTGTTGACTTCAACCGAATCGCGCCCGTTCTTCTGGGTCAAGACGGCATCAGCGGTCATTACCTCCTGATCTCCCGACCGGAAATAGGCATTCAGATAGTGTGTACCTTTATCACCCGGAAGCCAAGTGGCACCCAATCCGATGTTACCTACCGGCTGGCGTTCGTAAGTCAGCTTTTCCACACCGGCCTCAGCGGAAACTTGCAGTGAGGTTGCGGTCTGTATATAGTTGGCTTCTGCCGAGAAAAGCCCCGTGATGCGGGGCATATATGGCAGAATACCGCTCAGTTTATCCAAGCGGAAACGTATGAGTTCCAAATTGATATTCTGCAAGGAAACGGTGTCGGAACGGTCGGACTGCATGCGGAAGCAAAGTCCATCGTCGCTATCCATATCCACATTGGCATAAACGCGCATATTCTTATGCAAGTAAATCCAGTCGCTGTTATCTACAAAGCGGAACTTCTGGAAAGCAATAATAGGCTCGGCAGGTGTCAAACGGAAGGCAATACCATTACCCCTACCCCGGCCCTCTATCAAAGGACGGGCATTGATACCCAGATCGAGTCCGGTATCTCCCTTCGCATCCACATAATTCAAGGTCAGTTCGGCATCTTCATTACGGATTTCACCCGTCAGTGTACTGCGGAAGACAAACTGCGGGTTCTTTGGACCATTAATGACACCACCCTGCAACTTCATGCGTGCAGTATCTTGGCTGATAGCGAAGAAAATAGTATCCAGTTGCAGGGAGTCCATACGCAAACCATGTATAGCAGTACGCCCATTGATACCTCGTCGGGGGGTAGTGCCGAAACGCAACACAAAATCATCAAAAGAAATATCCTTAGTTGCCAGGAAATAACTGACAGGGTTCTGTTTACCGGCTTTCAGTTGCATACCGGCTGAAGGCAGTGCTTTCCGTAATTCTGCATGATCGAGTTGCTTCAATTCTATCTGCTTGGTAAGAAGCGTAGAAAAGGCAGTACCTTGTTCCAGCAATTTCTTCAGTGTGCTGCGGGCACGGAACTGGAAGTCGAGGTCGCCTGCATCCATGCTCATCTTGATAGAGTCATGGCGTGCTTCGGCACCGAGAGTGAAAGCGAAAGGATGCTTCAACGGCTTGGGAGAAATTCCTAACTCATGTAAACCGACATTCTCCACATTCATAGCCACCTTGCCATCCAGGTATTTACGATCAAGGCGCATATCGGCATCCGCCTGCATTTTCAGCAGGGCATTGTCGCTCGTCATGTGTACAGTGGCTAGAGCGGATTTCAATCCGGCTGTCAGGTCAATACCGGAAATATTCCAGTGTCCGTATTGTAATTCGCCGAGAGAAGCTTGTACAGCAGCCACGGTACGGTGGTTGGCAGGATCGAATCCTTTTCCTTTAGCGGCAACCTTAGCCGAAAGGGTATAGATAGAATCTTTAGGTAAGAAGTGGTGTACTTGCAAGGCGTCCACATGAAGGTCTGCCTGATAAGCTTCAGTGGCAGTGTTATAGTGCGCCAACAAGTTCAATAGCCCTTCACGTTCTTTCAACTTAAGCGTAGCATCATACTTAGGTCCATCCATGCCAAGACATGCTGCCAAATGCATACTGTCTGGCACTACTATGGAGCCATCCGGAGTGACGCCTGTCAGTCCGGTAAGGAAATTCAGATTTTGTGTCCGGATATCGAAGTCAATGCTTCCGTTGCGCGTCAGACTGTCGGTAAGATTCCAAATTTCACCACCACCATTCAAGGTAAAAGCACCTGGCAGATCGATGTTGAAGCGGGAAATCTGCATCTGCTTAAAGTTACCTTCCGTACCGGCACGGATAGTAAGGGGGCGGAAAGGATATGCATCCTTGAATGTATCAGGTAAATCACCAGCAAAGAGCATCACATCCTGCTTGCCGATGCGGGCATTGAAACGAGCGGAGAGTCGTCCGGAGGTGGGAATTTCCACCAGTTCCCAATAAGTCTGGGCAGTGAAATCCATTTCACTGTGTGGGGTAAGTAATTTTAAGGAAGGCACCTGAATGACTGTGGAATCAGCATATACCCTTCCCGTCAGTGAAGTGACGCTCAAACCGGAACGCTCGTTCATGGAGAATTCCCGGATAACGGCATTGATATTCCGTCCATGATAAAGCACGGAGTCCACCCCAATACGAATATCCCGCAAGGCAATGTGCGAAGCATCAAATCCGGGAGCAGGTTTCACACCGGTGCTATCAATAGCCGCAAGACTACCGGTATCTATCAGGCTATTAATGGCACTGAGCAACTGGCTGCCCGTGTCATAGTTCACCGTAGTACTGCTCAATTCAAATTTCTTCAGACCGTACATCTGTCCGCCCAAGTCAGCAACCGCATCATCTACCTCTGCATCACCCAGACGGGCAGCAAGACGCATGGAATCCAACGGCATTTGCAAATCAACGGAAACGTTTTTCAGTGCCAACTTGTGCAAGGCTACTTTCCAATTAAGGGCGGTAGTCGCAGTGTCCGGTTCGGCAGTGGTAGTATCATTCATCACAACGAGCATATGAGTATCACTCAATTCCACACGATTGATGACGGCATCCTCTTTCTTCAGGTCTATGCCATGGCTTTCAAGGAAGAAACGTCCCAATACGCCACGTATGCGGATCCCCTCTATCAGATCGGCAGAGTTCAGGAAAACTCCGTTCACGGTTACCTCATCCACTTCTACTTGTCCACGTATCAACGGCCATGCCTGCACGCGCACGTTCAGGCTTTCCAGGGTTAGCAAAGTATCAGGAGTTTGTTTCACGGCAAGAGAGTCACCGGGAGCTGAAAATATTTGTTTATCTGCCTGTATAGGCTGAATGACCTGCACACCACGTACCAAAAGGTTCAGCGGAAAGCGGAGGTCAATGCGTTCAACAGATATATCCATACCCGTTGCCTCGGATGCGATGGCAGTAGCTTGCTTCCGTATCAGGTTCTGTACGGGAGGGATATAAAGCAATACCATCAATATTGCAAATAATATGATAGGGGTAAGTAGTATCCACACTACCCATTTTAACCATTTTCTTCTCATTAGGACGTCAATCGATAGTCAGTGTTTAAATCGTTACAAAGTAAACAAATTCCAACGACATTTGGTTGATGCAGAAGACAAAAAGGCTATTTATTCCACTATCCGGTACTTTATACCGCGAGGGTCGTTGCCAATATTCAACGCCCGTCTGAAAATTACTTCACTTTCTCACGTACCCACTAACGACAGTCAGACGGTGTCATACCGTACATATGGGTGAAGGTTTTCAGGCATGATCAAGGGCATGTTCAAGATCATGAAAGGGACACTACTCACAAAATTTCCCTTTGCACATATTTTTCAATATTTATCCTTGCTGTTTATCAATAAATCCCCTACCTTTGCTTCCATCAAATAGATATGACAAGTATGTTCCGGCAATCAACAAACAGGCTCACGGTGTGGCTATTCGCCCTCTGCCTCCTCTTCCCTTTCAGCAAATTGTCTTCTGCATGGCGTAATACAGCCACGCAGGATAAGGCTTTTTCAATTTCAGCTGTATCAAAAGCATCTTCTGACAGCATAATGCCTGAACGCCTTACGTTTCCCGATTCCGTGGCACTTGCAGCACCCGAAACTGCCGGAAGGAGCGTTTCTTCTCTTGTAGCTTACTTGAAACAGCATCTCAGCACAGACGACCAACTGGCACGCGCCATCTACACCTGGGTTTCAAGAAATATTAAATACAATGTGTACATAACCTATACTTCTCGCAACGAGGAAGCGGATGAGACGAAAGAAATACAAAAAATACTATCCGAACGCAAAGGTATTTGCCAGGATTATGCGTTACTTTTTAAAGCACTGGTGAAGGAAGCGGGAATGGATGCTTATGTTATTGATGGCTATAACCGCAGGGACGGTGCCTTACTGCCCGACCCACATGAATGGTGCGCAGCCAAAGTAAGTGGGAAATGGTATATGTTTGACCCTACATGGGGCGCTGGATTTGTGGAAAACTACCAGTTCATTCCTTCCCCGAATCATCGTTTCTGCAAGCTGTTACCGGATACATTACTGAACACACACATGCCTTTCGATCCGATGTTCCAGTTCCGCGAACGTCCACTGAGCTATGAAGAGTTTGATACAGGAGTTGTAGATGAACAACGCTCAGTACCGGTGTTCTATTGGGCGGATACATTGGCGCTATATGCACGGCAGGATACACTGGAAAGGCTGGTAAGTGTCAGACAACGCATGTTATCGAACGGACGAAGTAATGATTTGGTTTATTATATGCTGGAACTTACGAGTAACAACATCCGCATCGCCGGCTACCAGAAGATTCTGAATGCTTACAATATGGCAATGGATTTACAGGGAAAAGCTACGGACGCCATCAATGAATTCGTCCGTTACCGGAATAAGGCATTTGAGCCCCTAAAACCGGATGCAGAAATTCAGGCGATGGTAGATGTCCCTGAGGAATTGATAAACCGGGCAGATAGTGCGATCAATAGCATCCGCACCGCACCGGAAAGATATAAGGAACCTATCCTGAAATTACGGGATCAGATAATGGAAGTGGCAACAACCGTATATAAACATAAACTTTTTCTGAGGCAGTATTTTAAGCTACCGGCCAAGCAGAGGAAAGGGATGTTTAAGCAGACGAAATAAAAAGGAAGGCTTGTTCAAGTATATCTTCGATCAGGTTTAGAGCAGCAAGCGATTTCTCTTTTATTTTTTCATCAAAAGGTACTCCACGTGAGGCTTCAAGCTCTTTCAATAAAGTAACAAGATCATTGGCTCCCAACAGAGTAAACAAAGGAAGCATCTTATGGCCCATAGCGGCAATGCCATCTGTGTCTTCTGTTTCCAATGCCTGTCGCAAGCGGTCAACATTCAGGCGTGTTTCTGTGACGAAACTTTCCAGTATGGATTTTGCCGCATCCGGATCATCACCGGAAAAAGCGGTAAGGGCGGAAAAATTCAAGGTAGAAGAAGGGGCGGCATCAACAGTAGCAATATCCGCTTGCAGCACACCAATCTCTGCAAGCAATTCATTCACCGTAAACGGCTTATGCAGACTTCCGGCAAAACCATGTTGCAGAAACTCCTCACGCTTCATATCACTACGGGCGGTAACGGCAATCACCGGAATTGTCTTGGCTTGCGGGATATTCGAAGCACGCAGCAGCCTCAGCAAATCGAAACCATTCATGGCAGGCATTTGCACATCGGTCAGCAGCACATCGAAAGTATCAGTACGGAGGGCTTCCAAAAGTTCATCCAGTTGCAGGCAGGTTACGGAAGTAATACCACTCTGTGCAAGCATAGCGGCAGTGAGAGTAAGCTGAATGCGGTCATCATCAATCAAGAGAAGGTTGATAAGTGGAGAGTGGAGAGTGGAGAATTGAGAGTTGGCTGCGCTATAGGGGGCTGCGCTATCATGCTGCACAGAACTCTCAACTCTCAACTCTCCACTCTCAACTTCTCCAACTCTCACCGGATACAGAGGTACCCGTAACGTGAATGTGCTCCCCTTTCCGAGCACGCTATCCACCTCAATACGTCCCTCCAGCAGTTGCACCAGCATACGAACAATGGACAGTCCCAGTCCGAATCCCTCCTCTCCCTGTGCTCCGGGCAGACGGGTGAATTCCTGGAAAATACGCTCACGGTCACCAAGATCCATCCCCTTTCCCGTATCGATAACAGAGAGTTTCAAATGGTTACCGGGAAAAACGGAATCGCCTTTCGGCACAAAAGAGGCGGTCAGGGTAATGCCGCCCTCTGAAGTAAACTTCACTGCATTAGAGAGCAGGTTATTGACAATCTGGCGTAAGCGCAATGGATCACTGATAAAAGCTCCTTTCAGTTCCGGATCTATCTCACACTTCAAAGACAATCCTTTGGCAGAAGTCAGTGGTTCGAAACTGACATAGATTTCTTCCAGCAAGCGTGCGGGATGGAAAGTAACACGATTTATCTCAGCTTTATTCAAGTCGAGGCGATGGAAGTCGAGCAAGTCGGTAACGAGCTTCAGCAGGTGTTCCGAAGAAGTTTTCATGTTGTCGAGATAGAAGCGTTGCCTTCCGTCAACGGTGAGCCGGGAAAGCAAGTCAGCATATCCCATAATGGAACCCAAGGGAGCCTTGAAATCGTGGGTAATGGCAAGCATCAACTTTTCGCGGGAGGCAAGCAACTCTTCGGCAAAACGATTGGCTTCTTCCAATTGACGCCGATAACGGTTACTACGGGTGACATCCCGCCAGATCATGACAAGAAAGATAACGGACAGCACAACAGCCCCGGCAGCAATACCCGAAATAATCGTTGCAGAACGATGCCGAACAGCTTTCTGATACTCAGCCTCTTCGCGGGCACGCATCAGGGTTTCCTGTTCATATCCTTTCAAAAGACTGTCGATACGAGCACTCAGTGCATGATCAAGACGTTGCAAAGTTCGCTTACGACGCTGCATCACACTATTGGTAGCCCTCTTCTGTTGGGCAATAGTGCGCAGCTTCGCGTGCAGGGAATCAACCGGATTATAAGCATCGAGTACAGTATCCGTAGCAACTTCAAGGGTTGTTTGCACCTGAACAGCTGAATCTTTGCGTGGTGGGACGAAGACTTCTCCCAAACGGCGGAAGAAACTTTTCTTCTTGGGTTGTGTCACAACCGTATCGCGACGGGCAATAACCCGGCGTTGTACACGTTGTTGGGTGATAATAGTATCCTGTTCGGCAATAATCTGTTCCACTTCACGGGCTGAAATCATGCTGTCATTGGCTTCGCTCAGTGTACGCAGCAGGCGGACGGTATTAGCATCCTTCTCTCTCAAAAGCCCTATCAGACTGTCCGTACGCAGAATATCACTATTATCCGAACTCATAAGATTCTCCATTTCCCGGTGCACGAAGAACAGGGAATAAAGCAAGACTGCCAGCAGGACAGCATAACCGGCAGCTATCTTCTTCTTGGAGACATTATTCATTTATCTTTCGTTTTATAGCGGAAACGCAACCAGAGCATAATACCCGCACTAGTCAGTCCGAACGGGAAGGCCATCCATACACCGACCGTACCCCAGCCCAGCACGAAACCGCATAAGTATCCTACAGGCAAAGATATAACAAAATAAGAAATAAATGCAATGAACATCATCGGTTTTACGTCGGCAATACCACGCAGGGCATTGGCAAAGCTGATTTGCAGTCCGTCACCAAACTGATAAACCAGGAATGGAAGGAACAAAGAAGATACCATGGCAGAAACCTCCACGCTATCCGTAAACCAGCCCCCGACCTGATTGCGCAACAGAAACACGATACTCAGAAGCACCACCGCCATTGCCAAGATGAGATGATAGCCGGCATATGCCGAACGGCGGACATTCACCATATCGTTCTGCCCCTTGAAGTTACTGACGCGAACGGCAATCGCCGCCCCCATCCCATAAAACATCATAAAGGTGAACTGAGAAATAGTGAGCATAATCTGATGTGAAGCCAAAGCAATAGTTCCCAGCCAACCAACCATAATCGTGCTGAGACTGAATGAAGCCGTCTCCATGCCCATCTGCAAACCGACAGGCCACCCAAGTCCATTCAATTTCCTGAACATCTGTTTCGACCATCCCAAGCGGAAGAACCCTACTTTATATCTCAGGAACCTCCGACTACGAAAAACAATCAATGCAAAAGCAATAACCATGACGATGCGTGAGAACAGGGTACTGATACCCGCACCGAGCAATCCCCATTCCGGGAAACCGAACTTTCCGTAAATCAGCACATAATTGCCGACAATATTCAGCGCATTTCCACCAAGAAGCACCCACATAGCAGTCTGCGTTTGAGTAATGCCATCCGTAAATTGCTTAAAGCCATTGAACAGCATGACAAATACCAGGGATGCAAGTAGAACCAGAAAATAAGGTTTTATCAAGGGAATCAGTTCCTCGGGTTGTCCCATGTATTCCACACAGAAATAGACGACAGTCATAATAAGCGTCAGCAACAGTGCTACCAACACATTGGCAAGCAGACTTGAGCGCAAAGCTTGTCCAGCCTCCATGAAACGACGGTTACCGTAGAACTCACCCACCACAGGCGTCAGTCCATAAGAGAAACCGGTACTGAAAATAATGCAAAGTGTAAAAAGATTGTTGGTGAAAGAAGCGGCAGCCAACTCGGCCGTGCTATGATGTCCCACCATCAAGGTATCGGCAAATCCAAGAACAATGACTCCCATTTGACCGATAACGATGGGAAGTCCTAAGTAAAAGAGGGCTTTATAATGCCCCTTGTATGTAGCAATTAATCTGTTCATTTATCTTTCTCATAATATAATACCACCGAGTTTTCCTCACGAAAAGTCTCTTGTGCAACTGTCTTCAGACGTTCTGCCGTCACTGCGCGATACCGTTCTACCTCACGGTCTATATCCTCCGCTTGCCCGGTCAGTTCGAACCATGCCAGATTTGTAGCTACATTCAGGTAATTGATATTCCCGAATATCTGGGTGGATTCAAACTTATTCTTTACTTTCTCCAATTCCTGTTCTTCTATCGCCACTTGCTGTAACTCCTGCAACTCTTTACGTACAGCGGCCTCAGCCTGTTCCAGTGACACTCCGGCTGACGGTTTTCCACTGATATGCAGCAATCCCGCATCACGCGTTCCCGAAATATAAGCATCTATACCGGAGAACAATTTCTGTTCCTGCACCAACCGACGGTTCAAGCGACTGGAGCGTCCGTTACTAAGGATATCTGAAAGAATATCAAAAGCATAGTAATCAGGATGCTCGCGACTACACACATGAAAAGCCATAAACAGCGCATCCAAGGGAACAGGACGTTTCACTACCTGTCTGCGTTCCTGCGTCTGTACGGGTTCCTGCGGCAATTGTCGCACAGGCACATTCCTGCGGGGAATCAGGCCGAACCATTTTTCTGTCAATCGAACAGCTTCTTCCCATGATATATTTCCGGTAACGGCAAGCACGGCATTATTAGGTGCATAAAAGCGGTAAAAGAATGATTTCACTTCCTCCAGTGTAGCTTGTTCGATGTGCGATAAATCCTTCCCGATGGTAGGCCAGCGGTATGGATGCACCTCATAAGCCAACGAACGGATAAGATGTCCCACATCTCCGTAAGGCTGGTTTAGACAACGCTGTTTGAACTCCTCCATGACCACACCGCGCTGCACTTCAAGGCTTTGTTCACTGAATGCCAGTTCCAACATACGGTCGGACTCCAGCCAGAAGCCAATCTCTACATTCGACTTGGGGACGGTGAGGTAATAGTTCGTAATGTCATTGTTCGTCCAAGCATTGTTTTCGCCACCTGCCGACTGCAAAGGAGCATCATAGTCGGGTATATTCACAGAACCGCCAAACATCAGATGTTCAAACAGATGGGCAAAGCCGGTATGTTCGGGATCTTCGTCCCGGGCACCTACATCATAGACGATGTTCAGTGCTACCATCTGAGTACTGAGATCCTGGTAATGCACCAGTCGCAGACCATTAGGGAGAATATGTTTATTGATTTTCATAAAATAGCGATGTTACTTATCGGAGAAAGGAATTTCTTTCTGTAGGGTTATGAGTTAAATGATAAATAATCTTTTAGACGCGGATGACACGGATGACGCGGATTTTTTTTTATCCACTTTTATAGCGCAGCTTTTTAAATCCGCGTTATCCGCGTCTAAAAAATAATATACCGAATGGCACTAATCACTTATCACTAAACATTAATCACTTTTGTTCTTTTCCATATCGTATTAAAACAAATCTCCGCCGCCTCCCTGTCCGGCAAGCATTTCAGAAAATACACCGGAGTATGGGCCGCAAGATATTTCACTGTCTCGATGACACCATTATTCAATTCTCTCACTTCCTTCAGATTAGAGCACGATGGCAATAGTGATGCGAAGGCCCGTGCCGGACTCTCTCGTTGAATCTCATTCATCGGAGCCTGTTCCAATCGTACAAATGCCCCTACAGGAACAGAGTCATTCTTGTAGCAGGGTGTCTTTCCGCTCCAGGGAGAACCGTAGACTGTGGCTTCCCCTGTTTCCTGGTTGAAATGCACGATGGGATTATCATCGTTCAGCAGTTCACAGCCGGGGATATGATTCAGCCACAACCCGCTGTGCGTACTTTTTCCCGTTCCGCTTTTGCCTTGGAAGAGATATCCTTTTCCATCTTTCTTTATGACGGAAGCGTGCATTAATACAGTATCGGAACAAGCCGTATTGAAAGCATAAATCATCATCAGGATATTGTTGAGCACAAATGCATCCGCTTCTGTTGCGTGCAGGAAAAGGACACCTTTGGTAAATCCGTAGAGGAAATAAGCTGTGTACTCTTTTGGATCGTTGGGAGCGAGGATGGTAATGAGATAAGAGTCCGTATCCGGGATCACACTGATCCTGCACGTGGCACCTTCCCATTCGAACTCGATGAGTGAGCGATATTTTGCATGGTCTTCTTCTTGGGTTTCACTCTCCGGCTGGATGGCAAGTGAAAATGCTATTTTGAGTTCTTTCTCTTTGTATGTATCTAAAGATAACAGGAAAGGTTTCAGGGAAGGAATTAACTCTTCCGTTTTCCAGTGTGGAATGGTGGAGGAAGTACCGAATAGATGAGGCCCTACTTGATATACCTGTGCGTTACGCTCTCCTTTCATAATCTATAATATTTGATGTACCGGTGTAAAGGTAGAGGAATTCTTCTGATTGGACAACTGAATTTTACACAATATTACAGGTTTCGGTTCATTTCTCCAGTCTTTTCCGTTTCGGTATGTTCCGGGGATGCTATATCTTTGTAGGCAATGAAATCATTAATCTTGAATAAACCATGAAAACTGTACTTATCTGGTTGGCTTTGTGTTTCGGCACCCTAATGACCACTTATGCCAATGGAACGGCTTACCTTTTTTCCTATTTCATCAATGACAGCAGAGACGGATTGCATCTGGCTTATAGTTATGATGGTCTGAACTGGACTGCCCTGAATGGTGGCAAGTCTTACCTGACCCCTGCCGTGGGGAAAGATAAACTGATGCGTGATCCGAGTATCTGCCAGGCACCCGATGGCACCTTTCATATGGTCTGGACTTCCAGTTGGACCGACCGGATTATTGGCTATGCCTCTTCCCGCGACCTGATTCATTGGAGCGAGCAGCGAGCCATCCCCGTCATGATGCACGAACCGACTGCCCACAATTGCTGGGCGCCCGAACTTTTCTACGATGAGCCGTCGCAGACATATTATATCTTCTGGGCAACCACCATTCCCGGCCGTCATAAAGAAGTGGCAACCAGTGAGAGTGAGAAAGGGTTGAACCATCGCATGTACTACGTAACCACGAAAGATTTCCAGACCTTTTCGAAGACCAAGATGTTTTTCAATCCCGATTTCAGCGTCATTGATGCTGCCATCGTGAAAGACCCGAAGAACGAGGAGCTGATTATGGTGGTGAAGAATGAAAACTCCAATCCTCCGGAGAAGAATCTCCGCATTACCCGTACCAGAAATCTGGCGAAAGGATTCCCTACTAAAGTTTCCCCTTCTATCACTGGAAACTACTGGGCTGAAGGACCTGCCCCCTTGTTTGTAGGTGATACGCTCTATGTTTATTTCGATAAATACCGCGACCACCGTTACGGCGCAGTCCGTTCACTGGATCATGGCGAGACTTGGGAAGATGTGTCCGATCTGGTTTCATTCCCTCGTGGCATCCGTCACGGGACGGCTTTTGCTGTGGATACCTCCGTTGTGGAAGCTTTGATAGCAAACCGCAATTATAATCCTCTGATTCCCGATAATCTGGCTGACCCTTCACTTTCTAAGTTTGGCGATACCTACTACCTCTATGCTACTACTGACCTGGACTATGGTCTCGGTCGTGCCGGAACGCCGGTAGTGTGGAAGTCGAAAGATTTTGTGAACTGGAGCTTTGAAGGCTCGCACATCCAGGGCTTCGACTGGGCGAAAGGCTACGATTGGGTGAATGACAAAGGGGAGAAGAAAACTGGTTATTTCCGTTATTGGGCTCCCGGAAAGGTGATTGAGCAGAACGGTACTTACTACCTCTACGTCACCTTTGTGAAACCGGATGAAAAGATGGGTACGTATGTCATGATAGCTGATCGTCCGGACGGTCCTTTCCGTTTTGCTGAAGGTAACGGGCTTTTTGCTCCGGAAACGGAAGGTGCGGATAGTCCGTTTATCGTAAATGACATTGACGGAGAACCTTTTATTGATGACGATGGCAACGGTTACCTCTTCTGGCGCCGTCGGCTGGCTGCCCGCCTTTCTGCGGACAGGCTTCATATAGAAGGTGAGCCGCTGACTATGCAGACTGCCCGTCAGGGATATTCCGAGGGCCCATTGATGTTTAAGCGGAAAGGTATCTATTATTATGTATATACGTTGAGTGGAAATCAGAACTATGTCAATGCTTATATGATGAGCCGTGAATCTCCGCTTAGTGGTTTCGTCAAGCCGGAAGGTAATGATATCTTCCTTTTCTCCGCTCCCGAAAACCAGGTTTGGGGACCCGGTCACGGGAATATCTTCTATGACGAAAAGACGGATGAATATATCTTTCTCTATTTGGAATATGGCGACGGTGGAACTACCCGCCAGGTATACGCCAACCGGATGGAATTTAATGAAGATGGAACCATCAAGACCTTAGTGCCCGATATGCGTGGCGTAGGCTATCTGTCCGCGCCTCAGGAGACACGCCGGAACTTGGCGTTGCAGGCTGACTTCCGGGCTTCCAGTGAGAAAGCTCCCCGTACGGCGGTGGTAGACATCGAGACACAACCGAATGATCCTCTGCCGGAGAAAGCCTCGGTGAAGAAATATACCCGCACACATACTTATCAGGCTGCCCACGTTGGCGATGAATCGAACGGAACCCGCTGGATGGCTGCCGTCACGGATAGCAGCCCGTACATTACGGTGGATTTGAAAGAGATGCGCAACGTTGGCGAATGCCAGTTCTATTTCACCAAGCCCACAGAAGGGCATACATGGAGACTGGAAAAGTCTGTCGATGGCAAGCATTGGCAGGTGTGTGCCGAAGAAAAGAAACTTCAGGCACGGTCTCCCCATGTGGCTAAGGGTATTGGCGAGGCACGTTATCTCCGCTTACATATTCTGCGGGGAGATGCGGGGTTGTGGGAATGGAAAATATATGAATAGGTGATCCGGATTAAGATTTCGGTCAGAACCGTTCAATCCAGTTTTCTATTGTGATAGGGGAAAGGTGGTTGAGATGCTTCACGTTTTCAGTCACCATTACAAAGCCGCCGTGTATGGCGGTCGCCCCTATCAGAATATCAAAATCATCAATTAGTTCTCCTCGTGCACACAGTGCCGCCTTTTGGTCGGCAAAAATGGGCAGAGCATCGTAAATGGGCATTACTTTGAACTGTGAAATAAACTCTGCTGTTTGCTTCAAGTGTTTCTCTTTATTACCGCTGCGCGAAACTCCATAAAGTAATTCGGCGACAGTAATCTCTGAGATATAACAGTTCTTCTGTCCCACTTTTTTTATCTTCTCATCCAATTGGTATCTGCCTTTCATGTAAAAAATGCAGATATTGGTATCAAGCAAGTACTTTTTCATTCGTCAAAGGATACTATTTTGCGAGTGCGGTTGCTCGTTCTTTCCTTGCGGATGTTTTCTTCCATATGGTCTGTTTCGGGATCATCGGCCCATACACCAAAAAGATCTTCCAACTTTCCGTTGCCGGTTCTGTTCTTAGCTTCTTTCTTTAATATGGAGTCGGTGAGCATCTTTATCAGATGTAGTTTGGCTTCATCGCTCAGTGACTTCAGCATATCGAAGTAGCTACTTGCCAGTTTAAGGCTCATGTCCATAACTCATCTCCTTTCTTGTTGATTTATAGTGGCAAAGATAAGGTTTGCCTGTGGCTTCTGCAACAAATTACGGGAAAAATATGTTTCCTCCGTCACCTTTCCGAAATCTCTAATATTTATAAGTTAACATAATGCGCCCTTCCGAAGTATTGGAAAATACATTGGCGTGATACCTGTATTTGGTATCGCGGGTGTAGTTCATAAATGTGCCGGTGAGGTACAGTTGCTTCCGCAATTTCAAGTCCAGCCGAAGGCCAACTGCATGGAGGATGGCCCTCGAACGGTCTCCTTGAGCATTGAGCGTCTTCGGTTCCACTTCGTCCCAGTTGATGTCTTGGGGATACCCTTTCCAGGTGAACATGTGGTAGACTTCGTAGATGGTGGATATGGCAAGACGGTCCTTGTAGGTAAAGTTAAAGTTGAGCTTGCTGCTGTAGCCGCTGGCCAGGTTGTAGATGCGTTCGTCCACTTGATAATAGTCGCTGAGGGCACCTCCCAGAAGGATGGCGTTGAGGTAGGCGTAACCATCTATTCCCCAGTTTCGTTTGAGGTTTCTTTTGTAGATGAGGCCACCGCCCACGGAAGCGGGTGTACAGAATTTATAAGGTACTTTTGCCGATACTGCCGATATCGTGTCCGAATCGTAGTAGTCGAAGTGCTGGTACAGCCCAAGGCTGAGGTAGTGCTTTTCATTGTTCACCAACTCTTTGGCTACCAGTCGGCCAACAATGTTTATCTGTCCCAGAACCGGTTGATCTTTCTGCCAGTTCAGGTTTGCCTGGATGGAGAAATAGTCGTAGGGTTTGGTATCTTCCGCATCGAAGCGGTCGCCGTATTCGACGTTGATTTCGGAGGCCAGACCCACACCTTTGTCCAGAATCTCGTCTTTTAGTTCCAGAGTACGTATACCCAATGACACATCCACGCTTACATCGGGCACACCGAATTGCTTACCCGAAGTGGAACGCCGCTTCCAGGCATCTCCGTTGATAATACGGGTCAAGCCGCGCATAGGAGACACCAGGAATCCGGCAAACTCCAGTCCGAAGCGTGACCAACCGGTTTTCCGGTCGTCGAGGATGAGGTCGGAAACCCTGTAAGTCACTTCACCCAGGGCCATACCACCGATAGGGGTGGCAATGATGTCGTTGGTAGAGGGGTACTCGTTTTCCATAAACATCTCCCACATGAAGCTGCCGCCGAAGGCGAAGAGGCCGGACTGCCAGAAACTATATCCGTTGGACCGGGCAGAGTTGAAGTACAGGCTACCGTGGTAGGGGTGCATGAACATATTGGTACCCATGGCGTCATTGTCCCACACGAAACCATGCTTGAGGTTATCCTTGATAGTACGCCCGTTGATGTAGGCAAAGTCGGCCTTGCGGATGTAGCGGTCGAAGGCCCAGACGCCCATGTTGATACCGAAGACCATGGTGCCCGCCTGAAACCCTCTTTTCCGGGAGTAATAGTCTATATCGAGCGAGTCGGCAGGTCGGGGAGTGGCTAACCGGTGGCGAATGGCGAGTTGCGGATAAGCCACATCAATGGCTATCAGGAAGGTGAGCAGAGTCAGCAGTAACTTTTTCATGACGCAAACATAGGGATTTTTATAAAATGCACGTAGTTGTATTTTTCGTAAAAAGTCTCTAGTACTTCTTAATTTAACTCGTTTGCAGCATAAAAGGTTCGCGAAAGGGACACTTTTCTATAACCTCACTCTCTTACCGAATTCCGAAACATCTGCGGCGTTACCCCCGCATGTCTCTTAAAGAACTTATTGAAGAAAGCGGCATTATTGAACCCCAAATTCAGCGCAATATCCTTCACCGGCGTATTCTCCGTGCGCAGTTGCGTCTTGGCATCCATGATGAGCGTCCTGTTGATAATCTCCATTGCCGTATGTCCCGACTCCTTCTTGACAAGCCGGCAAAGGGCGGACGGTTGCATATTCATCTTCTTGGCATAATACACCACTTGGTGCTCACGGGCATATTCCTCATGTACCATTCGGACAAAAATCCGGTACTGATGGAAATGTCTGCTGCCTGGCGTCTCTTTCAGTTTCGCCTGTTCCGGACAAAGTTCGGATACCCCCTGCAACATCAGACTTAGGAACGACTGCAACACAGCCTCACTCAACTTCTCCTCAACCTCTTTATAAAGATGCGACAGAAACGTAAACATCTCCGAGTAAAGTTGCGAAACCATTTCTGACAACGAGAAAACATAATGCTTGCCGATGATATGAAACTTATCCATCATATTCTTGCCCATTCCGGCATGCTGTATCAGTTGCTGAGAAAACATGACAGCATGTATTTCCACATCATCCGATGCGGTCAGTAGCTGGACGAAAGTCTCGGGAGGAGCAACTATCAGTTCATTCACTCCAATCCGATATTCGGTATGATTAATAATTGTCTTCAGCGAACCCTTGCTACAAAGGGCGAAAATGCCTCCCTCCGTCTTATAAGCCCGCCCCGACAGATGACTCAGCCCACTTGCCGTGATCTGCTGATATGCAATGAAGTCGGCATTTATATTGAATTTAGTTATACTCATGTCTTATCTTTTAAGCATGCAAAATTGAATGATATTGATCTATAATCAGCAAGAATAACCGTTAAATCCGACTCTCCGTCCCTTTTTATCCGGTTAAAAGATGTAAAGGTGTGAACGATGGAATATATTCGCGTCCAAATGGAATATTGATTTCTTCCGGTTTGTTTGCCATCTATCCGTTTAAGCCCGACCTTTGCGGCTTACACGATAAACATAGCTTTATGAACACCGATATGTCTCAGGAAGTACGGATAGTGAACACCATTGCTGAACAATTGTTCGATGTATGGCCCGTCAGCATTGTCATGATCGACCTTGAAGATTGCGTCTGGCGCGTGAACAAACAGGTGAGTGACGAACTCCAGTTGGATGTGGATATCATTGGAAAATCCGTCGTCGATGTGCTGGAAATAGTGCAGGACAAGGAGGATGTCCTGCACTGTTATCTTCAGGATTTGCATGAGGATTCCCGGCGATTCATCCCTTTGTCTTCCAATTGTTTCATATGCGAACCGAAAAGACATATCACTTTCCTGATACAAGGTGCCCTGATAGGCGTGTATGAAGAAGACAGACTGGTCAGAATCGTACTCTACTATCGCAACGTGGTGGAAGAGAGTACTCAAAAGCATCTGTTGGATATTGCTTTGAGTCGTACGCAGATATTCCAATGGTCGTACGACTTGGAGCACAACTGCATGATCATCGATTCCCGTTACTTCGAATACCTGAATATTCCCACTCGTGACTACACACTTACTACCGAAGAATTTCTCTATCTGGTACATCCCGATGACCGTCAGGCGGTGATATATGCCTTGACCTCGCAGTTGGAGGGTAACTTGTATGAAGCCTCCGTGCAATACCGCCTCCGTCGTGACGACGGCAGTTGGGAGTGGTTCGAAGCCCAGTCCACCTACGTAGGGCAGTTGAAAGATACCCCTTTCCGCATCATTGGCATCTGCATGAGCACTCAGAAATATAAGGATACCGAAGAACGGCTGAACGAGGCCCTGCATAAAGCCCGGTGCAGTGACGAACTGAAAAGTGTCTTCCTTGCCAATATGAGCCACGAAATACGTACGCCGCTCAATGCCATCGTAGGATTTTCCTCCCTGCTGGCCTATGGCGAATCTGATTTGACAAAGGAAGACATCACCGAGTTCACCTCCCTGATCGAGAAGAACAGTCAACTGCTGATGGTCCTCATCTCCGACATCCTGGACCTCTCCAAGATAGAGTCGAATACCATGGAGTTCAACTTCTGCAACATCTCCCTCCACCAGGTATTGAATGAGATAGGCAGTGCGCAAAGAATGAATATGCAGAAAGGTGTGGAGCTACTGCTGGATCTCCCCGAACAGGCGATTGCCATTTATACCGATCCCACCCGCCTGAACCAAGTTATCAACAATCTGGTGAACAATGCGATAAAGTTCACCTCCGAAGGAAATATCCGTATAGGCTACCGGCCTGCCGCCTCCAGTCGTGTAAAAATATTTGTGGAAGATACCGGAACAGGCATGGCTAAAGAAGTAATTGAACATATCTTTGACCGTTTTTACAAAGGAGACGCCTTCAAGCAAGGCACAGGACTAGGACTTGCTATCTGCCGGACAATCGTCGAACGCTTCAAAGGGAAGATCGAAGTAGCGTCTACACCCGGAAAGGGTACACGCTTTACAATCATCCTGCCGCTGAAAGTAGAAGAATGAGTTGGTGCATAACGGGATGGAAAGGGATAAAAGTGATTAGGGTTTAGTGATAAGTGATAAGCGCCATTCGGTATATGATTTCAGTGGATTCTTTGTACTGGAGACACAACAAATGATGTGGGAACTGTATGCCGAATGGTGCTTATCACTTATCACTAAACCCTAATCACTTTGTTCATAACCCTACATAAATGAATGAATTCCGCCAACGAGTTACAATAATATAGGCTTACGATGTCATATCCCGCTGGAAATCGTTACCTTTGCAGCCCTGAACGATAAATTCATTGACACTATGATATCAGTAGAAGGACTGAAGGTAGAATTTAATGCAACCCCTCTGTTCGAAGACGTCTCTTACGTAATCAACAAAAAAGACCGCATCGCCTTGGTGGGCAAGAATGGTGCGGGTAAGTCTACCATGCTCAAGATATTGGCCGGACTACAGCAGCCCACTTCCGGCGTCGTTGCCATTCCCCGAGAATGTACTATCGGTTACCTGCCGCAGGTGATGATTCTCAGTGATAAGCGTACCGTGATGCAAGAGGCGGAACTGGCTTTCGAACACATCTTCGAAATGCAAGCAGACATCGAACGCATGAACCAGCAACTTGCCGAACGCACTGATTATGACAGCGAAGAATACCATAAACTCATCGACCGTTTCACTCATGAGAACGAACGTTTCTTGATGATGGGTGGCACCAACTTCCGTGCTGAAATAGAACGAACCCTGCAAGGTTTAGGTTTCAGCCGCGAAGACTTCGACCGCTCCACCAGTGAGTTCTCCGGTGGTTGGCGTATGCGTATCGAGCTTGCCAAACTCCTGCTTCGCCGTCCCGATGTGCTGTTGCTCGACGAACCTACCAACCACTTGGATATTGAGAGTATCCAATGGCTTGAGAACTTCCTTTCCACACGTGCCAATGCCGTGGTATTGGTGAGTCACGACCGTGCATTTCTCAATAACGTCACCACGCGCACCATCGAAATCACTTGCGGACAGATTTACGACTACAAAGTGAAGTATGACGAATTTGTCGTTCTGCGGAAGGAACGTCGTGAACAGCAACTCCGTGCCTATGAGAATCAGCAGAAACAGATAGAAGATACGGAAGCCTTTATCGAGCGCTTCCGCTATAAAGCCACGAAAGCCGTGCAGGTGCAGAGCCGCATCAAACAACTGGAAAAGATAGAACGCATCGAGGTAGACGAGGAAGACAACTCTGCATTGCGCCTGAAGTTTGCTTGCAGCAGCCGTAGCGGAAGTTACCCTGTCATCTGTGAGGATGTCCGGAAGGCCTATGGCGACCATGTCATCTTCCACGATGTCAACCTGACCATAAACCGTGGTGAGAAAGTGGCGTTCGTAGGTAAGAACGGTGAAGGTAAATCCACCCTGGTAAAGTGTATCATGGGAGAAATCACCGACTATACCGGTAAGCTCACCCTCGGTCATAATGTACAGATCGGTTACTTCGCCCAGAACCAGGCACAACTCCTGGATGAAAGCCTGACAGTATTCGATACCATCGACCGCGTAGCCGTAGGCGATATCCGCACGAAGATACGTGATATCCTCGGTGCCTTCATGTTCGGAGGTGAAGCTTCTGATAAGAAGGTGAAAGTGTTATCCGGTGGAGAGCGTACCCGTCTCGCAATGATCAAACTTCTACTGGAACCCGTGAACTTCCTGATACTGGACGAACCGACCAACCACCTCGATATGCGTTCGAAGGATGTACTGAAAGATGCCATTCGCGAATTTGACGGTACAGTCATTTTAGTAAGCCACGACCGTGATTTCCTGGACGGACTTGCGACTAAAGTATATGAGTTCGGTGGTGGAATTGTAAAAGAACACCTCGGTGGCATCTACGACTTCCTGCAAAAGAAGCAGATAGAAAGCCTGAACGAATTGCAGAAAGCACCCGCACTTTCTACCTCACCTTCCGGTGGAAAAGAGAATACGGATACCGCCACTCAGTCTTCCGGCGCCAAGCTTTCCTATGAAGAACAGAAGGAACTGAACAAGAAGCTCAAAAAACTGGAACGTCGCGTTGCCGACTGTGAATCGGAGATAGAGCAGACCGAGTCTGCTATCGCCATCCTCGAAGCCCGGATGGCAACTCCCGAGGGAGCTTCGGATATGGCCCTTTACGAGCAGCATCAGAAATTGAAGCAACAACTTGACTCTGTGATGGAAGAGTGGGATGCCGTCTCTACCGAACTGGAAGAAGCCAAGCGAGAACAATAAAACGATACGGTGAATACCTTCCCCTTATCACTTTATAACATTATTTTATATCTTATGAAAGTAACTCATTATTTACCTTTAGCTGCAGCTTGCCTTATGATGGTGGGATGTGGTACGGGCAAGCAGAAAGCTGAAATGACAGCCGGTATTCAGCTTGCCAATCTTGACACAACTGCCCTTCCGGGGAGTAGTTTCTATCAGTACGCCTGTGGCGGTTGGATTGAAAGCCATCCACTTTCACCTGAGTATTCACAGTACGGTTCTTTTACAGAACTTGCCGAGAATAATCGTAAGCAGATACAAGGCCTGATTGAAGAACTGGCTGCCACTCAGCACGAAGCTGGTAGTGTAGCGCAAAAGGTAGGCGACCTCTACAAGATTGTTATGGACAGTGTGAAGCTGAACAAGGAAGGTGTTGCTCCTATCAAAGCCGACTTGGAACAGATTGCTTCCCTGAAAGATAAAGAAGCTGTTTATGCTTTGCTCGCCGATCTGCGCAAACAGGGTATCGGTGCTTACCTCGGCCTCTATGTAGCTGCCGACGAAATGAACAGTAACGAGAACGCCGTGCAGCTTTATCAAAGCGGCTTGAGTATGGGCGAACGCGATTACTATCTGGCTACCGATCCTTCTACTACCGCTATCCGTGATGCCTTCCGTACTCATGTACAGAAAATGTATCAGTTGGCCGGCTTCGATGAGGCTACTGCCAAGAAGGGTATGGAAGTGGTTATGGACGTGGAAACACGCCTTGCCAAAGCTTTCCGTTCCCGTACCGAACTGCGTGACCCGCATGCCAACTACAATAAGATGAGCATGGAAGAGGTGAAGAAGAATTATCCTACTTTTAACTGGGATGCTTACCTTTCAGGCCTTGGCCTGACAGATGTGAAGGAAATCATTGTCGGTCAACCTGCTTCGGTTGCTGAAGCTGCCAACATCCTGAATACCTTACCCGTCGATCAGCAAGCTCTTTATCTGCAATGGAAATTGATTGATTCTGCTGCCGGTTATTTGAATGATGAGATGGCTCAACAGAATTTCGACTTCTACGAACGTACCATGTCTGGAACGCAGGAAATGCAACCCCGTTGGAAGACTGCCGTTTCTGTGGTAAGTTCCGCACTGGGTGAAGCCGTAGGACAGATGTATGTAGAGAAATACTTCCCTGCTGCTGCCAAGGAACGTATGATATCTTTGGTGAAGAACCTTCAGACCAGCTTGGGCGAACGCATCAACAACCTTGCCTGGATGAGCGACGAAACCAAGAAGAAAGCACAGGAGAAGCTGGCCACTTTCCACGTGAAGATCGGTTACCCTGATAAATGGAAAGACTACTCTACGTTGGAGATCAAAGACGATTCATATTGGAACAACATCAAACGTGCCAATCTTTGGGGATATGCCGAAATGGTTGCCAAAGCCGGCAAACCGGTGGATAAAGACGAGTGGTTGATGACTCCGCAAACCGTAAACGCTTATTACAACCCGACAACGAACGAAATCTGTTTTCCTGCCGGTATCCTGCAATACCCATTCTTTGATATGAATGCTGACGATGCCTTCAATTATGGTGCAATCGGTGTTGTAATCGGTCATGAGATGACACACGGCTTCGACGACCAAGGTCGCCAGTACGACAAAGACGGTAATCTGAAAGACTGGTGGACGGAAGAAGATGCTAAGAACTTCGAGAAACGTGCCGATGTAATGGTTGCTTTCTTTGACAGCATCGAAGTTGCACCGGGGGTACATGCCAACGGTCGCATGACACTGGGTGAGAATATTGCCGACCACGGAGGTTTGCAAGTATCTTATCAGGCATTCAAGAAGGCTACCGCTGCCGCTCCGCTGGAAGTAAAAGACGGTTTCACTCCCGAACAACGCTTCTTCCTGGCTTATGCCAATGTTTGGGCCAACAATACCCGTCCCGAAGCCATCCTGCAATTGACGAAGATCGATGTACACTCTTTGGGCAAATGGCGTGTAGACGCTGCATTGCCACATATTGCCGCATGGTATGAGGCATTCGGCATTACAGAAAAAGATCCGATGTACGTACCGGTGGCAGAACGCGTCTCTATCTGGTAAGTCTTGCCATCGCTTTGGCACAGTTGTGCCATAGGCATGGCATAATCTTGCCAAGGTGATGGCAAAACTGTGCCAAGGCTGTGGCACAACTCTGGCACAGTGGGGCGGTATCCTCTCCGTTTAGCAAAAAAGAAAGATAAAGGCAGTAAATCCTAAACAGGATTGCTGCCTTTTTTAATTATACCTAATTTATTGTGTTTGAGTATGTGTGCAAATAAACATTTTTAGTACCTTTGCGCATCAAATACTTATATACGCAATTCCATGTCTGAAACAAAAAGAATTAAAACCGCTTTAGTATCGGTTTATCATAAGGAAGGTTTGGACGAAATCATCACCAAACTGCATGAAGAAGGAGTTGAGTTTCTGTCAACAGGCGGAACTCGTCAGTTTATAGAATCACTGGGTTATCCCTGTAAAGCAGTGGAAGACTTGACTACGTATCCCTCTATCTTGGGTGGACGTGTGAAGACCCTGCATCCGAAAGTGTTCGGTGGTATTCTCTGCCGTCGCGGACTGGAACAGGATATGCAACAGATAGAAAAATATGAAATTCCCGAAATAGACCTCGTTATCGTTGATTTGTATCCGTTTGAAGCTACCGTAGCTTCCGGTGCCGACGAGCCGACTATTATCGAGAAAATAGATATAGGCGGTATCTCACTGATCCGTGCAGCTGCCAAGAATTACAATGATGTGGTTATCATCGCTTCTCAGGCACAATACCAGCCGTTCCGCGATATGCTGATGGAACATGGAGCTACCACTTCGCTGGAAGAACGCCGTTGGTTTGCCAAAGAGGCGTTTTCCGTTTCTTCCCATTACGATTCAGCCATCTTCAACTACTTCGATGGCGAAGAAGGTTCTGCATTCCGTTGCTCTGCCAATAATCAGAAGACTTTGCGCTACGGCGAGAACCCGCACCAGAAGGGTTACTTTTACGGAAATCTGGAAGCTATGTTCGACCAGATTCACGGAAAGGAAATCTCTTACAACAATCTGCTCGATATCAATGCAGCCGTCGACTTGATCAATGAATTTGAAGAGACTACGTTTGCCGTATTGAAGCATAACAATGCTTGCGGTCTGGCTTCACGCCCCACGGTGCTCGAAGCATGGAACGATGCATTGGCCGGTGACCCGGTTTCCGCTTTCGGTGGTGTGCTCATCACAAACGGAGTGATCGATAAGGACGCTGCTGAGGAAATCAATAAAATCTTCTTTGAAGTAATTATCGCCCCTGATTACGATGTAGACGCATTGGAAATCCTGGGACAGAAGAAAAACCGTATTATTCTGGTTCGCAAGCCTGCCACACTGCCTAAGAAGCAGTTCCGTTCTCTCTTGAATGGTGTGTTGGTACAGGACCGCGACCTGAACATCGAGAAGCCTGAAGATTTGAAAACTGCAACCACGAAAGCACCTACCGCACAGGAAATAGAAGACATGCTCTTTGCTAACAAGATTGTGAAGAACAGCAAGTCCAACGCTATCGTACTGGCTAAAGGCAAGCAATTGCTGGCAAGCGGTGTGGGACAGACTTCACGTGTGGATGCTTTGAAGCAGGCTATCGAAAAAGCCAAGAACTTCGGCTTCGACCTGAAAGGTGCCGTGATGGCATCCGACGCTTTCTTCCCCTTCCCCGACTGTGTGGAGATTGCCGGAAATGAAGGTGTGACCGCAGTTATTCAACCGGGTGGTTCCATCAAGGATCAGCTTTCGTTCGACTATTGCAACGAACATGGCATCGCGATGGTGACCACAGGAATTCGTCATTTCAAACACTAATATTAATGATGAATTATGAATTATGAATGATGAGTTAGCTGCGCCGAGCATGCTGTCATCTTCATAATTCATAATTTATAATTCATAATTAACAACATGGGATTATTCTCTTTTACGCAAGAAATAGCGATGGACCTTGGTACCGCCAATACCATTATCACAACCAATGGTAAGATTGTGGTGGATGAGCCTTCGGTGGTAGCTCTCGACCGTCGCACCGATAAGATGATTGCCGTGGGTGATAAGGCAAAGATGATGCACGAAAAGACCCACGAAAACATACGTACCATCCGTCCGCTTCGCGACGGTGTAATTGCCGACTTCTATGCTTGCGAGCAGATGATACGCGGTTTGATAAAGATGGTGAATAATCGCAACCGTCTGTTCTCTCCTTCGCTCCGTATGGTTATCGGTGTCCCCTCAGGTAGTACTGAAGTGGAGCTGCGTGCCGTGCGTGACTCTGCCGAACATGCCGGCGGACGTGACGTCTACCTGATTTTTGAACCCATGGCTGCCGCTATCGGTATTGGTATCGATGTAGAAGCTCCGGAAGGAAACATGATTGTAGATATAGGTGGTGGTTCTACGGAAATTGCCGTTATCTCCTTGGGTGGTATCGTAGCCAACAACTCTATCCGCATTGCGGGCGATGACTTGACTGCTGATATTCAGGAGTATATGAGCCGTCAACACAATGTGAAGGTCAGCGAGCGTATGGCCGAGCGTATTAAAATCAATGTAGGTGCTGCCTTGACTGAACTGGGTGAGGATGCTCCGGAAGATTATATCGTTCATGGTCCGAACCGTATCACGGCTCTGCCTATGGAAGTGCCTGTATGCTACCAGGAAGTAGCGCACTGTCTGGAGAAATCAATTTCAAAGATTGAAACAGCTATCTTGAATGCATTGGAAAATACACCTCCCGAATTGTATGCCGATATCGTGCACAATGGTATTTATCTGGCAGGTGGTGGTGCATTGCTCCGTGGACTCGATAAGCGTTTGACTGATAAGATAAACATTCCGTTCCACATTGCCGAAGATCCCCTGCATGCTGTTGCCAAAGGTACGGGTGTGGCGCTGAAGAATGTGGATCGTTTCTCATTCTTGATGCGGTAATAAAGGCATATGCGAAATTTACTGAACTTTCTTATTAAATACAACTACTGGTTCCTCTTTCTACTGTTAGAGGCAGCCAGTTTTGTTTTATTGTTCCGCTTCAATTACTATCAGCAGAGTGTGTTTTTCACATCGGCCAATAGTGTGGCGGGGAAAGTTTACGATGTTTCGGGAACTATAACTTCTTATTTCCATCTGAAATCTGTCAATGAGGACTTGCTCGACCGTAATATGTGGCTGGAGCAACGAGTGGCATTCCTGGAGAAAACATTGAATAATAAAGGAATGGACTCTGTCCGGCTCTATAGTCTGGAACGGCTTGAACCGGAAGAATACCAGATATTCAAGGCGAATGTCATCAAAAACAGTTTGAACCGGGTGGATAACTATATTACACTTGATGAAGGTTCGTCTGCAGGTATCCGTCCGGAAATGGGCGTGGTAGATGCTAATGGAGTAGTGGGCATTGTCTATAAAACTTCTCCACATTACTCTACCGTTATTCCGTTGCTGAACAGTAAATCGAGCATCAGTTGTAAGATTGTAGGCAGCGAGTATTTTGGTTATTTGAAGTGGGAATATGGAGATTCTCGCTTTGCATATCTGAAGGATTTACCTCGCCATGCAGAGTTCAACTTGGGTGATACGGTGGTGACAAGTGGTTATTCTACAGTATTCCCGGCAGGAGTCATGGTGGGAACGGTGGATGATATGTCCGATTCTCACGACGGTCTCTCTTATCTATTGAAGATAAAACTGGCTACGGACTTCGGTAAGGTGGGCAATGTGCGGGTAATTGCCCGTACCGGACAAGAGGAGCAGAAGATGCTGGAGAAGGAAGAAGGGAAGTGATGGAGTGATAAGGTGATAGGGTGATAGGAGTGATAAATGATAGGGGGTAACCTCAATCGTAAATTGTAAAATCGTAAATCAAATTGGTTCTCAATTATCTGCATAAAATAGGTTGGTTTATCGGTTTGGTACTATTGCAGGTACTGATACTGAATAATGTGCATATTGCCGGATATGCCACTCCTTTTCTATATATCTATCTCATACTGAAATTCGAGTCGGAAACGCCGCGGAATGCTTTGATGCTGTGGGCGTTTTTTCTAGGACTGACGGTGGATATTTTCTCGGACACACCGGGTATGAATGCTGCGGCTACGGTGGCTTTGGCTTTTTTGCGCCCTACTTTCCTGCGTCTGTTTGTACCGCGGGATACGTTCGAAAATATAGTTCCTTCAATCAAATCGATGGGGATTGTTCCTTTCCTGAAGTATTTGATTGTTAGCGTTTTTATTCATCATGCAATATTACTTACCATAGAATTCTTTTCGTTCGCCCATATCGGAACGTTGCTGCTGAGAATTGTGGCAAGTACGTTGCTGACTGTAACCTGTATCATGGCTATAGAAGGAGTGAAGAAGAAGTAAGATGGCAAAAGATTATACACTCGAAAAGCGGAAATTAGTGATAGGTGGGGTAGCAATTGTGATTGTTATCATTTATATCATGCGTCTTTTTGTGTTGCAGATCATGACTGATACTTACAAGAAGAACGCAGATAGTAACGCTTTCCTCAATAAAATCCAGTATCCTTCGCGCGGTGCGATTTATGACCGCAATGGGAAATTGCTGGTGTTCAATCAACCTGCTTATGACATCACATTTGTGCCGCGAGAGGTGACGGAACTGGATACTCTCGATTTTTGCCGTACACTGAATATTACGAAAGAGCAGTTGCTGAAGCGAATGAAAGATGTGAAGAACCGTTGGATGAATCCCGGTTATTCCAGATATACACATCAGGTGTTTATGACGCAGCTCTCAGCGGAAGAGTGCGGTGTATTCCAGGAAAAGCTTTTCAAATTTCCGGGCTTTTATATTCAGAGGCGTACTATCCGGCAATATTCCTATAATGCTGCCGGACATGCTTTGGGGGATATCGGTGAAGTTTCAATGAGAGATATTGAGGCTGATGATTATTACATCCGCGGTGACTATGTAGGTAAGCAAGGTATAGAGAAGTCTTATGAAAAGTACCTGCGTGGTGAAAAAGGAGTGGAGGTTTTGCTTCGTGATGCGCATGGACGTATTCAGGGGCACTATATGGATGGCAAACTGGATCGGCCATCGATACCGGGCAAGAATCTGAAATTAGGATTGGATATTGATTTGCAGATGTTGGGTGAGCGTCTGATGAAGAATAAAATCGGTGCAATTGTGGCTATTGAGCCGGAAACGGGAGAGATTTTATGTCTGGTATCGGCACCTAATTTTGATCCGCATCTGATGATCGGACGTCAGCGTGGGAAAAACCATAATATGTTGCAGAAAGATAAACAGAAACCGCTGCTGAACCGTGCGATTATGGGTGTTTATCCTCCGGGATCTACTTTTAAAACAGCCCAAGCGCTGACATTCTTACAAGAAGGTATCATACAGCCGTCCACATCGTTTCCTTGTTCTCATGGATTTATTTATGGAGGTTTGCGTGTGGGATGTCACGGACACGGATCACCACTTCCGTTGATACCGGCTATTGCCACTTCATGTAATGCTTATTTCTGTTGGGGGCTTTATCGCATGTTTGGTGATAAGAAATACGGTTCGCCGCAGAATGCACTTACTGTATGGAAAGATCACATGGTTTCTCAAGGATTTGGTTATAAGCTGGGAACGGACTTGCCGGGTGAGAAACGTGGATTTATCCCTAATGCAGGTGTTTATGATAAAGCCTATCGTGGATCATGGAATGGATTGACGGTAATCAGTATCTCTATCGGTCAGGGTGAAGTTTTAAGTACACCTTTGCAAATGGCAAACTTAGCGGCTACCATCGCCAATCGTGGTTATTTTGTGACTCCGCATATTGTGAAGGATATTCAGGATGCAGAATTGGATAGTACCTACCGGGAGCGTCGTTACACTTCTATTGACCGCTCTTATTATGAAGAAATTGTAGAAGGTATGCGGGCTGCCGTTACGGGAGTTACCGGAAGTGCTACTTGCCGTATAGCCGGAACTATCCTGCCGGGTGTAGAAGTCTGTGGAAAGACAGGTACGGCACAGAATCGAGGACATGATCACTCTGCATTTATAGGTTTTGCCCCGATGGACAAGCCGAAGATCGCTATTGCCGTTTATGTGGAGAATGGGGGTTGGGGTGCAACCTATGGAGTACCTTATGGTGCTTTAATGATGGAACAGTATTTGAATGGAAAACTTTCGCCTGCCAGTGAGGAAAGAGCGGAAGAAATGAGTAATCGTGTGATAATGTATGGTGACGAGGAGAGATAGTATATGGAAATCACTGGATTGGGTAACGATCTGTGTTTACTTGATTCTGATTGCATTCGGTTGGTTCAGCGTTTGCGGGGCAAGCTATGATTATGGCGACCGTGACTTCTGGGATTTCTCCACTCGTGCAGGTAAGCAACTGGTTTGGATCATTTGCTCTTTTGGATTGGGGTTTGTGCTGTTGATGCTTGAAGACAGCGTTTATGATATGTTTGCCTATCTTATTTATATAGCACTTGCCATATTACTTGTGGTCACTATCTTTATAGCACCTGATACGAAGGGGTCGAGGTCGTGGCTGGTCATGGGACCGGTAAGTTTGCAGCCGGCGGAATTTGCCAAGTTTGCTACGGCACTGGCGCTTGCCAAGTATATGAATTCCTATTCGTTCACCATGAAGAACTGGAAGAATATCCTGATGATGGTTTTTCTTATTCTGTTCCCGATGATACTTATTATCTTGCAGCGGGAGACGGGCTCAGCGTTGGTATATACTGCTTTCTTTTTGGTTCTGTATCGGGAGGGGATGCCGGGGGTAGTTCTGTTTTCCGGGTTGTGCGCGGTAGTTTACTTTGTGGTAGGTATTCGGTTTGATCAGGTGTTTATTGCCGATACGCCGACGCCGATAGGGGAGTTTGCTGTGCTCTCGATGGTCTTGCTGTCTGCGGCAGGAATGGTGTGGGTTTATAAGAAGAAATGGGAACCGGTACGCAATATATTGTTAGTTACCATTGGAGTGTTGTTAATCGCTTATTTTATATCGGAATATGTGACTCCGTTTAATTTGGTTTGGGTGAAAAGGTTCACGTGGCTGAAAGTCTATGGGACCGTTTTTGGGCTGTACA
>OLXX01000132.1_pt1 | contig 49846 bp, 80 predicted proteins | sample 1644211 | NCBI WGS metagenome assembly OLXX01 (sample SAMEA103958145, study PRJEB25191) | human gut metagenome | biome: human-associated habitat [ENVO:00009003]; feature: intestine environment [ENVO:2100002]; material: feces | place: Germany | collected 2013/2015 | reverse complement strand
CCTCTTGTCTATATTATAGCCCCCCTTTGTTCTGTTGTCAAGTGTTTTTTTGAAAAATTGCAAAATAAAAAAGCAGGATAAAAATCCTGCTTTTTTTGGGTATTGCCTCAATATTTAAGTACTGTTTTTTATGGTACTACTGTTAAAACAACGTTGTTTCCTGCGGCGATAATCATTCTGCTTAATTCTTCACCGTCGATATTCTGCATGCGCAAACAACCGTAAGTCGGCACCCAGCCTTGGCGTCCTGCAAACGGATTGGGCAAGCCGCTGCCTCCACCATGAATATCTCTTGCTCGTGGGTCGTGGGTAGTGATATAGAATGTACCAAAAGCTTCACCATATGCCCCGTTAGTAACTTCTGCACTTACATTTGTATAGACGCCGTCCGGTAAGCTTCCACGAGGGTCGCCTGCTTCGTTGTAGCCCGGAACAAAATCGTCACGACATTCCCAGTCACCAATGACATTATAGTTTTCGTCCATAGCAAAAATACGTTGTTTGCTGCGCTGAAATTGGATTTCTTTTACCATGTTTATCACTCCTTTTTACCATTTTAGCACGTTATTTCGTGGTAGGCAAAAATTTATTGACAACATAATCAATAACCCTTTTTACTGCGTTAGCAATGCTGCTATATCCTAACTCTATCAAATTCTCATTTATACTGGATAGTTCCACAACTAAAATGCAGACGGTTATAACTCCGGGTAAAAAGTCATTCAAAATTAAGTTTGTTGAAAATAATTTAATATTCGGCACTACTTGCCCAGCGTAAAACGCAATAACTAAACTTGCGTTGTAAACTAACAGTTTTCCTATAACCCTTGAAAGTGCGGCACTGTTTAAATAAGTCTTATTCCATGTTTCCGCTTTAAAGCAGTAATATAGGGCTTTACGCAGCGAGATATATTCTATCGACATATCAGGCGTTAAATTTTCGTGGATATATTTTTTACTAATATAAATAACTTTTAAAAATGTATCGTAAAGGACTAATCCGAATGATAGGATTACTACACCCCAAAAACCTTCGCCGAACGTCTTATATCCAAAAGTCCATATAACTATAGCATATGCCCATACATCAATATTCGCAAACCTATTAATTATATATTGTAGATTTTCATATAAATCAGTCCACATGAAATACACCCCTTGTTTTTACTCTATTATATCACAGTGAAAACAAAGGGTGTTTCCTTATTTCTTTTTAAAGTAATCGTCTATGCCGTGCGCCTGTACGCTGCTTATGCTTTCATAAAAAACAGGCTTTAAGCTATGTTTTTCAAGCCACTTTGTAATGGCTGCTATTAATATTTTTTCTAATTCGGCGCAGGCTTCTTCTGATATATCTTCTAATTTTAACCAATCAGCAGCAGCAATTCCTGCTATCTCGTCAGCTTCAATCTTTAAGATATCCAATACTGTTTCTGATTTTAAGGCTGGCGTGTACAGCTTTGCGATCCCTGTGTATACTGCTAGGTATTCCTTGGTGTTTTCGTCGCTTATAGCTGCCTGCATTGCTTCTTCTCGGCTATTGAAATCACCTTGCCACGTTTCCCTATCAAAAGAATAGGCGTATAGCTGTGCTGTCTTTGCGGATTGCTTTTTTACTACCATTTTTTCACCTTCTTTACCTGGGCTACCAACGCTTTTATTTTACTTTGATTAAAATACTCTGCTCGGGATAAATTATCATAGTTTTTCCAGTGATTTAAATTCAGCTTTGCCTGTTTAAATTCTTCACCTGTTGGTGTTAATATTAAGGTGTTTATCGTATCCAGTCTTTCTGCTGCTTCAATCTCCATAGCAATACCCTGCGTGCAGATTCCTGAATTAAAAACTTCTTGTCGGTCTAATAACTAATAATATGGAATAGTGCTGTACCCTGTGAAAAAGAATACGTCTGCTGTATCGTCGTAGTTATTTAATATTTCTTTTAATTCGTGTACTTTCATCTAGTTTCCCCTTTTAAAACATTAATTTGTCTTTCAAATATGCAATAGTGATATAAGCTGATTCTGCTTTTTCTACTTCAAATTTATTTTCAATGCTTGGATTAGAACTATATATTTTTTCTTTTTCTTGATAGGCTTTACTTAATTCAGAATATTCTTGTTCTATGATTGTGATTATATCTTCTATATCAGGAATTAATCGAAAGAATACATCAGATGTTTTGTGTAAATATATGGCTTGTGCTTTGCCTTTTTCGCACCCTAGAAACTGATAACATTTACATTGGTCTGTTAGTTTAATGGTTTTTACGTCTTTCACGTTATATACAGTAAATTCACTCCTTATATCTCCACTAATGCCAGTTGCAAAAATCTTTGCTATTTTCAATGTATTCACTCCTTTATTTTGATTTTTCCTTACCTCTTGTCTATATTATAGCCCCCCTTCGTTCTGTTGTCAAGCATTTTTTTGAAAAAATTGCAAAATAAAAAAGGCAGGGCTTTTGCCCTGCCTTTTAGAATTTAATCAAAGTCGGATTATGCTTCAACTTCCTCAAAATCTTTCGTTTTATAGCCGCGTTTAAATCGTCGTCCCGTATCGGTAAAGCTATCAATAGCTGTGATAGCGATATGTAAACATCTGCCATTTTTTCGATAACTTTACTAGGTTGCAGCTCATTTTTTATTAATTGTTCAATTAATTGGGTGCTAGAAACACAGTAACTGTCTATAACTTTTTCATACGTTGAAGCTTTAGTTATACATTCTATGCTCAATCTATCTAATATCATAGCAGACGGTAGCACACGATTTTTATTTAAGGTTTGTTTTTCAAACATTTTTGTCCTCGCGTTGGGCTTCGTTCCATTTTCTAGTCGTTTTAAGAATTCCGTCACCATATGCGCCTAATATAGACTGTCCGCAGTTACATTCAAAGTAAAAGGATAGTCCCAATTTTAGTCTTGGCTGACTTTTGCATTTTTTACAAGCTGCAATTTTTAATTTTAAGCTGCCGTTTTTCTTTGCCATAGCTATAAGCCCCTTTCTGTTTTTTCATCTAACGGAATACCCACATCAACTAACTGCTTGACGCCTTTCAATATGTGGTCTATAGAGTTTTTCCTCTTTTGAATTTTTAAAATGTATCCTACTAAATTCGCGCACACTACGGCGGCATGAAATTCGTCTAAATTTAAAAAACATTCGTCGCTGATCAAATCGCCTGTTGCTTCCCTTCTTATTCCCACAACGACAACACTGTCGTTTCCTTTAGCTAATATCCTAGCTGCTTCTTGAGCGTTCATATTATCCCCCTAAATCAATTCTAAAATCGCTTGCAATTCGACTTCTGTATTATATTTTTTTACGTCATCTTCAAGGCTAAAACGGTCTTTAAACCATAATGTTAAAAAGCAACTCATTGTGAACAGGCGAACGAAAAACGCGCCATAATTTTTTAAATAAAGTTGATGAAAACCAAACCAGCCGAAAAATGACCATAGATATAAAGCTCTATCTAAATCAATGCTTTTTTTTGCAACTTTCATCCTGAATTTTGTTTTCCCTGTTTCTGATAACTTTTCGTATTGGTCGTTAATAAATTCCTCTTTCGTTGAATAATCCATAGGTTGTAGCATAGTGTTTTACCCCTTTCTTTTTACAAAAATTCTGAAACTAATTCATACCCTTCGTGATTCTCGTTAAAGCATACCTTATTATTCAATTCTTTGGGTACGTCTTTTAATACGATACTTGCCCTAATGCCTAAATACCTTACTGCCGGGTTAACCTCTTTGAATACTCCTTTAGCTAGATTCCTAGCCTCACTGTAGTTGTAGGCGAAGGCTATAACTATTCCCAGCTCGGGAAACTCTTTGCTAGAACACTTGAAAGCCCTAACTTTTTCATACTGCTTTATCATGTTAGCCATTCTACAGTCCACCTAACCAGCCGCGCCATATAGGATATTCTATCAACACTTCGGCAAGTCCGGCACTTAATTTAACCGCAAAAGTCACTAATCCAGCGGCGGCAGCAACTTTAATTATTGTTTTCCACTCAAACAAATTATCAACTCCTATCTTTACTTATATTATAGCCCCCCTCTGCTCTGTTTGTCAATAGGGTAATAAAAAATATAGTCCCTGTTAGAAGCTGGTAGGCAGAAAAACCCCTAACAGCACACAGTATTACTACTGTCTACTGAAAAGAGGTTTTTGCGATTGCGTCCCCGCCGTCGCTGTATAGTTGAATTGCTAGCCATTTCATAGCGTCCCCAACGTCCCACGCTCCATGACTTACCCCCGCGCACTCTGCGCCCGTTGCCGCCAGCCGTATATTTTATAGACTATGCCTGTCTAAAGGTATATACACCATACCAGAGTAGGTTGACCTCTGCCAACTTCCTCCCCGCATAAAGCCCACTACAGCTAAAGCGGCTAATAGTTTTTGCAATCAAAAAACTACTAGGGGCAACGACTTTATAAACTTGGCTCGTTGCAGCACCAACCATTTTTTATACACAGGTGGGGTTATTCTGTGTCATTCCTATAGAGGTAAGGAATTTTTTCTATATTTAGTTAAAATCTAGTGTCAGCATTTACTTTTTTGTATTGACATTACTTTAAAATTTAGATATAATTTCTATATAGGCGTAAGAAAAAGTACCCGTAACCTCTATAGGCTATAAGTTTAGGCGGTTACCCTGCTTTAGGTTATAAGGTTATAAGTTGATAATTAGTGTCGGCATACATTTTTATTGACATTGCGAAATTTCTTACGTTTGCGTATGAGGCAGCAGCTCTGTAAAGAGTTGCTGCTTTTTTATTTTAATCGCATTTGATAAATTTGTCTAGTTGTGGATAATGTGGATAACTCTGTGTATAAACTATATATAGTATTTAAACAGGGGAATTAGCCTAAAAAATCACAAGATATAGTAAAAATAAAAGTTGTAAAAATTTTTAGCTTGACTTTTTAGCAATGGAGCTTATAATTTAAATGTAATTACAAAATGCGTTAGGGGGGCAATGCCTGTTCTCAAACGAATCAAAAGCCGCTCCCGGTAGTTTCTAACGTCGATTAAGTAGCAAGAACATCACAAGAACAATTTTTTTCTTCTTAAAACAAGTATCCTTTCTGTATGATTTATTAAAAAAATCTTAGTAGGTTATCCCTAGAATGCAGCTATACATTCTAGGGATTTTTTCTTTTTATTTTTTCAAAATTCACTTGACACCTTCTTGTATTCGCTTTATAATGAGAATAAAGGGGGGCTATAAATGAGGTTTGTGTTAATGGCGTTAGGGACTGGTGTTGTTGCCGCAACAGCGGTATTCGACACATTTAGTCAGATATTAAATTTACTTTTTATCACGGTCAGCAATCAGCGACATTGCTTACTGAATTTACTTTACTTTATAAGCGCAGTTCTTGCGCTGCTGGTGATTTTGAAATGAGGGTCATATTAAATCCTTTAATGCCGAATAAAGACGGTTACTTGACGCCTGTAAAGCCGTCACAAGTCTATCATTGCGATAACATAAATCAATTTGTTACGCAAGTTGTTGAATCCGGCTCGCTCAATACTGAATATGTTGATTTGTGCAACATAGTTGGCTATTCAGAAGAAAAGGCGGATGTTAAAACATTAGTCGAGATTTTGAAAGACTTATTTTTTGAAAAACATCTAGCTTTAACAGTGGATTTTGACGAATAAAAAAAACGCCTGCACAAGACGCACAGACGTAAAAAAGGAGTAAGCCGCTACACATAAATAATATAACTAAATATGTGCTTAATCAAACTTAAAGGATTACTAATGAGAAAGAAGGGCAAAGCTATGCAGATTAAATTCCCATTACTGAACGCAGAAGATATAGAGATACGCGTTAACCGTATCATTAAGTGCTATGCCGAGAATGCACAAGGCGAACGTGTTGAATACTACAAGGCAGATTTACTGCTTTATAAAGACGCTCGTGTTGATATGTATTATTTAGATAGATACGTCGGGGCGGATAGCTGGCAAAGAACGCACAGGGCAGAAGGAAATGATTTCATCTGCGGAATATCAATCAAGGCGAATAATGGCGAGTGGATAACGAAAGAAGATGTAGGCGAATTATCCAACGTTTCGGCGAATAAGGGGCGCGCTTCCGACGCCTTTAAACGTGCTGCTACTAATTGGGGTATAGGGCGGGAATTATACAGTTCCCCCAAAATTCAGCTCATACTAAAAAAATATGAAACGTATATCAATAATCGAACGAAAAATGTAGCGTTAAGCAATGATGTTACTTTCTTCGTTTCAGAAATTGAATACGACGAAGCAAAGCGTATTATTAAAGCTCTTGTGATTAAAGACGGGAACGGTAACTATCGTTTCGCCTACCCGGACGGCAAGCGCAACGAGATACAGAAACGAATTGAAGCAGCGCAGCAGGTCGGCGCATTAGTTGCCGCCAGCGTCGAAAAAGGCAAAGAAAAGCCTTTGCCTGAAATCATCCCAGTTAAGCGGGAACGGGCAGAAGAAGCACCGCCAATTATTAAGCCCCCAAATACGCCGCCACCTAAAGACGATGATACACGTAACATGTGTATCATGTGCGGTGTCGGAATAAGCAAAACTGTAGCAGCTATATCCAATCGTAAAGTACAGCAGACAGTTTGTCTGCAATGTCGAGAAAAAATATTGAAAGGCAGGTATAAAAAGTGAATTTAAAAGGTATCGTTTCAGGTGTAGTGTGCGAAAAATGCGGGGCAGTGAAGCTGTTTCCTTTTTCAACAAAAGGTCAGACAAAAATCAAAGCCCGGTCTTTAGGCTGGACTATATCTAAGCAAAAGCAGGTAGGCACTGAATGGCGTTGTGTTTGCAAGTGTCCCGATTGTGTAAGTAATGGTTAAGTAAAAGCCCCTAGCACGTCGTACAATCGACGCTAGGGGCTTTTTATATTGCCTTGCTTATGTTTGCTTGTGTTAATAAATCAAACGGCTTATAACTCAAATTTGACGTTCTCTAACTTTAAACCCCTTACACTCTACTATCGCCGCTGAATTTACCTTCTTGTTGCTGACACTGCTATTAATATACCGCCCTTTCACTGCTGACCACGCCAGCATATATTTATCAACAGCAGGTGTAACCTTCGTTGCTGCTTTTTTTGTAATCAGCCTTAATTTACTGTAGCGTCCTTCGTGTGCAGTGATAAAGCCGATATGTGGCGGCACTTCGTCGAGTAGCCCCAGCTTTTCAAGCTGCTTGAACGTGTCTGACGGCATGACGTAGTAGTTAACATCACCCACTAAATTATGACCGTTGGGACTTTTAAAATCGCTTACAGTGCTTTTTATCTCAAAGCATAAAGTGATTAATTCAGTAGGTAAGTCAAAAGCCTTAAAGGTCTTTATAACGTCGCCCCTGTAGTTCTTTTTTTCACAAGTAATATAATGCTCTTCCGGATTAGTTATTCCGTAGGTTATAGGTGGCAGCATAAAGCTTTCACAAACTTTTATACAATCTACCTTCCCAGCTTCACTCAATCCGTTTAAAACGGCTATTTCATACGCGGTTAATATTCCGCGTGCTGTAGCAATTCTAACCCCGTCAATCTTTGACGGGGTATATTCTTTTAACGCCTTTTCGATTCTTAATACTTAAAAATTCTTTTGCTGGTATTATTTTACTGGCTCCATATTTATCAGCCCACGGAACACGGTAAACCCGCATTTCTGTAAATTCTCTATCATGTTCGGAAGCAAGTAACGCTTTAGCTTTTCCCGGTGTAGCCGCCCAAACTACATGACTTTCGTCATAATCTTCGTCGTCCCATCCATAAGCTTTTAATTTCATTCTTTATCACATTCTATTGTGGGAATAATTTTAAATACCCTATTAGTAGCACATTCAAAGAATTTATCCGCTTGATATTTATCAACATATTCTTTGGCTTTTTCTTCCGCTTCTACTCTGTTTTTGGCTTCTACTTCAAAGTCAAAAACATATGTTTCAATCAATTTTACACTATATTTTTTCATGGTTATTCTCCTGCTAAATATTCATAGTCCTCTTTTAAATGTTTTTCTGCTTCAAAATACGATTTATAATATTTTCCTGCTTTTTTTAAAAGCAAAAACTGTATGTCATTTTTATTAAACAATGTTTGGCTATGGATAACACCTTTATTCCTTCCTTCGTCAACCGCGACGTAAAAATATACGTCGCCTATTTCGGGCTGCCACGGTTTCTTTTTGACATAGTATAAGCCAGTTAATAAACCTAACAATATAGTGGGGCAAAAGTTTTCATCCTTTTTAGAAATTAAAATGTCATTTGTGTATGTTGGAGTGTTTTTAAAGAAAAATGCTTCATTATCTTTATATACTTTACTGCCGTTTTCGTACACTATTGTAAATTCTTCGCCTAATTCTAAATTGTTTTCATTTAAAAAATATTGAATATATTTACTTACCATTATTATCACCGTCCATTTTAGCCCCGCACTCCGGGCAGTATTTTGTTTCGTATTCTTGATGATTTTTGCAAACGCTGCACACACTCGCGTCGAAAGTAATGTCTATCCAATGCCCTCTATCACGTTCTTTTTCCGTCGGCATATCATTAATAATCTCATAGGCGCATTGATAGCCGTTAAATTTACCTTCATAAAATCTACTGCTATATTCTTTTATAGCTTCTCCCGCAAGATAGATTGCTTTTAATGCGGCTTTTTTGTCTATCAATTCCATATTATCCACCTTATATCTCCCCCGCGCAGCCGTTAATCATTATGGCTTTCCCTTCAATGTCGGTGTGCAATTCTTTTTCGCCGTCTTTAAACGCCTTACACAAAAGCTTACCTGTAAGCTTTTGTCTTATTAAAAATTCGCAATCTTGTGAACATAATGCGGGCTTAAAAAGCTGTATCTGCTGCCCACATTTTGGGCAGTAAACAGAATCGCTGTTATTCACAGTGTCTGTGATGTGATAATCACATTCAGGGCAAAAATCTATTCTTTCCCCATTTCTTAACTTAAATCTCTTGCTATATTTTATATTTGTCATATTTTTTCACTCCTTTATGGCAGTCCCCTTACTGTTACTATTTCCTTTTTATCGTTGGCACGAATTTCTATTGTATGAATTTCAAATTTTTGCACATAGCCGCACTTGTTATATATCGCCTGTGCGTCTTGTTTCGCCCTTGCAAACGTTTTATAAAGCTTGACTTCTTCATTGATTGTTGGAACGTGTCCCGGTACATATATATCGCCTTGAAGTCCTATTGTTCCAGTATAGTAGCCTAAATTGTTGCCTGTGCAATTTCCGAAATTATGAATTAAATAAATCGCATACCGGGTATGTGTATCTAGTTGGAAAAAATCCCCGTATTGCTTTGCTTTTGCCAGCGTCGGAAAAGTTTTTATTCTTTTATCTCGAAAATATAAGGTGTAGTTTCGATTTTCTTTTTCTATCGTGATTAAATGGCTATGTGACATTTTATAACAGTCATTTACTTTATCTTTAATCCACATTCGGGTAAATCTCCCTTATAATGATATCTGTAGTTACTCTGTATATTTCGCGAATAGCAATCGTATTTTCTCGGCGGTATTTTGAACTAAAAAGACTTATATACTCTTTCGCATATTCAGGACTACTGAAAGGCATATTTGCTTCAACTTTGCCGTTGATAACAATACAGTATATCTTTTTTACAATAGCGTTACTATTTTGCATTTTATTCCTCGTCCTCGTCTGCTTCTTCAACTTTCGGGTAACGCATATCAAGATATTCACATTCTACAACATCACCGTCTTCGTCTACTTCAATTTTCATTAATAAAAGGCAGTCAACCTCGGCGAATTTTAAGCCACAGGAATCGAATTTATGAATGTGAAGTAAACCGCTTTCTTTTTCTAAAAAGTCATATGCTTTGCTTTCGTAATCGCTTTCAAATTCTACAGCGGGGTCATGGTTATCCAATAATTCTACTTCTTCTAAATGTTGCAATTCTTTTTCCTTAACTTCCGCAGTCCATTTTAATACTTGATATTTTTTCATAATGTCAGCCCCTTTATTTTTTTGTTTTTTCCTTACCTCTTGTTTATATTATAGCCCCCCCTCGTCCTGTTGTCAAGTGTTTTTTTTGAAAAATTGCAAAATAAAAAAGCAGGGCAAAAGCCCTGCCTTTTAGTATTATGAATTTAGTTTTTTCCGCCAGCCTAGTTAATATTATAGCACACTTTTTTAAAATTCAACTGCAAAAATTTTGTCCGCACGTTTGTATTTGTTGACGGCGTCCCGTGCTTGCTTGAAGCGGTTGTACGCTGATTGTTGCAGCAAGGCGGATTTTAACAAGATACTTTCAAAGTCGCCTACCGTTAACGTTACAAGCTCATATTCTCCCGCTTCATTTTTTGCCCTAAAAAGGTTATCGCCTTTCATTTTTGCAACTTCATGCGCCGAATTAAATTTAATAATGTTGTCCGTGTCCCGGTCAATGTAGTAAGTCTTACCGTTGACTTCGTACTTTGTGGGGACTACTAATTCGGACTGATATTCTTGATATAGCTGGCTAATGCGTATAGCTCGGGCTTCATCCGTACTGTAATTTAATTCTAATTTTAATATATTTAACGCGCTACACTGTTCATCTGTCAATGTGTTCGGAAGTGATACATTCGGCATAGCTCGCCGCAACGCGTTAATGCTGGTGTAGTCAGTCCCTTTGTATCTGTATACTGTTTTTTTTTCCATTTTCAAACCCCTTTCTTAACCTCTATACGGCAGGACTACTGTGTCGCATACCTGAATTGAAAAGCTGCCCGTATCATCCACTATTGCTATAATATTAATTATATTGTTCGCATTTGCCTTTAAGGTCGGCGCAACACCTTTAGGGTAGTAGACTGCGCTACCCGTCGGGAACGTCCAAGTTACCGCCGGAACAGTAGCCCCCACAGATAACCAAAAGGTTAACGTCTTACACATATAAGGCACACTTCCTACGGTCGCTTTGAAGTTCATGTTTGAAAAATTCATATTTAAGCTCGACGGGTTATTGATCGAACAGTTAATCAGATAGCAATTTGCTGCGGATTGATAACTGATAGTATTCCCAGTGTTCGGCGTTGCGAAGTAAGTATTTTCCGCTGTTCCCGTAAAGTAAAGGCAGCTTTCATTGTTCCCAGCTCGAATAACGCCGTTAGACGTGCCAGTATTTAACGTTGAGCCAACCGTTAAGCCCTGTGATATATAAAAGTTACCATTGCTATCAATGCTGCTTGTGTTGCTGGCTAGGTTGTTCGGCGTGAATAGTATCTGCCCATTACTGTCTGCCTTTATAGTTACATTTTTGTTACTTCTGTCAACTTCTAGTATATTAAAGTTTCCAACTTGCAAGGTTGCATTTTTCGTATAGCTGATAGCAGAATTATTTTGCAAAGAAAATGTACTATAATCTGTGCTAATGGCTTCGGCTTGATTTGAAAGCCGCATACCTGCCGTGTTATCGGCTGCCTCGGGGTAAAAACCTATGATTTTGCTTGTACCGCCGCCACCTACTCTTAAACCACTTGAAGTGCTATACTTTAGAATACTATTAGCTAAAAAGTCAAGTGTAGCCGTCGTTGCAGTGCCGCCTATTGTGGCAACTGCTGCTGTGCCAACATTGAAAAAGTGTGTCAGTCCTTCTGTTGCTGTATAATACATTGCTCCGGTGGTAGTAGAATTTATCTTTGCTTGCGTTGTTGCGCTATTAGGCTTCATGCCTAATGTGATAGTTCCACCAATGCCAGCAAGTGCGCCGTCCCTCACTGTTATAGGTTTATTAAATGTGTTCGTTCCTGTAAAGTTGTTATCTCCTGCGGCGGTAACATCACCGCCCCCGCCTGCCTCAATGGTAATATCTTTCGTTCCGTCGAAAACCACGCCGTTTATTGTGCGGGCGGTTTCTAGTTTCGTAGCGGTATTTGCATTACCTAACCACTTCGCAACACCGACATTTGTTATTCGCGCAAATTCAAAGTCATTATGTGAAAGGATTGCTGTTTCACTGTCGTTAGTAGTTATTGATGTAAACGCAGTATTATTGCCAATTCTGAAGTAATGTCCAGCGTTTTCTGTCGCAATATAGTTTAATGCCCCTGTTGTGCTAGATATAATATTCGCTTGTACTGTTGCTGATTGGGGTTTGGTGCCTAAAATAATTTGTCCTTGACTGCCTGCTGTTGTGTCACTTGATACAGCAATGTTTGCTCTGAAAGTATTTAAAGCTGTAAAGGTATTTGCTTGATTTAATTGAGCGTATCCACTTAAATCGTGGTTGCCGCCTAGAATATCCCATTGTGCGCCGTCCCATGCTACATTGTCCCCAGCTTTAATACCGTGGTCGGGGTCTGCGGTTTCAATGTTCCATACGTCGCCTACTTTCTGACCTGTAGTTGGTAAATCGGCATAAGTAGCAACGCTGCCTTTATATTGATATACCGTTGTTAATCCGAGTTGTTCCGCTGTTACTTTATGCGGATTATTGAAGTCAGCTTCATGTGTAGCAAGGTTATTCGCCACCGTAGTTATCTTTTCCGTTAAGTCTGTCGTAGTTCCGTCAATATCTGCTTTTGTAGCCAGCTTATACCACTCTGACCAACTACTAACAGTAGCCGGGTCACTGTTTTCTACAATTTGCCCGAAACGATTATAAATCGCTCCTGTCGTTTCGCTCACCCATAACTGTTTACATACACTGTCATTATAGTCGTTATCAACGTTTAAAAAACCCGAGTTTGTTTCGGGCGCGTTAGGATTATTAGAAGCTTGTAAATACCAGCGGTGAATATCAACTAATGTGTTTACATCTGTCGCTTCTGTCACGTTATTATAATAGTTTAAAACGCTTAACTGCTCAATTTTTGTCAATGCGTCCTCTGCTTTCGTTAACGCATTTGTAGCATTATTAGCTGCATTGTTAGCGGCTTCTTGTGCAGCGTCAGCAGTATTTTGCGCAGCGTCGGCGGCTTTTTGCGCAGCGTCGGCTAAATCATATGCTTCGTCTGCTCTATTTTGCGCTGCTGCTGCGGCTGTAGCGGCAGCTGTTCCAACGCTTAAAGCATTGTTTGCAATGCTCAAAGCAGTATTAGCGGTTTGTTGCGCCATTTGAGCGGCGGCAAGTGCATTGTTCGCCGTTTCCAGTGCAGCTAGTGCAATATTATAAGCCTGCTGTGCAACTTGCAGGGCTTCATCTGCAACTTTTTCTGTAGCATATGCCACGTTGCCTATATCATTAATAGCGTCCTCTGTTTGTTGCTGGAAGTATAACCCGGGCAGTGCGCCCTCAAATGGCAGATATTTGAATTTATAGTATTCTCTGTTTAATATCTTGTTATTTATATCATCAAGTAACCTCGCATTTCTCATACGGGTTGAGTTGACTATATTGTTAATATCCATTTTTTCACCCCTTTGTTAATCGCTTATTAATGGTAGCCAGCGCACATACTCCGCGCCACTCACTAAATAGGTAGCACCTTTTGGTACTGGAAAAGATATTGAACAGTTTCCTTGTCCGTATTTACTTCTACCTGCGGTATACATTACTTCTAAACCGTTTACATAGCCAGTAATCGCAGTATTCGAATAACTTTCTGCAGTTATAATTCCGTCTGTTGTAGCAGTGCCACTTGATGAAACAGTTGAATAACTGCCGAAATGTGTTGCCACAGGTTTGGGTATCTCTCCAATGGATATGTCTATCTTATCTTGTACTTGTTCAGGTGTGATACCGCCTATATATGGCAAAAGCTCTTGCCAGTATGTTGTATCAATGCCCGGAGTTTTTAGCCCTGCCGCCGTATCTACGCCATTAGCAAGAATGCACATATAAAGCTTGTTGTTGTGATTTACTAGGCAGTTTGCAGAATACTGTAAAGTCGTCTTGTAAGTCATTAAACCGCCGCTTTGCTGCCAGTAGGCAAAAGCAGATAACATATAAAGAATACCGTTAAAGTCCGCCCGTGTCGGGGCTATGCCTCCTGCCTTAATTGGGACTTGCGTTATAGCAGGGAAGCCGTTCGTCTGTGACGCTAATCCCGTTGTTTCGTTATTCGTTGCCGGAATGATGTTTTTTGTCCCTTCGTTTGCAAAGGGTCTTTCAAATAAATACAATGGTTCTTGCACTACTGGTATAGCCATTTTAACACTTCCTTTTTTCTTTATTCTATAGATTGGGGTACGGGTCAAAGACGCCATTATTGAATGGTTGAAGCAGGCTGCCGTTAAAACCAAACGTATTATCGGTATCAATCATTACCAGCGACCAGCCTACGCCTGCGCCTACTATTAAATTCGCGCCTATCCTAAATACGGCAAGCTGAACATCTGTTAAATACATTGTGAATACGAAGCGAACGTGCATGGGATAGTTATTGTAAAACGTCCCGTCCTCTCTTTGCTTTTCGTCGATAACGTTGAATACAACGCCGCCCAGCTCCGGGAAAAGCTTGTTCAGCATATAGTTAAGCGTTGCAAGGCTTGCGTCGGTGATGTTAGCTAACGCTTTATAGTAAAGCAGTGAGCGGTATTCATCATCTTCTAACGTGAATTTTTTCCCGTTAATAGGGTCTGTTATCGTTCTGCCAATAACAAGGATTTCGCCCCATGTATCAAGCCCGACGCCATTAGCCGTCGCTATATTAAATATGTTATCATAAAAAACTAGCATATCTTTACTAGGGTCGATATTCGCGCGAAAATCATCTAAAATCTGATAAATAGTTGTGCTGCTACCGTATTGACTTTGGATATACGGTTGTAGTTCAACACGTATATTGTCGCACTCTCGAACATCTTCTTGCCCTCTAAAGTCCATGTTTAAGCCCCCTTAATCTAGTACGGTAATATTAATATCGCTTTCGCTCATTACTGGTATCTGATTAGCTGGAATATCGACGCTATCAGTCCATTCTGACCCGCTAGGGTATGATATCTCAATATTTTCGAGATTATCTACTCCAACGTCAACTATATCGGCGTAGAAGCGGCTTGCGTAAATCGTCTGTGCCATTTTCGCGCGTCCGTATTTATTTAATTCGCCGTTGAAGTTTTGAAGAACAACTTTTTTAATTTGTTCTTCGTAATTGGTCGGAAGCGTCGAAGTTTTCCTTATCTTTACAGACAGCGCGAATGTTGTTGTTGTCGGTATCTCAATGTAGTAAACGAATTCATTGCCTTTTTCATCTACATAAGCGATTTTTGTGTTTCCCGAAATTCCACAGCCGCCGTCAATTTTTTCGTGAATCGTTTTGGCTATACTCTCTATGTTCCCGCCATAGACGCTACAGTAAATGCTATGCGGGGGCAGTGTGACGCCGTAAAGCACTTTGTCCGTGTCACCGCGGTTTTCTAAAACCGATACGGCTACTACGTCGGAAAGGTTAGCTAGTGCGCCCTCAACCGCCGACGCTATGCCGTGGGCGTTCTGTGCTACGCTGGCACGTCTGCGCTGCTCAAATTCTGCCTGCGTTTCGCTGTTTCGTCCGGTGACGCCTGCGGCTAGATTTGTTATGCTGTCCCAGCCGGGAACAACGGTAACTATCTTCGTAAGCTGCCCTACGCCTATTTCAATCGCCCCACGCTGGCTACAGCGGAAAATAGCTGTAGCTGTTCCGTCCTCTCCTATGGTCGTTACTGTGACGTTCGTATATGTGTATCCCTTTTGGTCTTGGACTATAGCTCCATAGGGTATAACTGTGCCGTATGCGCCTTTGATGTTGCCCGTAACAAGGGTTGCTATGGCTATATGGCGTTCAATGAAGTAAATGCCTGCTAGTGCGTCCTGCCATATTCCAAGCGCGGTTTTTGGATTGAACATATTCGCAAGATAAAGAATCTCACTATCTTTCCTGTTAATCAATACAGCCTGTCCGTCAATGAGCTGCCCCGCTGGTGTTTCGGGGGCTGTGTCAAGCAATGGCTTATCGGGGTCTGTCGCGAATGCTTTTTGCCATTGAGTTACAAGGTTAGCCCGTATCGCCGCCGTTCCGCTTGATACAAGCCCCGTATCCGGGTTAAATGTTATCATTGTTAATCCCCCTTAATCGTTTAATCTAAATGGATTGATATGAAAAGCGATCATAGATTGCCCCGCAGTCCCCTTGAATTTCCAGCCTAAATAAATTCGCAGATAAAACCATTTGCAATATTTTTTTGTGTAAAATATGCTCCATGTTTTATTTAAAAATATTCGATTATCGTTAACGACAGCGATATAGCATTTGTCGTTTTCAGCATAGTTATAGTCAACGTATGTTTTTACCTTATCGGCGAATACGTAACGTCCGCAAACTTCATAAGAAAAGCCATAAGCAGTGTTTCTATAAAGCCAAACGTTACGGCAAAAATAACGCTGAATTTTTTCCCATACGGTAAAATTCGGGTCTAATATCTCTACGTATCCCGGCTTCATGGCGTATTTATTTTTGAATTCAGGGGTGTATTTATAATGCTTGTCAAAGTCATATCTAAACAGCTTTGGAACGCCGCTGTTAATCGTATGCGGTATGTCGATACAATTATCGTAAGTCTGCCACCAGCGCAGAGGATATGGAAGTTCTCCGTGTTCGTTTGAGAATAATATTACAACTGGATTAGTTACATAGCATATCAATGTAAACATGATATCTAATATTAGATAAAAAATGTAAGTCATGTTTTCGCTCCTTAAAAATCAATTTGAACGTTTTCGCTTTCCAATACTGTCGCTTGCACTTCACCGCCCATGACACGCCCGCTTTCATCAAATGTTAAGTCAACTTCTGCTCCTGTTACTCCGTTCACATTCAGAACGGTTTCACGTATGCGAGTTCGCAGGATAGGGGCGGCAATCGCAGGGGCTTTGCCCAGCTCGATTTCAAAATGTGGAATCCCGCGCGTTTGTGCTAAATAAGCGTCGTTTTTGAACAGCCTGACTGCGTTCGCCGCATTCTGTGCTATAGCATATGCGCCGGATACTAACGCTATTTGTCCGCTTGCGTCACTAAATATATCCCACTTGTCATTAAGGTATAGCGTACGCCCTATATCGCCGGGCGTAAAATACGGGTTCATTTCAATTCCATATTTACCTGTGACGTAAATAGGTTCTTGGATATTGGGCGGCTTTGGCGGTTTCGGTTTATCTTTAGCTTTAACTTCAATCTGATACGTATTATCAATATCTATTGAGCCTGTAAGTGGTTCAAACGTGTATATCTGCGTTATAGATTGTAAGTTAACTCCCACAACGCGCATTGTTTCGCCTTTGATATAGCTGCTTTCATCAGATTTAGACGTAACATAACCTTTAATAGTCGGATATGCTTCCCATTCTCTTTTAGTCGCTGCTGACGAAAAATCTGCTTCGTTTGGGCTTGCAGTAACAAACGCTTTTAATTCAACAACTTCTGCCATGTTTACACCCCCTAACTTTTTCTAAAATAACTGGTTTCTTGTGTTTTAGAGTTTTTTTGTGACTTCTTATTCATTCTTTCGTATATTTTAGGCAAGCATTCTTTGCATATATAATAAGTCTTATGATATGCGGGCATTTCAAAAGCCCACTCAATAGGCTTTATCTTACCGCATGAAGTACATTGATGTATCATTTTAGCAATTCCCCTTTTTTAGCGCAGCTTCAACCTCTTTGATATGTAACTGGTTTTCGTTTCGGATTTCTAAAACGGATAATTTAGTAATGCAATCTATACATATACCGAATTTGTTATTAAAGTAGTAGTAACCAGTAAGCAAAGGCTTATTGCAGCGGCAGCAAATTCTATCTATATCCATTTTATCACACCTTAACTTTTGATATTTAAATTAAATCAAGTGATATTAAGTAATCTACATTCGCATGAAAAACAGTATCTTCTAATATTGGCAAAAACCTATCATCTTGCACTGTTATTTCATATACCGTTTCCGCATACAAATTCACAGGAACGCCAACGGTAGAATTTACTTTTGCATAGTAAGTTTGTTCTTCTGTTTTAAAATCTGATATCTTAAAGGTTACAGGCAGGTCTATAACACCCGGCTGATAATCAAGGCATTTCAGATAAAAATTTATAGTTACTACAGCGGGTATGTCCCCCCCGAATTTGCAATCAATAATCTGCGGTTAAACATTAGCTTGTCAACTCCGTTTCAGTAAAGCTAAAATTTAATAAATTCTGCGGGTATAAATCGCCTACTTGTGCGCCGGGCTTTATTGCTACAATAAAAAACAAACAGCTATTTACAGAGGTTATTTTATTTGTAGAACTTATAGCAAGAGGATTGTTTGGCGATATCGCAGCGTATATATTACTTCCGTCTAAAGCCTGCAAGAGTGCTGTTTTATCTTGAAACAATACTGGTCTAACTTGGCTTTGCTGTGTTCCTATCGCGGATATAATAATCGTACTGGACTGATACCCCGCTGTTAATGTTCCGCTAGATATTTCAAAGCCTGCCTCTGTTCTTAAATATAACGGGAATCCGATTAAAGGGCAAAAATTCGCAACACCTACTGTTGAGGTTGGGTACGAGATGATATCTGTAAATGTATTTACAGTGCCTGAACTAAAAGGACTGCTTATGTCGACTTCTTCACCGTCCGCTGCTCCTATAGTGCCACCAGTGTACCAGTGTAAATGATTTGCCATTTTTTACACTTCCTTTCTATTCTATACTATGAATTAAATCTATAACATAGGCATAAATTTTTATTGAAGTATCTACCGTAGCCCCGTCACTTGCTGTTGCGTAAAAAGTAAAGGTTAATTCTTGATTGACATCCGAAACTGTTTTTAATACGGTTTCAAAATACCCCCCTGTTAAACCTATCGTTTGCGTAGTTGAGTTGTTGAATGAAGTTATACGGCATTTAGTAAATTTATCGGCATTAGCTCCAACTAAAACCTGTCTATAACTTTCTCCCGCGTCTGCTCTGATATACACCTTAACGCTTTTGCTTGCTGCCGTGCTACCCGACGGGAAAAGCCCTGTAGCTGTGATAGGATTTATTGATGTAACTTCTGTACCGTCTTTTTGCCCTGTTGTCCCGTCTATATAGAATCTAATCATTTTCTAGCCCTCTTTCTACCTTTTTTATCGCACAATCAATAATGTTTTTTAAATCAATAAATATATTTGTGTTGCAGTCAGGTGCGCAAGACATTTCTGCTTCTATCGCTGTCATACATTCATTTAACAGCTTTTCTACGACTTTTTTGTCGTAAGTTATACTTAATGCCGTTTTTCTAAATTCTTGGCAGTATATATCTAGCTTGCCTGTTAATTCTTTATCGTTGTCAGGAATATCTATTTTTATAGCCTTAATATAAGCGTTTCCGCTTAACATCAACAGTTCATCCTCGCACTTTATTATAATCATTAAAACCTACCCCTCTGTTAATACTGTTTCAACATATTTTAACAAAAATCTATTTAATACGGTTTGTCCAAATTCTGCACCTTCTGGAATATTGGAGCGGACATAAAATAATGTGTTCGTATCGCCGATATTTGCGAACTCTAACTTTTGACCCCACCTGTTACCGTCTTTAGATATCTGTAACCATTCAGGATTGCTACCAATAACAGAAAGCGAAACGTTATAAACATTAGTCGTTAACGCCGCCCGCAGCGCATAAGGCACGACGTTGCCTAACTCGCCTTTTTCCCCTGTGTACTTCAAGATATCGCTTGTAGTGATTAGTGTTCCGTCTATTCCGCCGGATGTAACACTGCCGTTATAAATGCTTAATTGCGCCATAAATAAGCCCCCTTTTATTTTTTATTTAAATATGTTATAATTTTAGCGTAGCATAGTCGTAAGCCCTTATATTTTTTTCATTCAACGAACCTCTGCAAAATTGGCAATCGGAAACGGTTGCTTTTTTTGCGTCCGGCTGCTATAATGTAGACATTCACAGTCAGCGGTGATTGCTGGTAACTAAAAGGGTCACAGAAGCGCAAATGCAACGCACATTTGCGTTTTTCTGTTTTATATGATAGAATAAATCCGGTACATATCAGCTTTATCTCCCCAACGATAAAGCTGGTAGTAAAAAAGCCCTGCGGGGCTTTTTTATTTTTGTTTACATTATACCATATATGCGCTATAATAAATATGGTACAAAATTAAACCGCCTTTTTATCATGTGACGCAAAACAAGTTAAAAAGCAGCAGACAAAAGCAAAGTTAACGCTTTGCTTTTTCTGTTTTTTATGCCATAATATTTATGTGGCGTCAGCTCTATGGAAACTTGTAGCAAAATTAGCAATCGGCAACGGTTGCTTTTTTTGCGCCTGCCTGCTATAATTAAATATGCAGAAGCTGCCCCTTCTCACAATTCTTTTTAAACAAAAAAACACCCTGCTTTTTAGCAGGGTGTTTTTTTACTTCGTCACTTGTGCTAATCCTGCGCCGATAATTAAAAAGCAAACGCAGAAAAAGACGAAATTCATAATTAAGCCGTTTTCTTTTAGAACAGTAAAAAACTTATCTATGATATACCCCCCTCTCTTGAACGCTGTTTAGGTTACAGCGTTTTATTTTTGCTTGTATATAGTAATTGTCCTAAAAGTATTTTGAAGCGATTATAAGGCAAATATGTGCGTCATTCTTTTCCTGTTGACCCAAAACCGCCCTTGCGCACTTCGTTTGTATCGTCGCTATCGCATACGGCATATTTTACAAAAACGCCTTGCATAATTCGTTCACCTTTTTTAAAGCTCACGATTTCATCACTGTTATTTTGTAGGCAAATGCCTATATTGCCGTCGTTGTCGGGATTGGAAAAATAATCGGCGTCAATAATTCCTGTCCCGTTCGTTAATGTTACATGATGTTTAATGCCTATTGAGCTGCGAATATATAGCATTAACACTTCATCATCAGGCATAGACGCTTTAACGTTTGTTGGAATAATAGCCGATACGCTGCGGGGATTTAAGCGCACATCACAGGGTAGCACGAAGTCATAACCTGCGCTTTTTGCTGTTTTCCTTTTCGGCAGCACTGTATCGGCAGGGGCATTTTTTACGGGGTAAAATTTGCGGGAAACTTTTTCTTCTTCTAAAATTCCGAATTTTACCGGGGCTTCAATCTGATTAGAATTTTCCATGTTATCACCTTTCATTATTTCATTTATTTTGTTTTGAAAAAATTTGCTTGGATTATCTATGATTATTTTTTCGCCATTTGTCAATCTAATAATAACTTTTATCACGTTATTTTTTAAGCCGTGAGTTTCAGAAACGTTAGTTATGCTTTTTATTTGATGAATATTTTGAATGAACTTTAAAGCCCTGTCCTCTGCTTCTATCTGTTTTTTGTAAAGTTGTTTAAATTGGTTATCAAAAGAAGATTTAAAATTGTTGCCGCTAGATGTTTGGTTAATAACTTTTCTGATCGATATATAGTCTTTTGGTATTCGGCATTTCGTGATTATTTCCTCGGCTGCTTTTGCAGCTTCTATATCACTGCTATATTTACAACATTTTCCTCTCAATAAGCAACACCGCGGTTTAAGCTTGCTGTTTTGTTTAACTATTTCGCCCATGTAATACCCTTTTGTTTCGATTTCAATATAATAAAAACTCACAACTTCAACTCCTTTGATGTGTCACATAACTTTGTACGCTTTCAAGTTTTTCATCTGTTATACCTCCTATCTCTGATGATTAAATCCATATCTAGGCTATCCAGCAGCTTTATTAAATCGTTAATGTTGACAAAACCTCTTTTAAAACGGTCGTGCAATCCTGTTTCATTGATATTCATTTCTGCTGCAACTTCTTTTAAATATCTCTTGTCCCTGCGTACCAGCCTTCTGACCCATGTTTTAAACGCTACCGGGTCAGCTAATTTCTCGGCAGCGTTCCATTCTTTCAGTGTTGGTTTTTCAAACTTCACTTTATCACTCCTTTTTGATTCCGTATCTATTTGTTTTCGACTTTTCTTCTGCTTCTTCAAACGTTGCGAATGCGGTTAAATTTCTAACGGTAATATTACTAACATTATTGCCATATTCTATATTAAATTTATAATGCCCTGAATAAATAAACTTTCTCCCCTTTTTCTCGACGGTCAATATTTTAATTTCTGACGGTTCAGCTAGAATAGTATTATCAAAAAGTACAAATATTTTATCGCCAACTTTTATGTTTTTTAATGTTTTCATCTTCTGCACTTCCTTACGATACTTTTTCTGAACGCCGTCATTACTTTGTGAATTGTATGTTCACTAAAATAGTTTTCAAAAATATAATCGCCGTCAGCTTTCAGACATAACCAGTAACCTTCACTATCTTTATAAAAATCTCGAATGCTGCTGTAATATTTTTGGGGTACATACTTCATTAATAGTATAGTTTAGTCATGGTATCGCTCCCTTTATTTTTGTTTTTCCTTACCTCTTGCTTATATTGTAGCCCCCCTTTCATTCTGTTGTCAAGTCTTTTTTTGAAAAATCGCAAAATAAAAAAAGCAGGGCAAACGCCCTGCTTACTGGTATTAATGGGGTAGTTTTTTATAACATTCTATGCACAGAAGCCCTTTTTCCTGCTGCCTTTTCCCGCATTGAGTGCATAGCCCGGCAGCTTTGAGTTTTTCCCGCCGCTGCTTTGCATATTCAAGCCGCTGCGCCTTGTGTGCGTGATAGTAGGCATAATAATACTTTTCGCACTCTTTACAATGCAGCTTGCCTGCTACAGCTTTACGCTTATAACATCTTGGACAGTATCCTTCCGCTTTCAATTCCTCACGGTAGGCTTTCGCCTTTTCTGCTTTATTTATGTCAATTCACTTCACTTTGTTTTTTTCTTAATAATCTAAAACGTTTGGAGTTACGCCGTTTATGCTTGCAGAGTAGGACATTATAATCTGAATATTCGTAGTAATTGCACCCTCTATTGCATCCCCTGCATATGAACTTACCCATTCCTTAAAATCAGAAGAACTATTATACCTGTATACTTGTACCTCCCAATATTCAGGTTCGGGTACACTTCCTTCTTCTACAGTAGCCCAACGCATATTATAAGTTTTACCGCCTGTTACACCAATATATCTAGGCAGATTAGGGTCAACAAACTCATTTACATAGGTACTTTCTGTTGTGATTTTTAAAACTTTCACACCTGGCGGGATAGTGATAGTAAAAGCATTTACAGTGCTACCCTTCCACAATACAGTTTCCTTTGTTGGCAGCGGTGGTTCAGATGTCCCCCCCTGATATACTAGTAAACGTCTATTAAACATATTCGTACCACCTTTTTTATTGGTCTATTAATTGAATATCTACTGTTTGCCCGTTCCTTCTGTCAAAGTAATCTATTACCGTAGTATCCTCAAGCATTTCGAGGGAATAATAGGTAACACCACCATTATAAATAACGGTATTAAGCGTATACATAGAATCAGCCACATAGATTGTTATTTGACTTATAGAACTCCGGGTATCTCCTGTTAACGCTACTGTTAACGTGTTTGCCATATACATACCTGTCGTTGTATCCATTATCGCGTCTATTCCAACTTTTTCTATTGTGTGCTGCATAAATTGAGCCGGGCTTATCCCGCCAAAATCATTTTTAAAAAATCCCGATTGATAAAAACCCATTTCGACGTCGTAGTTTTGCCCTATAGTTAATTTAAAGTCATAGTTAACGAGGGGGGATAAAACAACATACTCTGTTTCATATTCGACGTCGGTGGGAATAATCCATTTCCCTGTAGCCGCATTATATCCTGCCGCCGTTATCGTATAAGATATTTCTGTTCCTGTCGGCACTCCATAGAAAACGGCTATTCCTTTATTATCAGTATTAGCTAAATTGCTTTCACCGTTGTAAGTCAGCTCCACTCTTGCTGACCGAACGTGATCGCCGTCGGGCGTGTCTACATGGATTTCAAGCACAGAATAAGTTTGCTGCTCCCCCCTGAATCTATTAATAAACGCCTGTTGAACATAGTTATCCTCCTATCACGCTATACTTGCTGTTATAGGCAACTTTTCAATCTCTCTATTATATCCGCAATACAATACGTTGCAGGGAAACATAAATAAACCAGAACTAACGGCAGCTCGAAGAATATCATTATTAAAATAAACTAATCCGTTCGCTGTATCTAAATACTTTCCGTTATTTACATTGGTTAGCCGTAATGTCCCGCGTGCGTTACTAGCAAGGTCAGCCCAATTAAAGTAATCAACTCTATATTGCTGTCCTGCTGCCACGGCGACAACTTGCCGAAATAGTCGGCTATATGTGGCATTCATTGTACTACGCGGATACCAGTATAACCCTAATCGCGTCACATTTTCGGGAATGGTAAATGTCGGCATATATTCCACATGATTTTGAGCGTTATATTGATTTCGTGACGGAACAAAACAGGCGGTAGGAACATCAACGGGAATAGGAATATCCCCCCCTGATGTGGCTTGAAGTAATCTTCTATTAAACATTTTATCACTTCCTTAAAATTCAGAATAAATCATATAGCAAATACCAATGGTAGCCCACGTTATCGCACCCATAAATATCGCTTCCACGTCAACGCCTGCCTTTCTTTTGTCGCAGCGTTTTTCTCGCCATAACTGCCCATTCGTGTGATGACCAAACCAAACATGTCGGGCAAATATTTACATCAAGCCGCCCGTAAGTAAAGCTTTTGCAGGCGTCCGCTGAATATTCTTCATTGCATAGATTGCACTTAATTTTCCCGTTTCCCATTTCAAAACCTCTCTTAGTTTGTATGCTAAATTTGCTGGTATAAATGCGGTAAAATACGGTATTTTATCGCTAAATTATTTATGTAGTTTAAATGTCAAAAACAGCGTTTTTTGCTATCTCTTTTTTTGAGATATCAAATTTACCCATTTTTGATGTTTTGCTTTATTTAGGTGTGCCAGTATTACTATTGCCGCTTTCAACATTTCCGTGAACGTGGTCGGCAAAGCTAATACCTTTGATTGTCGCATTGTCGATAACATCAAGCCGCTGCTGCACGGTTGTGTTACCTGTAACGGTCAGATTGCCATTTATGGTAGTGTTACTGTTAATGGTCGTCTGACTGGTGTTAACTGTGACGTGCTGCGGGGCTGTGACGATAACATTGCCGTCAGGTAGAATCTGAATGTAGCAGGTCGGCTGCTGGTTTAAAAATCCACCAATAAAAAAGCCGTCTGAAATATCAAAGTTTCGGAAGCTTCCGGGCTGGACTGGTTCAGCCGTCCCGTTAACAACGTTGGATACGTCCCGCTGACAGAATACCGCAAGTCCAATATCACCCGGTACAGGGTCGCAAACTAATGCCGCTGCGCCGCCCTGTATTCTGCAATAGGGTAAATTATAAAGCGGGGCTGGATTTATGGCGTTGTTTTTGGCATCTAGGGCAACTATTACGGGCAGTACATCAACGCGCCCTGTGGGGCTTATTCCGTCGCTGTAAACAGCTTGGACTTTGCACGGCAACGCCGTATTTACCCTGCCATTCAAAAAGTTTTCGATAAAATACGCCATTTCGTTACCCTGACTATTTCCCGTAAAAGGTGAACGAGTGCTTTCAACCGTTGGCGAAACTATTTGAGATTTTTTCAAAGTATCCATATCAGTTCTCCTGTACATAAACAGCTTTGACTACGCTGTCCCACGCTCCCGCCGCCTGCGAATTAAAACATTCTAGGTTATGCGTCAAGCTTGTAACTTTCCATACGCCTGTAGCTCGTGGAACAACACTTTCCAGCTTTACTAACCCGCCTAGTGTTATAGTAGGGTCAAATTCGCATTTAAACTCTATGCCGTCCTGTGTAAAAGACGGGTAGCCGATTAAACCAGTTCCCAACTTTATCAACACGGCGTTACCGCTGCGCGCTCCGTTTTTCGGAGTTATCACGACTTTGCTATCGTCAATGTATAAATCAATACCTAGTTGCTTTGCTAGCTTGTGCATTTTTTCGATTGGACTGCCCGTAAAGGTTGTATTTCTAACGCTTGCCGAAACTCCCTCATTGATAAAAGTATATCCCGCTTCTGTCGCGAATTGCTCAAACAGTTTGGCGGCGTCGGTAGTGCCTTGTACAGCAATTGGCGGCGTTGCCAGTAGCGCAGGATAAATACCCGCCGCTGCTTTGATATCAAAAGATATCTCCGGCGCACCGCTAAAGTTGGCGGCTGCCAGTGTAAACTCACCTTCAAAGACTGTTCCGACTATACCAGTATCGTCGCCAGCTTCAAGGCGAATAAAATTCTTTTCTGACTGCTGTGGATAAAATGCTAACGTGCTTGCTGTTTCCATGACGCTTAAAGGTAAACCGTATATACTGGCGGTTAAAGTGTTCTTGTCCTCGCCGCCCGGCTTCGATATCGTCGCTTTAATGCGGTGATTTTCTATAATGATAGTATTGCTATTCGTATTTGGAAAAGTCCCGCTACGAAGCGTTATGGTCGCTCTAAGGGCTTTTATAGAAAAACTCATATTACATCTCGCTTTCTGGAACAAAACACAAGACAAAACGTGTTCCCAGCTCTTTATAGTCCGGCTGCATTCCGTGTCCTTCGTTGTCCACAAACAACAGGTTTCCGTTAAAATTCAATTTAGGTTGCTGCAATATAAATTCATTAGTTACACACAGCGCACCTGTGCATATAATTTCATCCTGTACGTTTAAATCACAATATAGGTGGTCGTAACGCCAGTATAAGCGTATTTGGCAGATTTGACCGTCAAGCGTTACCGTGAATTGCTGATTAGGTATAGCGTTTAATGGTATCGTTTTATAAGTCATATTATCACCCCTATACCCCTAAAACCTTTTTTATATCGTATGCTACACTACTGTTTTCCGAGTCATCCCCTTCACTAGGGTTAGTGTTACCTCTGTCGACGGTTGAAGCGTCTGACGCGCTGGCGGCGTCGTCAGAGGTTATCGGCTGCACATCAACATTTGTATACTGGCTTTTCTGCTGCCGAATCTCGACAAGATGAATGTTTACTACAAGGGTCGTTAATGCCTGCCCCTCGTTAAACGCGTAATCATACTTATCGAGTGTCATATTTTGATGTTCTTTAAGCGGGGTAACGAACGATATTAATTCCGTCGTCGTCCGTAATCGTTCCAGCACCGCAACAGCCTGTTGAAGTTCTCCCGGCGTTCCGTCTTTAGCAAGCGTGACTGTTATATCCATAGGGGCAGTAGTTTTATTATATGCGGCAAAACTGCCTTGTTCAAGGTAGTCGTATGTAATGTTAGCTTCCGCTTTTACTGTGCTGCCTAGATAGGTCGTAAATGTGGCTAGGGCTGTACCTGCGCTATTAGCTAAAAGCCAGTTCTGCCACTCTTTACCGCTCCAATTCCATAATTTCGCCATTTTTAAGCCCCCTTATTTAATGCCGCTTGCATTCGTAAAGAATAGCCCTGATTTCTCGCTGATTGCTCCACCCATGTCGGCAGCTATGCCGCCTGCGTCCGTTGCTGCGGTGTGGATATCAATTTTCCCTACATTGATTTCTTGATTGGTCTTGCTGCCACCGCCGCCTACTGCTATAGCCTGCAAAGACGGTATAGGAGTGTTAGCCTGTTCCCAACGTTCGGAAACGGTAGCTTTTATGCTGCTTAATGAAGGGATTTTGTCTAAAATCTTTCCTATCCATTCCCACGCTGATTGGAGCGGGGATATTAGATAATCATTAATAAAACCTGCAATAGCTTTAAATGCTGCGCCGCCTGCTGCAACAAGTGCTGCCATTGCCGCCATGATTTTATAAAATGCCATTAGGCACGATAATAGAATAACTTTTAGAATTTCCCATGCTATTTGAGCTGCTTGTTTCAAGAAGTCCCATGCGGATTGCAATGCTGCTAAAACTTCGTCGCCTGTCCCTAACGCTCGCCACATATCTTCAAAAGCACTTTTGCCACCGTTGGCGTATACCCATAAATCTTCTAGGACTAGAATAAACGCTGCTATAAGCATTATAACCCATGTTATAGGATTGGCTAGTATGGCAGTAAACAAACTCCATAGTGTCGGTAACAATAAGCCCGTAACAACGGCTACGATAGCGTATAACGCCATTGTTAATATATCGCCGTGTTTCTGTATATATGCGAATACATCCGTTAACGCTAGGGCGAATTGAGTTAACGTAGGCGCAGCAAACCGTAGAATCGGTAGAAAAACAAATCTGAAAGAACGGCTTAATTCTGTAATACTGTCATTAAATTTGGCGGCTATAACAGTATCTTCTTTTGTAAAGTATCCCAAATCCTTTTGACGTTTTATCAGGTCATCTAACGCTTGCCGTCCGCCTTGCAGAAGTCCTATCGTACCTTCGTCGAGTTGCAAGGAAGATAATATGCCTTGACTTTCCAGTTTTGACATACCTTCAATAGCTCCGGATAAATCTCGCAAAACATCAAATACATTGCGGACTTTTCCGCTGTCGTCTACTACTGCAACGCCTAGTTGCTCAAAGAATGGCAGGATACGGCTTTTACCTGTGATAGCAATACGAGTTAACTGTTTATTAAGTCCTTCGACGCTGTTAAATAATCCCCTGACGCTGCCGCCTGATAGTTCTGCGGCGTTACCCCATGCGTATAAATCCGGCGCACTTGCGCCTATACGGTCTGCAACTTTACCCACAGCGTCAGCTCCAGCGGCTAAACTTTTAACTTGCGCTATAATTCCACCAAACGAAAAAAAAGCGGCGGCTGCTGCTGTTCCTTTTTTCGTTAGCTTGGAAGTAAAGCTTTCTGTTTTTTTGTCGGCTTCATCTATTCCTTTGTTAAATTCCGTGGGGTCTAGCCCTAGAGTTATCATAAAACTGTCGATAACTGTAGCCATTTTTTACCCCCCCTTCGTGTTTTTTCGCATATAGTCGGCTAGTAAAAAGTCATTAGTATTTTTATTAGCCAAAATCTCGCACATGTCTAATAAATCATCATAGCTGTAAACTGTTTGCAATTCGTGCAGTGTAGCAAGTCTTGCAGCAACCACGTTAGCAACAGAGGGCGTAACATTTACTGTTTTTTCGAGAAATGAATACCTTTGTTGCTCGGCGACAAGTCGGGCGTTTCGTTTGACTTGCCGCCTTTTCGAAAACTAGAAAAATTCACCTCAAAGGCTTTCTTTTTCAGCGTCCATAGGCTACCTACTTCCTCAATAACTGCGTCTATCGTTTCCGGCATTAATTCTTGTTCTACACCGTCAGAAGTAATGAGCGAACAGCATTTAAGCAGCTCGTTGCCCAGCTCGGCGACTTCTTCAACGTTAACATTTCCCAAAGATTTAAAAACTTCATCAATGTTAACATCACGCCAGTTAATGTCGGCAATACCTTTTCCTTCCGGCAGTCCGTTGAATGAGTTTGCAATACCGCCATGAAGTGCCACGGCTGCAAGTTTAATAATAAACATTTCGAGTTTTGTTGCGGGCATTTGTCGCGCCTTAAATTTCAGCGTTCTTTCTGCGTCTTGTAGCGTAAATATGATTTCTTTTCTAGCCATTTTTTGCTCACTCCTTTTATAAGAATAGGCGATACTGTGAATATCGCCTATTAGTTAAGTATATTATATTAGCTTCGAGTTTCAAATGCAAACGCCGCAGTAACAGGGTCAAGTACCTGTTTTAACGCCGGGAAATCTTTAGCGTTAGTCAATACGCCATTTGAGAACATGAAAGAAGTCGAAATGCTCGGAATATTTATTGCTAAACCTAGCCGAACGATTTTTTTCTGCGTTTCCATGTATTTTGCTAATGCCCTGATATAAGTTAAAGACGGACTATTTGCTTCAAAAGTGAAATGTATAATATGCGGTTGCGGTGTCCAGCCTGCCGCCATATGTCCGTCAACACCCATACGAACGATACTGATTTGTCGCTCGTCTTGGTCAACAGCTTGGTCTGTAGCGTAATTTTGCAACAGCACACCTGCCGGGAACAGTTCTTCAATCGTTAAGAAACATTTTGCGTTTGCTGATGTAATATCCATTTATAGCACACCCCCTTTTTATAACACTACGGTCAACGGAACGACTAATCTGTTAACGCTGCCGCCATATGTGTACCAAACGTTTATAATCGGGCTATCACGGTTGACCCTTGCGGCTGCGCCGGGGTCTAATACTTGGATATAATAGCCATTCGTGTAAAGCTCTGTAGAGATATCTTCCCCTGCTTCCGCATAAAGCTGCGCTTTTTGGCTTTCACTTAATTCGATACCCGTATCAATAACGCCGTTATTCAATGCCCTAGTAATTGGGTCGTTCAGCCATGCACGAATTTGCGTGTACCCAATCTCGTTATAAGGTGTCCTACCGATTGACGTCAAGCCGTTTGCAAGTGAGATTTGCATAACATTTTTAAGCCATATCATGTTGATATACGTATCAACGAAGCCGTAGTTGCCGCTAAACATTTTTGCGTCATAATAGAATGAAAAATCAGTGCTGCGGGCTGCGTAACGTCCATAGAAGTTAACGTTGTTAGCCAGCAACGCTGTTGCGCTGTCGTCGTCAGTTACAGACGCCGCAAGTCCTGTTTGCTTCCTGAACGCATAACTTACAACACTGTTAGCCCTGTTCCAGTCAATAGAAGCTGCTGTAGCCATGACAAGCGTAGCAGTGTATACGTCAGGCGCATAGTTCATACAAAATCCTTCGTAGTTCGCATTTTTAAGCGTGGTTACAAGAGTTCCCTCGCCGCTGGTTTTCAGTGCGTTAGAAGATTGCCACGGCACATACAGAAACTCAATCGGGTTACTGTTGTTCCATTCGGCGAATTGCTGGATTTCTACGTCTGTAGCTTCTTTTAACGTGGTAAAGCTTACCCAGTTAGTTGATTGATTTACAACAGATTGCATATTAGCCGCAGGCGTCAAGGCGTCGCTGCCGTCGGATACTAGCGCGCCGCTTGCGGCGGTCAAGCCTAACGCTGTTGCGGTATCAGTGCCGAGGTCTTTAATAGTTAAGCCGTCTGTAGCTACTGAAACTGCGCTGTCTGCGCCTGTGGTTTTGCTGGTAATGGTAAAGCTTTCACTGTTGCTGTTATAAACAACGGTTGTTCCAGTGACTTTAGCAGCGATTGCTGCGGCTACGTCACTTGGCGTTGTAGCTGAGCTAAAATCTAACCCGGTAACAGTGATAGGGCTGCCGTCTACGGAGATAGTAAAACCGCCAGCAGTGATTTTTTTAAGGTCGGTCAGTGATAACGCTTCTGCGCCGAACAGCTTACCTGCGATTGCCGCAGATACCCGTTTTGCAAAATAAAGAATATTAGGCTTTTTAACACTGTTATCGTAAGACTGGAAGTAACGACTAGCCGCAAGATATTCTACGCTGTCCAGTCCGTAGTATTCACCTACAGCGTCTTTGCTTGCATATGCTTTAAGCGTTGGGAATGGTGTTAATTCGTTTTCGCTTAAATACAAGCCCGCGATTTCAAGCTCTTGGCTACCCGCTTTAATTACGCGCGGGTTAATTTCAACAATTTTTGAAATAGGTATTGCCATTTTTTATAAACCCCCTTTTTCTGGTTTATGATGTACGTCAACATTTTCTAGCCGCGTTATCGCAACTTTATCAAAGTATTCTGTCTGGTATTCGTATACCGTCCAAAACGCTAAATGAAGCGGCAAGCGGTATCTGTTGATGTATTGATTTGTATCGTCAGTATATGGTAAAAACTGCATATTTTCGCAGTATAATAAAGCAATATTGTAATTCTTTTTGAAAAAATCAACCGCAATATCAGAACGCCCCAACGTTTCAAAAAATTCGGCACGCTGCAATGCTCTTTGATAATCAGCGTCGCAAAAATCGACGTTAACGACATATTCACGGTAAGAACGTGTTTCCGTCGTTCCTGCTTCTGTAACAATCTGCTCCCCGATATTCGTACCAATTCGGCGGGTACTGGCAAGAAAAAACACTACGTGTTCCCGTGTTTTTGGCAGTGCCGAGTTGTTTTGTTGTCCGAGGTAAATTTGTTCAGCAGTTAACGGCGGTTGCATATAAGCCCGCAAATAGGCTTCTACAGCTACGTTAATTTCTCCATGCTCCAACTACTTCACCGCCTTTCTTTCGACGCTTGCAAGGTTGTTTCCTTCGTCGTCAGGTTGATTGGTAAAGTTGGGGTACGGCGGCACTTGCAAAGTTACTTCACAGTTAGCCCAGCCGACGTTTGACCAGTCCTCAAACATTGCTGTGATTTTCCAAAATTCACCGGGCTTTCGCTCGATATAATCGCCTGTGCGTAAGATTGGAACCCGTGCAATACCTTCAATAGGTCTATTATTATCGCTGGCGAGAAATATTTGTTCCGTATGAGCCGTACTGTTGATGTTTTCGAGATGTTGCAAACGATTAGCTTCGTTTGGCTGAAACTGCACGTTTACAGTTGCAGGGCTAAAAAAAAGCGGTGTAACAATGCCGCTGATATTTTTTTGCCCGGCTGACTGATACAAGATAACTTGTTCGTCAGGATTTATGGCAGTTATAGCACTTCTAACTACCATGTGCAAATTAATTCCGTTCATCTGTTACACCCTCTTTATTTAACTTTTACGTTATTTGTGACTGCGTTTATCATAGTAGATGTATCAATCAAAGCACGATAAGGGTCGGTTGCTACGGCATTTTTCCCGCTTTGTGCTTTTCGCTGTTTCATTCTGATTGTGGCAGGGCTATTCGGGCGAGGGTCATTCCACTCCCATTTTTTAATAGTATCCTGTATATCCGCTTTCATTTCTTTTGATACAGCAGTGTAAGCATTTAAAAGCGCGCCGTTCTGCGCCGACTTACCTTTTAACAGGGCAGTAAGCTGCTTGCTCCATTTGTTTTGTTGTTCATCTACAGTCCTTTGCATGAAGGGGCGTTCAGGAACGCCGCCAATGCCCTTGTTTTGAATGTAAGCGACATAGGCAACATTTATCCCGCTTGGATAGGTTGCGTCCGCTGTAAAGCCCGCCTGTGCTTCCGGCGTTTGTCTTACTAGATTTCGCAACTTCTTTTTCCAGTTACCGGATGTCCCTGTGCTGTTACCTGCAACAAGTTTGACCTTTAAACGCATAATAACGCCCGCCTGCTCTGTACTTTGCGGTTAGCGTCCAAAAAAGCATACCGCATTGTGTTTGGTTATACCAGTTAAGCGACATTGGTAGGGTATAACTTGTTGATACCTTGCCCTGTGTCGCGCCGCTCAAAACGCCTACAACAAACGCTCCGCGCTGCTGTAGCTCGCTTATATGGCAAGTGAGCAGATAAAGCAGCGTTTTACGTTCGTCAAGGTCTTTCACGGCTGAATTGACGGAATTGTTTAAAGCCAGTGTTGCTATTTTGAAATTATTTTCCAAAACAACATCATCTACACCCGCTAACTGCGGATACAGCTTTTTAAATTCTTCCGGGTCGAATATAACGATATTGTTATCATCAGCCATTTTTAAGCCCCCTTACTTAAAAGGGGTCGTTGAAGCAATAACCTTTTTCGGGTCAAGTGGCTCGTTCCCGTTACGCAATTCTTTGCGTTCGTGGATTGCGCTTTTTGTAAAGCGGGTATCTCCGGTTGACGCAAAAATCAAACCGTTAATGATTCTAGGGTCTGATTTATGCTGTTTTTTAATCAATTCCCACATATCAGAGGGAACGCCGAAAGTCATACCAAACGCGCCGCCGATTGGGTTTTTACCCATTTCAAGCCCCGCAAGATGTTTGTTGTTGCCGTTAAATTTAACCTCGGCAAGACTACCGTTTGGCAGTCTTACAGCAAAAATCACATCTTGATAAGAATTGCAGCATACCGTAACAGTGTCAACTTGTTTGGTCGGGGAAGCTTGAACAGGTTGTTTGGCGTTAACTTTTTCTACTTCCTTTTCCTCTACCTCGCTGACTTCGTCGCCCTCGTTGGGGTCATAAGTAACGGGCTTTTCTTCCTCAATCACTTCCACCCCTGTCGGCTCGACTTCCTGCGGTAGTAATGCTTCTGTATTCTTATCATCAACGATTGTTACAACTTCATCTTCTTTTACTTTTTTTGGTCTAGCCATGTAGCAGCACTCCTTTTTTATTATTTACTGTAAATTAAACGCCTGTCATTGTGCCGATTGCAAACGGTCTATATACGATAGTGCCGTAAGAAGAACCGACAAATTTTTGATGGAAACTGGAGCTTTCCGGAATTAAGCGCATAGCACGGAATTTTTCGCTAAATCCAATTTGAGCGGTCGGCAGTCCTTCGATTGTCGGAGCGACAAGGAGAATGGAAGTGCCGCCAGTTGCGGTCGCCAGTTCAGGCAATGCAACAAAACGGATTTTTGGGAAATAGGTTTCCAACATCTGACGAGCAGAAATATTGAAGTCAGTTGCTTTGCCCAGTTGTACTTGTGTAGCGGGAGAGGTAGCAAGCACAAGTTCGGTGTTAGCGTCAATGTGTCCTGCGCCGCGGTCAGCCATTTTGCCGAACAGATACAGTACATCTTCGTAAATTTCTTTAGTGGATTTTTCAGCCCACAAGGTTTTGTTGTCTGCATTTGGCCGCGGGCTAACATTAGCAGGTAAATTCGGGTCGTTCAGCAAACCGTAAATCTCCAAGCCTGCCACGCCATACAATGCGAATTTGTTGCTTGCAATGTCGATTACAGTAGCAGCGGCACGTTGTTTATCTGCTGCCAGTTGCAAACGTGCGCGGCTTGCAACATCGACTTCTCTATCGCCATAACGGATGTTAGTTTGATAGATGTATTGAGTTCTTACAGGAAAAGTCGGATTTACATTAGAAGCACCGCCTTGACCGTAATCGTTGTAAGCTTCAACCTCGCCTGTGATTTCGGAAGTCTGGAAGCGTGCATAAGAGGTTGTCCAGTCGCCTTTTTTAGCTTCCCCAAAAATCTCCCTTGCGCCACGGGTAGCGGTCAGGATAGGGATTACCATAGGGTCAATATAAGATGTAAATTCAACAGGAACGCCGCTGTTTGCTGCGGTAACCATAGCAGCGTCATTTGCTAACTGGTCAATGCTATCGTTTGCCAAAATGCCACGGATAGGCGAGCCAGTATCGAAAATGATACCATATTGTTTCATCACGTCAAGCTGCTCTTGCAAGCCTAATTGATTTTCAAACATTTGTGTTTTCCCCTTTCATTAAGCCCAGTTGCTGATTACGATAATATCGCCTACAGCACCGCCGCCGTTAATATTTACTACTTTGTAATTAGTTTCTACTGTATCTTCTATAGTGTCGCCTGCTGCGCCAGTTTTGATAGTACCGTCTGCAAGCACTGCGAAAACGCTTTGCCCTACTTTTGCGTCTGTTCCGGTAATAACAGCAAAGTCACCTTTGACTGCTACGGATACGGGAAATCCTTTCGGCACAGTGTTAGAAGCTGGTTCGTTATAGCCCAGCGGATTAGTGATTTCACGCACTGCAAAGCCCAGCGGCGCACCTGTGCCTGTGGATTTTACAAAAGCTTCGTTTTCATCTACGGTTGCTGCCCAAACGAAACCGCCAATAGTTACGGTGTCGGCTGCGCAATAGCCTTTTTGAGTGCTTACTAAAGGGTTGGTACTCATATGTTGACCGGGTACACCAATAGCAGGCAGGATATTTACTTGTCCTTGAAATTTGTTAGCCATTTTTCTTTGCTCCCTTCTTATCGAATGGTGATGTTTTTCAGATTTTTCATGTATTCAGGAGTTTTCTCACTGGATACGCTGAATTTCTTGATTGCTTCGTCGTTAGCGTGGGTTACGTCAAAACGTTGTTTTTGCAACACGTCAACCATAGCTTTGTAAGATTCTTTGGGATATTTAGAAGTATCAATGCCTTTAGCTTGCAAGGCTCTTGCGTAGATATCTTCTGCACTGTCATACGCCATAGCGTCGACGTTACCGAGTGCGAAAGCGCAAGCGTTAGCGGCAGCGTTAAGTTTTTTCACGCGTTCCATAACATTTTTTTCCGCTTCTGCTTTAGCATTAGCCAGCAATGCGGGAAGTGCGTCTTTAGCAAGGTATTTTTCCTCACCTTCGCGCTCGTGGTCGCGGTCAATCCGTTTCGGATTGTCTTTTTCGTAACGCTCGCCTGCTTTGATACCCATTTCAAAACCTGCTTTAAATGCAGGGTCTTTCATGCGTTCTTCAAGTTCATCATCTTTGGCTTTTTCTTCCTTGTCCTCGTCTTTAGCTTTTTTGGCTAAATATTCTTCCATGCCTTTACGCTCATGTTCTCTATCGAGTTTTTCGCGTTCGGCTGGATTCTTTTCTAATTCTTCGCCTTTAGCTACGCCCTCGGCGTAAGTCATTTTTGCGTCCATACCTTCACCGCCTTTTAATTCTAACAGTTTCGCCTTAATGGTATCTTTTTGTGCAGCTTCCAGCCCTGTAAAGAATTTGTCTACAAGGTCGTCGATTGAGATATCTGCGTCTACATCCAAGCCGATTTCTCGGGGGTCGTAGCCTTCTACCTGCGCTTCAACCACATTTACAGCCTTTTGCAAGTTAGCCAATACAACTTCCGCTGCTTCGATACCTAAATCAGCGTCTTTTGCAAAGATAACGCGCTGTAAATCAGCTTTGCGGCGTTTAAAGCTTAAAATATCTTTGGAAAGATTTTTCATTTGCTTTTTTTCTCCCTTCGTTGTTTTTTCTATCTCAACAGGTAAACTGTCGGATACAACTACATCACTGCCAGCCCTGCCTTGCGGTACAAGGGCAACGTGATTACCTCGAATATCTCGCATAACAAAATCATATTTTGCGCCCTGATATTCCCCTGCGGTCATATCGGGTGTATAGCGGTAGCTGCAAGATATCTGCTTACAACTTCCGTCCTCGACGGATTTAATCGCCTTTTTATCGGTGATAGATAACGCATTTAATAAATACGGTTCTTCAAAGCGTGCCTCTGTTCCTGTGCTGCCTACCTGATATTCTTTAGGCGGCGCGTCGGCGGTATAGTCGTGGTGTCCCTGCATTAGCGGCAAGCCGTTAAATGTTGGGGCAGCTTTCGCTAATTCTTCCGGGTCACGCAGTCCATAGTAGACACGTTCGGGGTTTAAGCCTAAATCCTGCCAGTTCGGAATTTCACGCCCTAAATACGGGTTTACAGTCGCCTTACTGATTGGGCAGGCGTCAACGTGCATAAATCCGTTTTCGTCTATTCTGCGCGCTGTTATGGCGGCGTCAAACGCTAAAATATTGTTTTCCCGTTCCATATGGTCAGCCCTTTCGTTTTAACTATTTTTATACAAATGTCTTTATTTGTTATTTTGATTATATCACAGGTTAACTTAATTATTGCTCGTTAGCGAGTAATTCGGTGATATCAGGTCGAAAATCACACCTGCAATATGGCAGTTCTCCCGGTAAAACATTTCTGCCTACATCTTCGTCATAAAGCCCCTCGTCTAAATCAAATGTCTTTCCATTCATTGCAATGTGTGTTTTACGGCTGCTTTTCTCGCCGGGTATATGTATCCATATGCCTTTTTTTATGCCGATATCCTTCGTCTGCATAACGTTTAACGCCTGCGTTGCCTTGTTGGTTTGGTCTATGGCTATCAGTTCTGCCCGCCGTTCTGTAACCTTGTTAAGGTCTTTTATGTGCTGAAATATGCTTGCCATATCCCGCCCTTTAAGTGCGCTGTCAATTACAACATTGGTTAATTTATCAAAGTATTTAGGGGCAATACTCTTTATCAAATTTACGTTACTCGCTACCATTTCTTCAAGTAGCGGTTGATGTAAGGCACTAATGTGAAAATCTATCACAATGCCCGCTTTTTTTAGATTAGCTATAAGTCCCGCTTTAGTCTGTTTATCTATCTTACCGATAAACTTGCTGGCTATAGCGTCCATTTCCTCGGCTTCCCATTCGCTTATATATCTGCCAAAACGCGCTTTTATAGCGTCAACAAGCTGCTGTAAGCGTCTATTGTCGAAATCAACGGGCGCGTCATTCGTTACCATTTCCGACGCTCTAAACAGCTTGTATTTTTCAAGCACAAACTTTAACGCTGCCTTTTCCATTTGTTTTATTAAGCGGCGTATCGAACGGGCGTATTCGTTCTGTATTCCGACGCTGGCAGGTATTCCCGGTATAGTTACCTGTCGCCGCCGTCGTCTGATTTTCGACGCCATACATTAGCCCCCTTTTGTAAGGTTTATGCGGGATTATTTGATATAACCCCGCATTTTTGCCCATTTTGTTTATTTTTAATCGTTTTTTTCTGTTTTTTTATTCATTAGTTACTCGTCTTTACCTAATTCTGCTACAGCAGCATTGAACACAGTATCAGGCGAAAAGGCTAATTCTTTATTTGTGAATACACCTGTACGCGTTCTGCCGTTGTAGTGGTTGGCAATCCTAGTTGTCCTGCCTGTTGTGGTGTCAGTTATATAAATGCTCGGAAAGTCTGTACTGTTTACGCTGCGCGATACAGTTACTTGATAGCCCATTTGCCCCGCTTTATCAATGATTTCTTTTTGCGTTTTATATAACTTATCGGATAAATTTATATTGTTTTCTCCTATTGTATACCCTTTTTTACTATATTTATCTAATACACTGCTAAATATTTCGCTTTGTTGTTCAGTAGTGCCGCCGCCTGCGAAACTTTGTATTTTATAATCTATATCGCTGTATTCAATAACTCCTGTATCATCTTCGTTATCTTCAATACTGCGAATGACGTCAGCTTTTGCGGCGGTAACATCTTCAAGCTTGTTTTCAATTTCTTCGACTTCTTCTATTTCGTCGGTTTTGTCGAAGTCTTTAATGTTTTTATTTAAAAGATTTTCGTTGCCCATTACTATCGTTCCTTGTGAATCAATTAATACATGACTTCCGTTAATTGTTATCCAACGCCCGCCATTCTTTAGAATCTGCCGTTCTCTTTTACGCTTCCCCCCCGAATCTTCTGCCAATTTTTCATTTTGGCTCAAAACTTCCCGCTTTTCGGTTAATCCTAACAGTTCGCGTTCTTTCTCGCTTAATTCTTCCTCGAGTACGCTTTCTTCATTGAGGTTGTTAAAACCGCTTTTTGGGTCAGCTTTCAGGCACTCTCTGCCCTCGTCAGGACTGATGACGCCATTAGATATATAAATCTGCTGCGTTTCGGCTTTGATTTTGTTTACCGTAGCCATACTTTCTTCTTTTTCTTCTGATAATGAATTGAAGGTAAAAGTAATCTCGTTATCTATTTCGCCCCATTCCTGCATTTGAAGCACCTTTAAGACGTATTCTATTTGGTCACGCAGTTGCTTTTCTTGCTGGCTTGCTATGTGGTCATAGTGATTATTTAAATCGCTTTCACCTGTGTTAAAACCTGACGGCGTTAAGCCCCACATTTTGGTTACAGGCTCGTTGAAATAAGCCGCTACAATCTCCATAGCCTGACTTACTATATCCTTTACACCAGCTAACGACGTTGATTTAATATCAATATCTTCTGATTCTTTATCTATCAACATAACGCCGTCATTACTTCGATACTGTACGAAGTTATTTACACGGTTATCGATTTGCGACCAGTCACCGCCAGAAAAAAGCTGCTCGTTAAGATTCGTTTTGAATACTGTTAAGCTGAATTTGGTCAATAACCTTGCTTCTGCTTCTCTGCATTCTGTGAAGTGCGCTACTGCGTCTAATACAATCTGTGCAAGCGGGATACCGAAAAAGTTATATGCCGGGCGTAATATCGTCGGCAGCTCATTTTCCTGCACTGGAGGCAGGAAGCGGCTTGCGTCTACCGCTTTGCCCATAACAAACCAATATCGTGGCTTGAAGTAATATTCTTGCAGCGGGTCTGCTGCGTTGTATTGACCGGGGGAAAGGTTATACGGCTCTATAACTTTCAAACGCCGCAGTTTTTTACCTCTTAATTCGTTCTTTGTTAAAATTAATGGATTTAGCAGGTTTTCACTGGCGGTGTCGATTCCGTCAAAGTCCATGTAGACTAAACTGCCGCCGTAGTATTTACTGATACTTACCGCTTTGCGTAGTGTCGGCAGCAGGTTTATCTTGGTTATTAATTCGTTAAGTCTGTCCAGCTTTGCCTGTTTATCGGTATCAGGGTCATTGTTGCCCTTTGTTGTTAGCGTTATACCCTTTTCTACCATTTCATCAGCAATCATCTCACAGCCTGCCCGAATAAGCCCGTTTTGCGCAAGCCCTGTTAAATAACCGTAGCCTAAAAATTGCGGGTATGCACTCATGCCCATTATAGAGATAGCATGATGTAGCAATGAATGACATTGACCTATAGCAGCGTCATTTGCTTTTTTGGTATCTGCGTCTACCTCTGCTAGCGTAGCTGGCGCACCGTACATTGTTTTAATGTCGGCAAGGGTCGGCACTCTTGGCGTACCTTCTACCGGGTTAATAAGGTTTAATGCTTTCAATCTCGGGTCTTTTCTGATTCGTTCTTTGTTGTTGAAAGCCTGATTTTCGTTGCCGCTATTTTTTCTGGCGGTGGTCAGTGCTTTCTGTCTAATACGTTTCTGCGCGTTTTTGCTGTTGTTCATTTCTTTTCCCCCTATTTATTTACGTTTTACTTTCATTGGCGGGTGGCTGTTTTCTAATGCATATCTAACGGCGTCGATTGTATGGTCGTTGCCGTCGGGATAATTAGCGATATAGTTACCATTTCTATCTTTTTTTAGCTCGTATTGGGCGAATTCTCGCGCTGCATTCGGGCAGCGCATAGGGTCTATAACGATTTCTAATAAATCATCTGTCAAATATTTATAGCCCCATTCTCGCGAACCTTGCCCTTTTTTAGCCGGAAGAACATTAATCCCATAGCTTTTTAGGCTCATTAATGTTTCATGCTGGATATCGCTTACTATAAGCCTGTTGCGTGGATTTTCCTTTTTTATATGTTCTGCTAACGTCCAACTCGGACAGCCACGGGCATAGTATTCATTGAATATATATAGCTTGCGTGCTGCCGTATCTAGGTGCATGGTCATATACGCCATAGGGTCGATTGATACACCCAAATCAAGCCCACGTTTAATGTTGTCGAAATGCGATATTTCTTCGTTCGTAATTGGTCGCAGTTTTAAGTTTGTGAATATCTCGCCGCCCGTTCCTGTGACTTCACCTAAATACTCATGTCTAAACCTGCGGGGCTGATATACCGCCATAACAGACGCCTCGTAAATAAACTGTTTACCTAACCATTCGGGCGGAGCTTGCAGGTAGTTGCTTTTGTGTAACAGTTTATCAGGGCGAGTTTTTAAAGCTTCATTGTTTACCCAGCTTTGCATAGACGCAGGCGGATTGTAGGAGTAAAAACACCAAAACCGCTCACCGCCACGCAATACTGATTGCAATACCTTTTCTATTTCTTGAATTCCTGAAAATTCTTCTAATTCCTCGAACCATGTGATAGCATAGTAACCTTTTTTTACTTTTACGGACTTGCGTTTTGTTGGGTCGTCCAGTCCCCAAAACAGTATTTTCTGCCCGGTTTTCTTGTATATAAACGACGGCGGCGATACTCTAGCTATGAAAAAATCATTTAGCCCCAGCTTTTCTATAGCCCATGCTATTTGTTCATAAACTGTTGTTTTTATCGTTAATCCAACTTTGCGGAAAACGATAACATTTATAGTTGGGTCTATTATCATAAGCATGATGATAAATATACTTATAGCCGACGATTTCAACGAACCACGTCCGCCACTAAACCAATAATGCGTAAATTCGTGATTCATTACCTGATGATAAACTTTATAGAAAGCCTTGCCGATACAGTCAGTTAAATTAATCTTTGGCGGGGTCATTTATCTTTTTCGCTAAATCTTCAAAGTTTTGCGCTGCTTTTAGCGCGTCGTCGTAGGTCGGCAATTCACTTTCTTCTGCTGGCTGCTCGGCTGGTACATCAGCGACGATTGTCGGGGCTAAAGCTATAGCTAGAGAGTTTTCTCCGAATAACTTATGATATTTACCCATATTCTCGCTACCTGCTTTTATAAGCGTGTTTTCCATGATATAGCCGTCGGTATATATCTTTTCCATTTGCCCTGTTTCCTGATTTTTTTTAAGAACGTACTTTTTATATTCGATTGTTTCTTTGACCTTGCCCCGCATTTGGTCTGTGTAGCTGCGTATTACTTCCTTTACTTCTGCAATGTCGTCTAATTCGTATTTTGCTCGAAGTTCTTCTACATACTCCTGCACCCACGGGCGGGAAAAAATCATGTATGCCGTGCGCCGGGCTGTTGTTTCTGCAAAGCCTGCGGCTTTTGCGGCTTTATAAAAATTAAAGCATTTTAAATATTCTCTTGCAAACTTTTTTTCACGGTCGTTCGCTACCCGTTTTTCGCCAGCTATACGAACAACGGCAGAACGTTTGCGTTTTGGACTAGCCATGTTACGCCCCCCTTGTTTTTGTTTTCATTATAGCACAATCTTTTAAAAAACTATAATTTATCTTGCTTACGTGGTACAATGGTATAAAACAATTAGGGGGGCTAGTATGTCAAAAAAATCCTATACAGAAGCCGAATTGATTGAGGTTTTTAACCTTCCCTGTAGTAACATTATTGACTTTTTCGACAAATACGAGTGTAAGCGTGTCGTCATTGGGTATCCTTCTATATCTCACGTTATTTACGGATACAATAATCCCGAATATCTGCCCGATATCGCGCATTTAATTGATTATGGCGTCGGAAAAACTGTAATCATAAGTAGCTGCGAAACAGGCTCACCAAGATATCAAGTCTATAACTTTCCTGATAGGCGGCAGGCTATTAATTTTGTGGATGAAATCGAATATACGTTGTTTGTGCCTATTGATTGTATCTTGAATTTCATAACTCAAAAAATAGGCTTTTGGTCTTATAAGACTACAGTAAATATTCTTGACGACAACGAATATAATATTATTCTTGTAGTTGAAGGGCGCAGGATTGAGCTTACCGACGATAACTTTATGGATAGAGTTTTAATTACTCAAAAAACGCTGCTTATCGAAAATGATTCGATAGCACACGCTAAAAGCGCAGTAGAATATTACCGCAACATTTTTAAAATGTCCCGTCGCTTCGTTGCAGAAATAACGGGCATACCGCTTAAAACGCTTAATGCTTTTAATTCATCACCTGACCGCACTATCTTGAAAACCAATGCTCTTAATGTCTACAAACTGGCGCAGTTATTCGGTGTAAGCATGGAACAGCTTTTGCTAACAGAATGCGAAATAAACCCTACCAGTAAGGCTTTTTTGGAAAGTAAAGAGGTTTAAACAATGAATATTGATAACGCATTATATACCCTGAATATCGCGCCTGACGCCCGGCAGTTAACCGTTTTTATCGACGGTGAAGCAATTCCTCAAAGCCGCCCCAAAATCGCCACACGGGGCAAAAATGGCGTTCCGTTGCCCCATGCTATCGCCTACTATAAAGACGCTTCCATTTACTATCGCCAGCAATGCGAATACTGTATTAAACAAGCTGTTCAAAAGTCAGGTATCTTTTTTAAAGATGTCGCCTTGTTTTGTGAAGTGTATATTTTTTTACCTGTCCCTGCGTCGAAAAGTAAGAAGTTTAAAGCCGCTGTTGATATCGGCGCAGAATTTCCAAAAGTCAAGCCGGACTGCGATAACCTTTTTAAAAATATCACAGACGCAGCCGAGGGCTTGGCATTCGATACAGATAGCCGCATTGTTTCTGTAAACATCCATAAGCGTTATACCAACGCCGCACCGTTTGCTATGCTGCGGCTTACAGAAGTCGACGAAGAAATAACCGTTCTACCAGCTTTTATCAAATTGCATAGAGAAAGCAAAAAAAGCAGAGGTTAAAACCTCTGCTTTTTTATTTACTGTAAATTGATTCGCCATATAGATTTATTAAATACTTCCGGCAGTATTCTTTTACATCATTGCACTTTTTACCGTGGTGACGTTCTGTGTGGCAGTCCATGCATAGCAATACGCCGTATTCTATTTGGTCGCTTTTTATCCCGTTGTGTTCGTGATGAAACTTTTCGCCGGGGTCTACCCGATTACCGCAGTAAATACATTTATGCTGGTCGCGCTGGTGTATCCTTTCATTTAGCTTTGCTAACTTCTGCCCTTTAAGTCGTATGATTTTCGTTTTGGGTATCGGATTCATTATGTTTCCTTTCTTGTTGGATTATTCTATTTTCTTTAGGTTTAATGGCAGTTATTTTCTTGTCTAATATTTCTGTCAGGCAATTTTCGCAAAGCATTTCTATGTACATATCATATTCTTCTATTGTCGTCGGAAAACATTCTTTATTCGTTTTTCCGCATTTTTTGCAGGTCGCTAAACGCTTTTTATTTAAATCTACTAAAATTCCTAACGCCTGACAAGATTCATTGAAAAAATTTATTGCGTTTGCTTCTATTGCGTCTTTAGGATTTAAACTATCTAAAGCTTTTGACGTAGGCAAAAACAGAATACTGTTACATTTTTTGTATTTTTTTAAGCTATCTTTTCCCCTTTCTACACATATGAAATGAAAGCCGTCTATAAATTCGTTGTATTCAAAAATTAAGAAGTCACCGGGGAATAAATTGTATTGATAGCCTTTATAGTTTAAAAACAGTTGATTTGATTCCTCTGTAAAAGATGTTTTTATACTACGTTCAACCTTTAGCATAGTGACTTCGTTTCTTATTTCTTCAGGTATATCCTCTATTGTTATATTAGCGTTTCCTTCCCATTGCCACGCATAAACTTCTGTTATCTCGTAGTATTTTTCGATTCCTGCCATTTTACATATCTCCCTGTTTTTCGATTTCATCTAATGTTTTTTGAATTTCTAAAAGCTCTTGATTTATTTTTGCACCTTGTCTTATTAAAGCTTCCTCGCTCCACAGCTCACTCATTTTTTCATTTATTTTTAAAACAAAATCAGTATCACTCATTTCGGAAGGTTTTAATATTGCTGCCATGGCAGTAAGTTGTATTCTTGTATCTATTTTATTAATTTTTATTTCTTTTTCCAATAGTTTTAATTTAAGTTCTTGTATTTTTATAATTCTGTTTAATTGCTTTTTGTGTAGCATAAACTCTACTTCTGAAACAAACATTTTCTTTATACCTCGTAATTTTCTTTTATTTTTTTGATCTCTGAATTGAATTCTTCGACTAATACACTAGCCATAAGGTTTCCTCTAGCTACGCACCTGCAAAAACTTATAGGCTCTCCAAAAAATTTTCTGTGCTTGGCTCTTTCTTCTTCTGGTTGCAATTCTATAGCCTTTTGTAGATGTTTTGCAAAATCACTTACCGTTACATCCGTAACTTTTGGTAAGAAAATATCTACATTGATATCTTTACCTTTTTGGATATTCGTTAATATTGTTATCTTTTTCTTTAATGCGTCGTAAACATAAAGCTGTGCAGCTAACTTAATGATATCTCTAGCATTCATTTTATTTGCTCCCTAAATTTAAAAGTGGCGATATTACGCCCCCGCAACGATACAAAAACCTCTTTAAATATTTCTTTGTTCTTTAGTCGGTATTCATAGCCTACCGACAAGCGAATTGTGATATTGCGCCGATAATATCCCCGTCGAATGCGGTAAAGTTTAGTAAAAAATCGCCCGTATTCAATCATTTTAGCACTTCTTCCGTGTCGATTCCTAAAATATCAAAAATAGCTTTCATTTGTGAATAAGTAATGTCGTCTACTTTTATACTGTTTCGGTAATATTTGCGCGCTTTAATCATAAATAGCCCTGTTTCGGCTTCTTCCAGCGTTGCAAAGGCTTTGACGTCTAAAGATGATTCTACAGCTTCTCCATTTGATTTTTTGTATTTATCATAATCAGTATAAATATAAAGTATTCCAACTTTATTAGCGGTTAATATTTCTATCTGCGGCTCTTTCAAGTATCCACGGTTTGAATTTAAAACAAATATTTTATCGCCGGGCTTTACATCCTTTAATGATTTCAATTTAAAACACTCTCCCCTTTAAACAGTATACTTCCTTTCGGGAGATACCCCTGCGAAAGCTCTTTTTTAATTTCTTTTACTGCTTCTAGTTGTAGTAATAAAATTTGTTCAATATCATAATCTGTTGCTTTTTCCACGCCCAAAAAGCCTGCAAGCAAAACACTTTGCAATTTCAAAAAGACTTCTTCTGCGTCGTCCGTTGTTCCTGTAGTCATAAAAGTACCCGTTTCACTCATAAATAAGCAGAGTTCATTTTCCATTAACGCTTCTTCTACTGTTTTTAGCAAATTTTCATCACTTACTTTCTTTTCCGTTACGTTTATATCTAGTTTGTTGTCCATTTTCTACCTCTTTCCGTCGCCATAATCTCTATATGGGCGTTTTTTATTTGTTTTAGATGTAATGTATTGCGCTGGTTATTTAAAATCGTTCAAGGCTGATCGTATCGTTTCATATAGTTTAATACTGACGTTTGTGGAAGTCCCAATGCGGCAGCAATCTTATATGAGCTGACGCCGTTATTTTTCATTTCAAAAATTTGATTATGAAACTTTTCCCAATCGTGCTGGCTGTTTGGGTGTGGTTTAAACGGTGGAATTGCTTTCACCATTTTCGGCGGCAGGGGGGGAATTTCTTCCTTTTGGGGTTTAAACGGCAGGCTTGCAATGTTTATATAATGTTCCCCTCTAACGCATTCTTTTAGGTCTAAAAACGGGCAGTAAACAGTATCATTATGGCGGCGCAGGCGGTAACATTTTAGGCAATCAATCATTTTTCTAAACTCTTTTCTTTAGCTTCTTTTACCGAATTGCAGTATTCATCTATTTTTTCTTTGCTTAAATGCCTGTTGCCGTAATGCTTATATCCCTTGATTTTTTCCAGCACCTCGAAGGGGTCATAGTAATACCGTGTGCGTCGCCCGGTATGGAATTTAAATATATTTGTGCAATCTTCCCGCAATTCTTTAAGCAGCTTTCCATATTTCCAGCGTTCAATCGAGCAAGCTAAAATAATTCGTCCAACACGGTAGCCGCTTATAAATCCTTTTGCCTTTGCTGCTTCAATGCTGATATTCTGCATTATTCATTCTCCTCTTTATTGATTTTTTTCTTTAACGATAATAAACAAGCATTGCAAAGCTGAATATTATAGGTTTCGTATCCGGCTACGCGGATAATAAAGCTGTTCCGGCTCGCCCCAATATAACCTTTTCCACACCCGTCGCAAACAAAATCTTTTTTCTCTTCTTTTTTTAATTTAATCACTTTATCACTCCCTTAAAATCTGCGAATAATATAAATATTTATCATAAAGGCTGCCAAAAATAATAATGTGCCTATTAAAAATGCAGTTATCATTTTGTCCCTCGTTGTTATTTTATGGTTTCCTGCGTTTTTTTAATGCAAATTTCGGTTTCCACAGTTAAAATGTTAATGTTTGTTTCATTATCCAAGTGTGGGCGTGCGTAGTTTATCGCTTCTTCTTTAGTTTCAAAACAAAAATCCTGCTTGACGCCATTCACAATTAAAAAATACTCGGTTTTAGTGTTTATTAATTTTTCCTTCATGTTATTTCCTCTTTTCTTCTTCTATAAAAAAGGTGTATGCAGCTCTATTGATTTCCGCGCATAAACTCCCTAATTCAATATCTGTTTCGCTATGTTCTAAAATGTTTTTAGCTATCTCTATAATTTTTTGTGTCGTCAGATGTCCTTCAAATACTGCACTTTTTAACATTTCCTCGTATTCCTCGGAAGTTCCAAGAGTGTATAAATCAAAATCAATACACAGTTGTTTTAAATTATTTCTAGTTATAATTCTGTTTTCTTTAATCATAGTATCTCTCCCTTTATTTTTTCCTTACCTCTTGCCCATATTATAGCCCCCCCTCGTCCTGTTGTCAAGTCTTTTTTGAAAAAATCGCAAAATAAAAAAGCAGGGCAAATGCCCTGCTTTTTGGTATTATGAATTTAATTTTTTGCGTCGTCGCAAACTTACTTCATAGTTATGTTTGCGGATTTCTGCCAAGTGATACTCTGACGGCTCGAAGTATCTACAACGCGCATTTCTTGCGGAACGTGGTAGATTGCATTTTAAATTTTTAGTGCAATTTAAGCAATTCTTCGTTACATTCCAGTAAGTCAAAGCTTGCTTTGTTTTTTCTGCTTCCGCTTCTTCTTCCATACGTTTATTAATCAGCTCAAAGGCATTGCTTAAAGGATTATCTCTGCCCAGTAACCCCCCCATTTTACTCTCCGTCTTTTAATGTTGCTGTGTCTTGAGGCAGGCGCGCACTAATCAGCCCTGCAAGAATTTTTAATTCTTTATCATCTAGGCTTTCAACCAATTTAACTAAATCCAATTTGTTATTTTCAAGCAAGCCTATAATATGCTGGTTAAGGCACTCTAATACATTGCTTTCACTGATTAAAAGTGAAGCGTCTTTGAATAAATTAGCCGCTTGTTTTGCAGCTTCCGGGCTGGCTGTTAATTTTTCTGACCCATTCTTTAATACAAAACCATAGGCGGCGTCTACCGTCGCTTCTGTGTATCGCTTATGTTCAGCTATAGCGTTTTTTGTTGTTTCAAACTGCTTTTGCTGCTCAACGGTGATTTTTACATAATACGGCTTTAATTCTTTTTCGGGCTTTAAATTTAGTGATTCTTCTGAAACTGTTGAATTTTTTTCTTTTAACGGTTTAATTTTGTCTGACATTTCGGCACTTCCTTTTTTTATTTTTTTATAATGCTATATGTTAAAGCGGCTGCCGCCACTACATATGCAGCATTTCGCTGCCTTTTAATGATTGCCAGTTTTTTCTTGCAGCTCTCTGAGTAGGCTGTCAACAATTTGTTTGCTTCGTCTAATAGCTTCTCTGTCTGCTGTTTCTCGGATATCAAGCTCGTTAACTGCTGCGTTTTCCCTGTCAAGGATTCTGTTAAGTTCTTCGAGTTCTGTTCGGCTATCTCTAATTTGTTCTGTAACTTGCTTACTATCTCCGACATTTGATTGTAACGCGATAACAAGTCCCTGTAACTCTGCGATTTCTCGTTGCTGCTGTTCTCTAGCTGCGTTAATTCCTGCTGTAGCTGCTGCAAGTCGCTTGTCCATTTCGCCGCCTGCCCGGGCGTAATAGTAATAGGTTGCTCCTGCGCCCAGCACAAGCCCGGCACAGGCAGCAATAATAAGGCTAGTAATACTGCTTTTATTAAGTTCCACATATTTAACCCCCTTTTATTTTTTGGTAAATCCACCAAAATAAATACGTGATTACTATTCCAATTATACCAGTAACAAGACTTATTACCAGCCCTTTTAATCCATTTTCTAAAAACATTTTTATAACTCCACCTTGCAAAGTTTGAAATACCTCGGATTTTCGCTTTCTTGTTCAGCTTTTTCGTTCCATAAATTCAATGTTTTTTGAGCTACAATAAGAATTGTTTCTAAATTTGATTCTGATGTCGTACATTCTTCATTGTTTAAGAATGTTACTTTTCTGATGATACTTGGCGGTAATGTCACGAACACAGGGAATTTAGTTTTTTTCCCAACTTCGTGGATATAAATTTCAATTCTTTTATCATTTACCATAAAAATCATAAGTAGCCTATCCTCTCTGATTTTATTTTTGTTTTTTCCAATTTGTTTTTATACTTCGAGAAATGCACGGGTGAATTTCTCGACAACTATCATAACTTTTCCGCCTTTTACGCTTTTAGCTGCTCTACGTGCTTCTGTTGCCGTTTCGTAACAGGTACTTCTGTCTATTACGTTATTGATTGATAAATAATACTTGCATTCTACCATTCTTTGCTTTTTTCATAACTCCTTTATTTTTGTTTTTCCTTACCTCTTGTCTATATTATAGCCCCCCTTCGTTCTGTTGTCAAGTGTTTTTTTGAAAAATT
>OLXX01000105.1_pt1 | contig 61096 bp, 27 predicted proteins | sample 1644211 | NCBI WGS metagenome assembly OLXX01 (sample SAMEA103958145, study PRJEB25191) | human gut metagenome | biome: human-associated habitat [ENVO:00009003]; feature: intestine environment [ENVO:2100002]; material: feces | place: Germany | collected 2013/2015 | reverse complement strand
CATTAGAACGTATTTTTTCAGTTATATAATAATTATAATCTCCGGTACGATACACCGGCTTGCCTCCCAAACCGGCAACGGCACACCCTTTAGTGATAGAAACCACACCTTTATTGTCCACTTCTATGAATTGGGTCAGAAGCCCTTCATACCCTTTCTTGGCCACTTCCATGTACGAAGGACAGATATACCCCTTACGCAACGCCTTCAACAGGGTGTATACAAACATGGTAGAACAAGAGGATTCCAGATAATTCCCTTCATCCCCGCTTCTGTCAATCACCTGATACCAGACTCCTGTTGCAGGATCCTGGGTACGTTTAATCTGGGCAGCCAGTTTATTCAATATTTCGATAACCGACTCACGTCCGGCTTCGTGTTCCGGTATAAAGTCGAGCACATCCACACAAGCCATCGCGTACCATCCCATGGCACGTCCCCAGCAATGCTGTGACCATCCGGTAGTCTTGTCCGCCCACTTTTCACGCTTGCTCACATCACATGCATGACGGTATAAATCAGTCTTCGGATCATAATTATGGCGGGCCACTGTGACGAACTGATTGATAATATCAGCATAATCATTCACACGGTTGTTACGGTAAGCATACTCCGCATAGAACGGTTGTCCCATATAAAGCCCGTCCAGCCACATCTGGTTCTCATAAATCTTCTTGTGCCAGAAACCGCCATCGGCGTTACGGGGATGCGTATCCAATTGACTGCGCAATAAATCCAATGCTTTTTTGTATTTCTCGTCCTTAGTCTGCTCGTAAATACGGAAAAGCATCTTGCCGGAATTCAGACGGTCAATGTTATATTCCTCCAGTTTATAAGTTTCGATAGAACCATCCTGATGAATCATCGTATCGGCATAAGCCACAGCATAATCAAAAAACTTTTTATCACCGTATGCATCATATACATCCAGCATAGCTTGAAGTTCCAGGCCATGACAGTAATCCCACTTCAAACGGGTCTGAAAATCCAATTGCCAAGATTCGGGACAACGCACCATTTCTGATTCCGCCATACGTACAGACCAAGGCTTATTACCACAAACCTGCTGAGCCATGCCCATCAAAGGAACAACCGCAAGCAAACCGGACACAATAATTTTACAAATAGAATTCTTTTTCATGAAGACATTTATTTTTAGTATTAGACCTATTTATTTTATGAAACAAAAGTAGTATTTTCCTCGAAAAGCAGTGTGCACTTTTCAACCTACTAAGTGTATTATTTGGTATTCGTGTGCGAAAACGGTTATTTTTGTGCACGATAACGATAAAAATCGTTCAAAAATTGTCTTTTTACTAATTATTATGTCTTTCAGGTTTGATAAGTTGAGAAAAGGTTTTATTTTTGGGGCAGTTTTTAATTTATACTATTGTAGAAAACACAGTCATTTACTATTAATTCACAAGAGAATGGAACAAGTTTTTAGTTATATCATCGGTTTAGGAGCAGCGGTGATGATGCCTATAATTTTTACAATCTTAGGCGTTTGTATCGGAATCAAATTCAGCAAAGCATTAAAAAGCGGTTTGTTGGTAGGTGTTGGTTTCGTTGGTCTATCAGTGGTTACCGCACTTCTGACCAGCAGTCTGGGTCCGGCCTTAAGCAAAGTGGTCGAAATATATGGCCTGCAACTGAAAGTATTCGATATGGGATGGCCTGCTGCTGCAGCCGTAGCTTATAACACTTCCGTAGGGGCATTCATTATTCCGGTATGTCTGGCCGTTAACATCTTAATGTTATTGACTAAAACCACCCGTACGGTTAACATTGATTTATGGAACTATTGGCATTTTGCTTTTATCGGAGCCGTAGTTTATTTTGCAACAGATAGTATTTTGTGGGGATTCTTCGCAGCTGTTATCTGTTATATCATCACATTAATCTTAGCAGATTACACAGCAGACAAATTTCAAGGTTTCTATGATAAAATGGAAGGTATTTCTATTCCGCAGCCCTTCTGTGCAGGTTTCGTACCATTCGCTCTCATTATAAATAAGGTATTGGACAAAATTCCCGGATTTGAAAAGCTGAACATTGATGCGGAAGGTATGAAAAAGAAATTCGGTTTATTAGGCGAACCTCTCTTCTTGGGTATCCTGGTAGGATGTGGCATCGGTGCATTATCTTGCAAGAACGGACAAGAAATAGTAGACAAGATTCCTTATATTCTAGGTTTAGGTATCAAGATGGGAGCGGTAATGGAGTTGATTCCCCGTATTACCAGCCTGTTCATCGAAGGGTTGAAACCCATTTCGGACGCTACCCGCGAACTGATCGCCAAGAAGTTTAAGGGTGCTGTAGGCTTAAATATCGGTATGAGTCCTGCCTTGGTGATCGGACATCCGGCCACGTTGGTTGTATCATTACTATTAATCCCTGTTACTATCTTATTGGCAGTGGTGCTTCCGGGCAATGAATTCTTACCATTGGCTTCATTAGCTGGCATGTTCTATGTATTCCCATTGATATTACCTATCACAAAAGGAAATGTAGTAAAGACTTTCATCATTGGTTTTGTTGTGCTGGCCATCGGTCTGTATTTTGTAACAGATCTGGCTCCTTATTTCACCAAAGCAGCACATGATGTATACGCCAAGACACAAGATGCTGCCGTAAACATCCCGTCTGGTTTTGAAGGTGGTGCGTTGGATTTTGCTTCAAGTCCTTTCTCATGGGCTATTTTCCATTTGACTTATTCATTCAAATGGATTGGTTCCGGAATTTTAGTACTGATAACACTATTCTTAATGGTGCTGAACCGTCGTTCCATCATTAAATACCAGAAAACAATGAAAAATTAAAATTTAAAGATAATGATTATGAAAAAATTAGCGATTGCAATGATGCTGAGTGTTTCTGCCTTGGCAACTTCAGCTCAAGTAAATTACAAAGTACAGACCGCTTGCCATCCGCAAGATGTGAAACACTATGATACAGAACGTCTGCGTAGTTCATTTATGATGGAAAAGGTGATGGCGCCGGATGAAATCAATGTTACATACACCCTTTACGACCGTCTTATTTACGGAGGAGCTATGCCGGTAAACAAAATTTTGAAGCTGGAAACTTTCCGTGAACTGGGTCCGGAAATCACTTACTTCCTTGAACGGCGTGAACTAGGAGTCATCAATGTAGGCGGTGATGGCGTAGTTACTGTAGACGGTAAAGAATATCCTATGAAATACAAGGAAGCCCTCTATGTAGGTTGCGGGAATAAAGAAGTTACTTTTAAAAGTAATGACGCTGCCAAACCGGCTAAATTCTATATCAATTCGGCACCGGCTTACAAGCCATACGTTACTCAATTGATCACTACCGACGCCAAGCTTCAAAAAGCAAATCCTAAACAGTATGCTTTAGCTATCTCAGATCATTATGGAAAAATGGAAGATAGCAACGACCGTATTGTAAATCAGTTAATTGTAAAAGATGTATTGGAAAGAGTGAAAAACGGCGGTACAAACCAATTACAGATGGGACTTACTGAACTGGCTCCGGGTTCTGTATGGAACACCATGCCGGCCCATACACATACCCGTCGTATGGAAGCCTACTTCTATTTCAACCTGCCTGAAGGAAATGCCATTTGCCACCTGATGGGCGAACCGCAAGAAGAGCGTCTGGTATGGTTACACAATGAACAAGCCATCACTTCTCCCGAATGGTCTATCCATGCCGCTGCAGGTACCAGCAACTATACCTTTATTTGGGGTATGGGAGGTGAAAACCTGAAATACAGTGACAAGGATGAAATAAAATACACAGATATGAGATAAGTAGAATGGTACACACCATTACTCATTAACTCTTGTCATTCTGAATGTTGCAAGAAATCAACTCGTTTTCAGTTTTTTTGCGACATTCAGAATGATTTTTTTTAGAAATCTTACCATTGTACCGATTTATACAGGCTTTCCACCAATTTTTGCATAGAGAATAGGTACAGAATGGTTATTTTTGCGTCTAATAAGAAAAACATAATTAAATCTATTATCATGAGTACATTTCAAAAAGTAGGTGAGAAGATGACAAACTTCAGATGGATAATCTGTGGTCTGCTATTCTTTGCCACTACAGTCAATTACCTCGACCGTCAGGTGCTTTCACTAACCTGGAAAGACTTCATTGCTCCGGAATTTCACTGGACGGATTCGAATTACGGAGATATCACAGCTATTTTCTCTATAGTGTATGCCATTGCCAACCTGTTCGCCGGTCGTTTCATTGACTGGATGGGAACTAAAAAAGGTTATCTCTGGGCTATCTTTGTCTGGTCCTTAGGAGCTTGTCTTCATGCATTGTGCGGTTGGGCAACCGAAGAAACATTAGGTATTCATAACGCAGAAGAGATGCTTTCTGCAACAGGAGCCGTCGCTTCAACTATCGCCATTACCAGCGTTTATTACTTTATCGCTGCCCGAATCGTATTAGGTGTAGGTGAGGCAGGAAACTTCCCAGCAGCTATTAAGGTAACAGCCGAATATTTTCCGAAAAAGGACCGTGCATATTCCACTTCCATCTTTAATGCAGGTTCTACAGTAGGTGCTTTAGCCGCTCCGATCACTATCCCTCCTTTGGCACGTTATTTCCAAAGTATTGGTGTGGGCAACGGATGGGAAATGGCTTTCATCGTTATCGGTGGTTTAGGATTCATTTGGATGGGACTTTGGATGTTCCTCTATAAGAAACCCAATGTCAACCCTCGCGTGAATGCTGCCGAACTGGAATATATTGAACAAGACAACAACAATCCTGAAGAATCAGCAGAACAACAAGCTGCTGCCAACGACTTCGACAACAAGAAGATTTCATTCTTGCAATGTTTCAAATTTCCCCAAACATGGGCTGTATTTGTCGGTAAGTTCATGACTGATGGCGTATGGTGGTTCTTCCTGTTCTGGACTCCGGCATATATTTCGGATGTATACGGTTTCGCTTCAGATACGGGTACCGCACAAATGTTGATTTTCGTATTATATGCTATTACCATGTTATCTATTTATGGTGGTAAGTTACCTACTATTATCATTAATAAAACAGGTAAGAATCCATATGCAGCCCGTATGCAGGCTATGCTTATCTTTGCCTTGTTCCCACTGCTGGCATTGTTTGCCCAACCTTTAGGCAATTATTCATATTGGTATCCTATCATTATTATCGGTATTGCAGGTGCGGCACACCAATCATGGTCTGCCAATATTTATTCTGTAGTAGGTGATATGTTCCCCAAAAGCACCATCGCTACTATCGTAGGTATTGGTGGTATGGCAGGTGGTATAGGTTCATTCTGTATTAATATGGGATCTGGCAGACTGTTTGACTATGCAGCAGAAACGAATATGACTTTTATGGGATTCGAAGGAAAACCTGCCGGCTACTTCATCATATTCTGTGTATGTGCCGTAGCTTATTTGGTTGGTTGGATTATCATGAAAGCATTGGTCCCCAAATACAAACCGGTTGATGCCTAATTAAAGAATTCACCACAGACTACACACCTAAGTAGCCTGTGGTATTTTTTTCCCTAATAAATAGTTTTCAGAAGATATTGATAGATAGAATTATGACTTAATATTTCAGGGACTCCTGTGATAAAAAGCTGCTTGCGTGCACGCGTTAAAGCGACATTCAGCTTACGGTCAATCTGTACACCGTCCTCTTCTGTCAGGTTGGGCAGAAACCTTAATTGATAGAGGTGATTCACACAAAAAGAATAAATAATGACATCACGTTCGCTGCCCTGATACCGTTCCACAGTGTCAATGGAAATCCTACTCAAAGCAGGAATAGCCAATGCCTGAAGCTCTTTACGTATCAAAGCAATCTGACTTCGATAAGGAGTAATGACCCCTAACGTTCGATTCGGATCAAATTCCTCTTCATGAGCCAGATACACCTCTTTGGCTAAACCGGCGACAATCTGTGCCTCATATCTGTTTGTTTTTCCGGAAACGCTCTCCAAATCTTGCTTCGAAGGGATAAAACGTACCGGAGCCTCTATGTGCTCCAACTGATGAGGTAATCCCAAAGCCTCCAATTTTCCGGCATAAAATGCTTTATTGGGAAAAAAAGCCACTCCCGGATGCATACGCCCCTGACGGCAAAGCATATCTATCGCTTTAGGAGATTCTTCTTTTAAATGAAAACGATAAAGCCGCTCAAACAGAGAATCTTTTAAATTAAAAAGTCCGGCTTCCCTAAGTCCCTCATCATGCACTTCAGAATGTCCGCTATTCTGCAAAATAACGGCAGGCAACTGTTTATGATCACCTATCAGGATAAATTTACCCACTGCATTTCTTTCATCGGCAAACTTGGCACACAGAATACCCAACAATTGGGGTTCTAATATTTGGGTGGCTTCATCCACTATGGCTACATCAAAACGTTTTAATTTAAAAAGTTCAGCTTTAGCCGCAATAGAGGCCACGGTTCCAACATATACTCTGCAATCTGCCATACGGATATTCACCTCTCTCCTACTGTTGCATTCCGCCAATATATTCTCCAACAGATGTCCTCTAAAGCGTACATCACAGGAAAGCTCACTTCCCACCCGTATATAATCTATACAGGGGGTGATAGAGGACAGTGACTGACAAATTTCATCAACAGCCCGGTTGGTATAAGCCAGTAACAATATCTGCATAGATGATGCTGCATAGAAATGTTCCACCATTCTACGCAACGCCCTCGAAGTCTTTCCTGTTCCGGGAGGTCCCACCAGAAGAAAATAATCACGGGCCGACTCAGCTTTCAACGCCACCCTCTCAAAATCATCACCGGTCAGCGCTATAGCTTCATCAAAAGACGAATCAAAGCGGGGAGGCCGTTGTCCCAGCAATAATTCCCGTCTTTCCGTATTCGCATCCAGAAAAGCGGAGAGTCCCAAATACATACTGCGAAATGTAGTATCCATCGTATCATGTTCTACAGCATAACGACTGTCCGGAGAAAAAACGGAAGCATTACGTTGGGTAGCACGTAAACGAATACGCAATTCTGTATCTGTAATCTGCTCAATATTACCCTTAAAAACCATTTTATTGGTCGCATTATCCAAGTCATTATTACGCTCATACAACACAACCACATCTCCTGTACGGAAATTGGGAAGAAACATTTCATCATATTGCGGAATAGACAAAAGTATATAAGCCTTATGAGCCTGTGATGCCCTATTTTCCATTATCTGCAAATCATATAATATCTCTCCCGCCTCACGTTTCTCATCCAGTGTACTCAGCCAAAGAGCTGAAGCCCCTGCACGTCCTTCATAATCCACATCTCCCGATTTGGAGGTATAAAGTTCTTTTGTAATGAAATTATAAAGCGTATAAAAATAGGCCTGCTCCAAAGGTTCCAACGCCGACAGCTTCTCCCGGAAACGCGAGATAGAGGGCTTCAAATACTGTTCCCAGAATCTGCCGCTCAGTTTTCTTTCATTCACCACCTCCGGATTGATTTGTGCCAACAAGTTGCGTGTAAAATCAGGATGATTATGGAATTGTACCCCATACTCGGCAGCAACAATACGGTTACGCAAATTGATAACCCGCCTTACCTGAGCCCACGATGCTCTGGCCGGATACAATAAAGGATAACGGGTATAAAGCAAATAGGGATGCATACGCCGCCGGTCCTGTCCCATGCTATATTCCAACACTGCCATATATAGCAGCATCTGAACCTTATTATTTTCCTTGGGTTCCACTTTTCCCTGCATGGAGAATTCATCCGCTTTGCCCGATTTCATTTCTATAAAGCTGCTCATATCCCGCTGCATATAGTCCAGACGTCCCTGAATGCCCAACGCCTCGCAAATATAGGACGGTTCCAGCACAGCCTCCTTTTTATCCAGATTATACCCCGGCTCCAAAAAAGTGTGTTGTACAACGTCCCGTATATGCTCAAAATGCATCCGGCAATCCTTGGCAAACTCTTTCTCTTTGGACGGGTCACGAAGTTCGGCACAAGCAGCCAGTTCAATGGGATACTGCCGGAATGCCTTCTTCATACAGTCTATATAGTCCGGCTCCTCCTCACCTGCATGTATCCATTCATCCAGGAACAGATTGGCTATATTTCCCAATAGCAAAGGGCGGGCATTATCAATCGGCACCAGCCGGCTCAAAAAATAGTTTGCCGGATGGCTGCCATAATCCTTGTAACATTCCGCCAATGAACTGATATCTATCAAATAATCCGGTTCCAATACGATAAAAGAAGGGGTATAAATTCCATCCCTATCTACAGAAACATCCAGCAGATTAAGCTGGGCATATCGCCAAAGTTCCTTTATGGTTTCTTCAAATTCATGATTGATACCGGGTTTATTATAAACAACCCGTATAGGTTCATCAGCTATTACATCTACAGGATGTACATACAAATAGGTATCATCGGCATAATCAAAGCATACACGGATGCGGCGGATGTATTCCATCTTTTCTTTTTTCCCTGAAGATGCTATTTCCTGCTTGGGAAGAACTGAGAACAACTTCAATGGAATATCCTGTGCAAACATCTTCCTATATGCGTATGCCACTGCACGCAAATCACGCAGGAACTCTTCTTTTACAGGAGACTTACGATGGTTCAAAATATCATTGGAAGTCAGGCGAAAGGTATGTAACTGATTCTGTTCTTTCAGATCCAGCCCATATTGAGTGGCTACATAATTAATACGGGCGGCCAAATCAGTGGTCTGCAAACTATTCCCTTGTATCTTTTCACGCACCACACGCTCCAATGATTCACGCAATTGCCTGTAACGGCGTTCCAATGGCTGGTTTTCATCTATATAAAGCCTGTATAACTCTTCGTAATACTCTTCTATCTCTTCATTCATGCCGTAAAGATACACAAATTATTATTTATAGAATACCGGCATAATAATAGGATGGGGTTCCCATTTACGGGTCATCGGATTAAATTCCCTCTCTGCTCCCGCTTCAATTCCGAAACTATCCGATATTTTAAATTCCAAAGTGCCTCCGTATGAATTCTGGTTCATAAAAAGCTGTGAGGCGGGAGTCATACCATATCCGTTATACACCGAGTATGTGCCGAACATATTGATCTTCATTCTGTCATTAATGCGAAAAGACAGCTTTCCCTTAGCACCTAAATCATTAAAGCGGACTCCATATACATTGTATTTAGCAGCATATACTCCTCCTGTCACGGTTATAAAATCATTGAGACGCTGTGTGTACATCACTCCGGCATTACGTGCCTCACCTATAGAAGGCAACCCTTGAAAAGAATGATAACCACTCAGAATCCCCGTACTATTAATCTGATAAGCACGTCCATCTATATAATCATGTCCGAAAGGATTTCCGGAAAAAATATAAGGGGATATCTTAGGCATTTCTTCACGGGGAGTAAAATCAAATTTTGGCATCCGCAACGTATCAGATAAAACGGGAGGTGTCAACGTAGGAGGTTCGTTTATAAAATCCATACTTTTATCAGCCTCATTCATCTCATTGATAAACTCATTGATTTTATCTTGCCGGATGATGAGCGTATCCTTGTCATTTTCAACCTGAGCTATGCCATGCAAGGAAAGAATACAAAAGAATAAGAACAAGCCAATGCGTTTCATTTGTAAATATGTTTTTTCAAAATTACAATTTCCGCATTGACTTTTCCCGTTTCATTAAGACTTAATAAGACTTTTTGGCTGTATTCCTTAAAAATGCTATTGATTTACCATAGGAAGTTCCAGCCATTCGGTAGAAATATAATTCTTGCTTGAATCTATAGCAATTAATACCTGGTCATTATCCCGATTATAACTGCCGTCATAGGTAAAGGGAGTAATTTTACTATCAAATTCTCCTATAAAAGAAAGTTTTCCATCTTTAGGACTATACCACCATACTTTCTTTTTTGCGCCACTGATTTTAGTCAAGTCAACAGACATCGGATTTCCGGAGTAATTGTATACTAACAAATAATCCTTTCCGCGAGTCGCAATGGCTCTGTCATAACGATTCCCATTCGTACCGGCAATTACACTTTGATCCGGTACACGTTCAAAATAAGGGAAAGTTAACATCAGATTCTTCAGATATTTCATCTGATTGAAGCCGGGATCCTGCATTGCTTTATACCAAGGTTTCTCTATTCCATCAGCTCCATACCCACCAGGTGTACCCGGTTTCAAGAACTGCATGATATTATTATGTCCGTATGTATGTCCGCAAGAGCCCGCAAAAACAGACCAATATCCATAGCGTCTCACATCACAGTCACGCCAGCGTGGCTGGGCAGGATCATGCAATCCCTGAGGAATACCTTCATAACTGGGTTCTGCATCCAGAACAGGCTTCAGTGGAGTCATGGACAAAGCCTCTTCTACATAACGCCAATTGTCTTCCTCCAATCCCGTAACAGAAGTATCACCATCTCCTTTTTTCTGGCCATAACGCCTGTGTCCACTTTGGAACATATTCATATCCATCCACTCCTTATTATTCAGATGGGTAGCACTGGATGTACGACCAAACGGATGAAAGGTCATTATATGATTCTCGTCCACAGCAAGAATACTATTCGCCAACGCCTCCCAAATCTCAGTATTTCGGTCAGCATAAGTATCTCCACCGATTACCCAAATAATATTAGGGGCATCTTTATATCGTTCACCTAAAAATCTACCATACGCTTTGGCCTCTTCAACATTCATCTTTCCGGAGCGCACAAGCCCTCCCCAGATACATACCATCGCTATGTAAATGCCGTTCTGCTCAGCTTTCTGAATAATATAATCCATGTGATCCCAATACCCGTAAACTCCTTTTCTGTCTATATTCTTAAAATTGAAACCATCTATCATGGAATACTGGCCATAGAAATTCATGGCAGGAACTCCATTTATAGTCTGTACCTGCACCACATTGAAACCTGCCTGACGACAATGTTCCAGATAATAAGCAGCCTCATCTCTATTCAGTTTCTCGGGCAACAGCCATCCCGTATCTCCCAACCAGAAAAAGGGAGTTCCGTCCGCATTCATCAGATAACGGTTCTCTTTACTTACTTTCAGTTGTCCATGACTCCAAGGCTTATAAACCGACGATTTGCTCTGTGCTGCTGCCGAAAGCAGCCCTCCTTCCACCATCAGAAGAAGGAATAATAATACTAGATTCTTGTTTTTCATTTGTGCATTCATCTTATAAATTTCAAAAGCCCAAAGTAACTTATTCAAGCAGACAATTCTGGGTAATAACTAGTCTTTTTGAGGGAATCTTTTAGCTTCCTCCGCTTTCAGGTTGAGTAAAACTGATTCGGGAACTTTTATGATAGTACCATGCTTATGTCCTTGTGGAATAGAAATCTGATCGTCAATGGGAGTAAAGTTCTTGAAGTCTTTTGTAGACACGGCTCCAAACCGTCCTTCCCGATAAACATCAAAATAAATCAACCATTCATCACCTACTTTCACGGCACACGGACCTTCAGAGTAAGTCGGTGCAAATTTTACTGACGGATCAGCATAAGGTCCTTCTGCCGATGGCCCGGATACACAGAACAAATCACTGTAACCAGGCTTGCGATTGTCTTTTATAATTAATACATAGTCGTTTTTATCACGCTTTACTATAAATCCGTCAATAGAATTAAATCCCGGATCATAAAACGCCTTTGCAGGAGTAAACGTTTGGAAATCCTTGGTCGTGGTATAATAGGCACGGTGACTTTTATTAGCTCCCAAACTATCGGCTGCCGTATATCTTTCTACAGGAATGGCAGAAGACCAGGCAACGATGAACTGTTCCTTTTCATCATCATAGAAAACTTCCGGTGCCCACACATTGTTAGTCAAAGAGTCTTTCATCACTTTAATTTCGCGTTGTTCACTCCAATGAATCAAGTCTTTAGAACTGGCATAACCAAATCCCTGTTCTCCATTCCAACTGATTGTCCACACTAAATGGAAAGTTCCATCCGGGCCTTGGGTCATGGACGGATCACGCATCATCGAATTGGGAGCATATTTCTGTTCTTCGGTCTGTTTAGTGAAATAATTATAATAAGGAGTCTTATTTCCTATTTCCGGTTTCAACCATGAACCTGCGATACTATCCCAATGATAGCCGTCATAGCTGTAAAGATAATGTAACCCGTCCAATGCCGGCTCACGATGAGAAGTGAAGATATAGACTTCCTTTTCGGGTTTTGTACAAGCTGTAAAAGCCAATAAGGCAAAAACGAAGGAAAAAAACAATTTCATAGCATGCTGTTTTATGATGATTCAATATTTTAAAATAAGACGGAAAAAAGAACTAACTGTACTCTATCCCTCAAAAAAATCACAATAAGACATACTGAATCAAGAAAAAAGGAACTATATTGATTTTTTGTAATTTTTAGGCGTACAGTCAAAATGAGCCTTAAAACATTTACTGAAATAAAAAGGATCTTCAAATCCCACCTTATAAGAAACCTCGGAAACTGTAAATTCACCCTGCCTTAGTAAAACAGCAGCCTTATTCAATCGTTTCATCTTTATCAATTCATTCGGCGAAAAACCTGTTATACCTTTTACCTTCTTAAAAAAAATAGTTCGGCGGATACCCGATAATTCAATAAACCTATCGATGGTAAACGTACTATCTTCATAATTATCATCCAAAATTTTCTCTATTTTATCAAAAAACTCTTTATCAGTTGTATTAGTCACTCTTTCGTCAATAGTAAACTCTTTGGAGAAAAGTTTTTTCAACAACTCCCGCTGTTCCACCAACTTCATCACACGTTTTTGGACGTATTTCAAACTGAAAGGCTTTGTGATATATGCATCCGCTCCACTGTCTATACCTTCCAACTCATGCTCAAGAGAAGAGTGTGCTGTAAGCAAAATAATAGGAATATGACAAGTTTGAAAATCCTTCTTCAACTGACGCGTCACTTCAAACCCGTTCATTTCTGGCATCATAACATCACAAATTATAATATCCGGATTTGTATCAATTGCCTTTTGAAGACCTTCCTTACCATCAGCAGCAGTATCTACAATCATACTGCCGCTGAAACCATCCATTAAAAAATCACGTATATCATCATTATCGTCTATTACCAAAAGCCTATATTCTGCCAAAATATTGCTTTCTACAGAAGGAAAGACTTTCTCTTGTTCTACCTGTACAGATTTTACAACCGGACTATCCTCTATGATATCCATATGTGGACGTACAGTAACAAAATTCTCCCCTACATAAGTTTCTTTTGAAGTAGATAATTCCACCTTGAAAATAGCCCCCCCACTGGGGTTATCTTCAAAATAAATTTTCCCTTTATGAACATCCACAAATTCTTTCACTAAAGAAAGCCCGACTCCGGTACCAGATTTAGAAAAGTGAATCTGACTGAATCTGCTGAACAATAAATGTTGTTTCTCCTTAGGTATTCCAATTCCACTGTCTTTTACCGACAGGATACATTTCCGTCTTTTTTCATCTTCCGCCAAGGACAAAATTATACAACCTCCTTTAGGTGTGAACTTAAACGCATTGGAAAGCAAATTATACAAAACTTTATCAATCTTCTTTCTATCAATAAACAAAATAAGTGACTCCATCGAACAATCAAACTGATAATTTATGTTTTTCTGTACAGCTATCTCTTGAAAGCCACCATAAATATCCTGCGTAAAACTTACCATATCTATTTCTTCAAGATCTAGCTTCAATACATCATTTTGAAGTTTTCTAAACTCTAACAACTGATCTATCAGTCGTCTGAGATTCATAGAATTCCGATTCAACACGCTTAATTGCTTATAAGCAGGGACAGGAAGGTCCCCCAGTTCATTCAATCTCTCCACCGCACCCTGAATCAAAGTAAGCGGTGTACGAAACTCATGCGAAATATTTGTAAAAAAACGCAGTTTGTGATTCGTCAATTGCTTCTCAATCTCTACAGCATTATTTAATCGGTTGAATTTTGCAATCAACCGATAAAAGACAAACAATATGAAAATAAACAGCGATACATACACTGTATAAGCCATATTGGACTTCCAAAATGGTGGAGTGATTGTAATTTTCAAAGAAGTCACTTCATCATTCCAGATCCCATAGGAATTGGCTCCCTTTACTTTAAAAGTATATTTTCCAGGTGGCAGATTTTTATATGTAACCGTATTCAAGGAAGCAGGAATACTCCATGACTTATCATAGTTTTCTAAAATATAAGTGTATTGATTCTGTTCGGGATTCTGCAAGTCCAATGTCGCAAATTCTACTGTGAATACATTTTGCTCATAAGTAAGTTGAATTTCTTCAGTATAGGTAATAGATTTCTTTTCTACGGAAGACTCGACTTCATTCCAATCTACTCCGTCAATCTGCAAGCTAGTAACCAGTACTGGAAAAGGGTTCGTATTCGGTTCAAATTTTTCAGGATCAAATATCATCAGCCCATCCAAAGTTCCCCATAACATAATACCATTCTTACATTTAAAACGTGCCCCCTCATTAAAGATATTCGCATAAGCTTTCTGGGCAAACTGATAGCTAATTACCGAATAATCATTCTTACAAAAACGCGACAAACCATTCTCACTGCTTAGCCAAAGATAATCCCCATGTTCCAAAATACCCAAGACATAATTATCCGGCATTCCTTCGCCAATTGTAAAAGAGAGAAACTGATCAGAAGTCCCTTCACGCGCTTCTATATACTTGTCCAGTCCACCTCCGGCAGTTCCAATCCAAATATCTCCATTCGTATCCTGATAAATAGTCTTGATATCATTGCTGCTTAACGAATAAGGTGAAGTTAAATCCATATTATAAAAGACATAAGCATCTGGATTCCGTATCAGTTCTCCCGGATTAAACCTAACAAGTCCGTCAGAAGTTCCACCCCAAATACGCTCTTTATTATCTTGATAAAGATATCGAATCATACTCTTATTTCCTTTACCTGTGATAAAATTTTTAAAAGTAATACCTTCTTTTGTTTCTTGTGCCAATCCTATCCCCCCGTTCTCAAAGGAGGCAACCCAAATTCTATTCTTATTATCCTTCAAAATATGAAAGACAGCATCACTGCACAACGACTCTGGCTTATTTTTTTTATGTGTCAGATGAGCCAATTCGTTATAATTCTCAATATCAAATAAATAAATACCATACCCCTTGGTACCTACCCACATACGCCTTTGATTATCTTCCACCAGTGCATAAGGGTTTATAACCCAATCAATATGTTTTTTCAAGTTCATAGCAGAATCATAGACATACAGTTCCCCATTTTTCAAACCGACCCAGATATTTTCCTTTGAATCCTCATAAATGGAACGTACATTATTCGTCTTGCCGATAATAGTCCCTGCCTCCGGATGTACCACATGTACATATTCAGGACTTTTCACCACCCGTATAATTCCGGCATACTCACTTCCAATCCATATATTTCCCAAGCGGTCTTCAGTTATAGACAATAGATAGTTGGAAGCAAGACTGCTAGGATCCGGCTGGTTAGTGTAATTCACCAACGTCTCATCGACCGGATTATAACAAAATAAGCCAAACCCGTAGGTCACTATCCAGTAAAGCCCGTCAGAACCGGCTAGAACAGCATCTATGGATAACGCGGTCTGCCCTGTACCCATCATCGCAAGATCCTTATTCAAGTCTATATTTATCCTTCGGATTCTGGAATCCTCTCCATTGCAATACCATAATCTACCCGATTTAGAATAAAACCATACACCTTTCTTCTTATCATAAATAATCTCCACGTCCGAAGTGAGATGTTCTTTTTCACAATTTAGTCCAGACTGATGAAAAGTGCCATATGAGATATCATATATCCATACACCTTTGGAGTCAAAGAAAACAAGCAGTTCGTGAGATGACAGACGGAACAAATGAGTCATGGCATCATTAAAAGCCGGAGTTACCTCCTCAAAAATACCACGCTTCATATCATAGATCAACAATTCAGATTCCATTGTGGAGAAATAAATCATTCCCTCTACCTCTATTGCATGAGTGAAATAATATTCATAGGTATAAAACTCTTTAACCTCTCCTTGCTCAGAAATACTTTTCAACCCATTCTTTCCACCTATCCATATTTTCCCTGAACTATCTTCTAGCAAAAAATTACAGGCATCCTCTGCCTGTAAATAACTCTGCTGATCAAAATTTCCATCTTCTTTTTTGTGCAAACGAATTGTCCCAGTTCCTTTTCCCCACAACCATACATCACCACCGGAGGATTCATAGAAATTTTCATGAGCAAGCAATTTGCCATTCTTATCTCTTATGTGAACAAACTGATCACTAATCGGATTATAACAACTGTATTCCTGCTGATAGGTCTGTACCCAAAGGTTACCATCACGCGTGGCATATAGATTTCTAATTCTATGGTCATGCAATATATGCTGATCACCGGTTCGCAATTGATAAGATCGGATATTATAACCGTCATATCTGTTAAGTCCATCAAGAGTCCCCGCCCAAATAAAACCATTCTTATCTTCGGCAATAGCCCGTACTGTGTTTTGTGACAATCCGTTCTTCGAACTTATTTGAGAAAAGTTAATATCGCGTGCATGAAGAACAGACAGGCACAAACTAAGCAAAAGCAATGATATAGCCTTTTTCATACAATATGTTTTTATAGTATTAGAATACAAAGGTAATATAAACAGGAAAATAATACAATATTATCCCTCGAAGCTTTGTGTTCCCTGCAACACATTTTCGCCACAATAATCTATTTTACAACAGGTTATAAAAACATGGAATTGCGTTCACGTACGTAATTACTGTTTTTTGGACTCGTTTGCATTTTTTACGACAATGCTTCGGTTTACTTTTGTGAAAAATCACTTTTGTGTAACATAAATCTCTAATCGTTATGAAAGACAAAACATTAAGTTCTAATTATTCATTTAAAGGAACGATTTGGCTGTTCATGCTGGTCTTATCCTCCTTTATGTATGTAGCGAATGCTCAACAAAGAAATGTACAGGGCATGGTTACCGATCCAAATGGTGAACCTATTATCGGTGCCAGTGTTGTTGTAAAAGGTACAACCAATGGTACTATAACAGATTTTGATGGAAAGTTCACCCTCTCTAATGTTCCCGAAAAAGGGATTATCACTATAACTTATATAGGATATAAAGGACAAGACATTCCAGTAGCTGGAAAAAGTACATTGAAAGTAACTTTGGCAGAAGATACAGAAACGCTGGATGAAGTAGTGGTAGTAGGCTATGGCACACAGAAAAAAAGCGATGTAACAGGGTCAATGGTCAGCGTAGGAGCCAAAGAACTGAAATCCCGCCCAACAGCCAATGTATTTGAAGCCATGCAAGGTAAAGCCGCTGGTGTGGATATACGCACCAGTGACCGTCCGGGAGAAGTTGGAGATATATTTATCCGTGGTTCCCGCTCTCTGTCTGCTTCCAGTCAGCCTCTCTATGTTGTAGACGGTGTACCTCTAAATGGTACCGTAGGAAAAACTCATGAAGAGAATTTAGACAACGTAAGCCCCCGTGGTGGTACACTGGAAAGTTTGAATCCTTCTGATATTGAATCCGTCGAAGTGCTGAAAGATGCTTCTGCTACAGCTATCTATGGTTCACGTGGTGCCAATGGTGTCATTTTAATTACCACCAAAAGAGGCAAGGAAGGTAAATTTACTTTCAGTTATGCAGGCTCTGTTTCCACAGATAACATCAAAGACCGTACTACTTGGATGAGCGCCGGTGATTATCTGACTTGGCGTCGTTGGGCCTATTATTATTCCGATCCAAACAAATATCCGCGTGGCGATGAACCGACCATTGAAAATGACAAACAAATATTCAACGCAGCCAGTGATCCATATGCCTGGGCAAATATTGAACGTGGATGGTCTGGCAATACTTGGGACGGTTCAAAAGTACAAACCACAGACTGGGCCGATTATGTAACTCAAACAGGTATTACCACCGAACATACTATCAGTGGCTCAGGCGGTAGCGAAAAAAATCATTCGTATGTATCTTTTGGTTGGTTGAAAAACGAAGGAACAATCAAAGGTCAAGATTATACCCGTTACACCGCTAAAATAAATAATGACATGAAACTGACAGAATGGCTAACCTTGGCTGCCAGCATAAATGCCACTTACAGCGTACAAAATTATGGTATGTCGAATGACGGTGGTACTACCAGTGGACCGAGAAGTGCATATGCAGCCGCCATGCGTAACCTACCTTATGCCGTAGCTTATGACGATGAAGGAAAACGAATTGAATATCCAGGTGCTGACTCAAAAATTAAAACTGTAATAGATGAATGGAATTATTCAACCGATGAACGTAAAGTATTCCGTGCATTAGGAAGCTTCTATGCACAGTTAAATTTCGGCAAAATATGGAAACCTTTGGAAGGTCTTTCTTATAAACTTAATTTTGGTCCGGATTTCCGTTACTATCGCCGTGGAATGTTCAATTCTGCAGAAAGTACAAACCGTGAAGGTTTAAACTATGCTTCACTGACCAAAAGCACAGACTTCTCATGGACACTGGATAATCTTATATACTACAACCGTACCATTGGCAAACATGACTTCGGCTTTACCTTCTTACAAACTGCTACAAAATATGAATATGAAGCCAATAATATGAGTGGTGAAGGTATTCCTTTGGAAAGTTCCTTATGGAATGCTTTCAAATCACTAAGTTCATTAAAAAGTTGGGAATCCTCACTGACTGAAAAGCAATTGCTTTCCTACATGGCTCGTATGAATTACACCTATAAAGGGCGCTATATGCTAACAGCTTCTGTCCGTCGTGACGGTGCTTCTCAATTAGCAGATGGTCATAAATGGGCTACTTTCCCTTCTGTAGCTCTTGGATGGCGCATAGATCAAGAAGAATTTCTGAAAGAAATTTCTTGGATCAGCCAATTGAAACTTCGTCTGGGTTATGGTGTTACAGGTAATTCAGCTATTACTCCTTATCAAACCAAAGGAGGCATCTCTAGTTTATATTATCCTTTTGGCCCAAATCCTACACAAGGTTATATAGCATACGAAAACGAAGCAGGTATTACCAACACATTAGCTAACCAAAATTTAGGTTGGGAAAAAACGGCCCAATGGAACATTGGTGTGGATTTTAATTTCTTTAACGGCCGCATTAATGGTATCGTAGATGTTTATACGTCTAAAACCACTGACTTGTTAATGGCTCAAAGTATTCCTACCCTGACAGGTTATGCCCGCACTTATGCTAACGTGGGCAAAACCAAAAACTTTGGTTACGATCTGACGTTTAATTTTGTTCCTGTCCGCACCAAAGATTTTGAATGGAATATCGGAGTAAATGCCGCTTACTCCCGCAATGAAATCGTTTCACTAGCTAATGGCAAAGAAGATGATCCGGCTAATGGCTGGTTTATCGGTGAAAGTACCAACAGTATCTATACATATGAATCCGCAGGTCTATGGAAAGAAGAAGATCGTGCAGATATGGAAAAATTCAATGCCAATGGACATGACTTCCAAATTGGTATGGCACGCCCTGTAGACCAAAATGGCGATTACAAAATCGACGCCAACAATGACCGTACTATTGTAGGCCATTACGATCCTCGATGGACACTTGGATTAAATACGAACTTCACTTATAAAGGATGGGATTTAGGCATACAGCTCTACGGGCGTATGGGATTCAAATATTATGATTCCTCCGTATGGGTAGGCGGACGCTATAATGTTCGTGACTATGACTATTATAACGAAAACAACAAAAATGCAGCTCATCCTAAACCTATTTACGATGAAGGCGGAAAAGATGCGTACTACAACGAAACTTATTTAAAAAACGGTTCTTATCTAAAGATTCGTAACATTTCGTTAGGTTATACTTTCCCGAACAGACTGTTAACCCATACAGGTCTTAGCGCTTTACGCATGTATGCTCAGATTAAGAATCCGGGGTATATTTTCAGCGGCTGCAAGACATTAGATCTGGACACATATAGTAATACCTACAACAGCGGCTTTACTTTTGGCTTAAACTTGAGTTTCTAAATCAAACTAATAAAAAAATTATTATGAAATTAAATAAACACATATTAGCAAGTGTATTGGTAGGCGCACTAGCCACACCAGCCCTCACTTCCTGTTCAGATTTCTTAGATGAAAATCTAACAACTGAACGCAATACCGATTTTTTTGACACCAATGAAGGCGTACAGTCACTGGCAACCGCTATTTACTATAACCTTCGTTTCCATCATTCTTTCGAATGGGCATTCTCTACTACAAATTATGGAACAGACGAGTTCATAGTAGGAAACGATGGCAGCAACGCCATGTGGGATAGTTATATAGCCAATCTCAGTTCAGACATCGCCACAGTAAATATCAACACCACACATGCCTACGATGTATGGGATAATATGTATTCCGGTATCTCTTCCGCCAATCTTTTGCTAGAGAAACTGGAGAATTATTCGGGAAGCAATAAGAACGAACTGTCCGGCGTAGCCCACTTTATCCGTGGATTCAACTACTTTAAGCTAGTCAGCCAATACGGTGGTGTACCTATCAAACTGGCTTCTTCCAATACAGTGGAACGCGAATTTTCCCGCGCCTCAGCGCAGGAAGTTATGGAACAGGTATTCAGTGATCTGACAGCCGCTTATGGTGAACTTCCTGAAAATGAAGCAGAAGAAGGTCGTCTTACCAAGTACGCAGCTGCCCATTTCCTTGCCAAAGCATATCTATGGCGTGCCAGTGAACTCAATGACAATTGGAATTCCAGTACAAAAAGCAGTGATTTGACCAATGTTGTCAAGTATGCGACAGAAGTCATCAGTAAACACCCGCTAGCTCCCAACTTCAAAGATTTATGGAATTATACAGAAGTCGATGGTCCTAATGAGCAACTGAATGAAATCATACTAGCAGCCCAACGCACTTCTGCCGATGCCACCAAAGGGCAGTACGGTAATGAGCAACACCTTTATTTTTGCAGCCAATACCGCGACTTACCAGGTATGGCCCGTGATATTGCCGGTGGGCGTGAATACAACCGTCTGCGTACCACATACTATTCTTATAATGTATATAACCATCTGAACGATTCCCGCCTTTGGAAAACCTTCCGTACCAAACAAAACGGTAACCGTTCTGCTTGGAATGCCGGAGGCGTGGACTATGTAGCCGGCGACCGCTCTGTCATGTTCTTACTGAACAAACCCGGTGACAGTCGTGTTACCGCCCCCCAAAGCAATGCCACCTTGGCTGATGCTGAAACAAAGAAACCCGTTTCCACTGTCTTCGCACTCTATCCAGCTGGAACTACTGCTACAGATAAAGTTCTGGAAGACGATGCTTACATTAAATACTATGCCACTTGCAGCAAATATGCCGATGGCTCACGTAAATCCATTTCCGAAGAACAAGGTAATCGCGATGGTATTTTGGCGCGATCAGCAGAAGACTATTTCTTCCTTGCTGAAGCCTATATCCGCCAAGGAGACTACTCTAAAGCGGCAGAATATCTGAATGTCATTCGTCGCCGTGCTGAATGGAAAGCAGGTGAAGACCGCCAGGAACACGTAGATGGTGGGGCCGCCTTCCATGAAGGTTCTTTGGGATGGGGTATTTGGGGTGCTGATGCTGAAATTTCTACTTACTGTAATCGCAGTTCCTATTATGAATCAAACAATCTGCAACTAGGCTCACTGGATGCTATTCCATCCAATCTAGAAGTAACAGATATCACTTCCATTGCTTCTTTACCAGCAGAAGATCAGGCTATCTGTGAGAAGTTGGGTTACAGTAGTGCTTATGATGTGGCCATGTGCTTTCTCTTAAACGAAAAAAGTCGTGAAATGATGGGTGAATTTGTCCGTTGGGAAGACTTGGCACGCACAAAAACATTGGAAGCTCGTGTAAAGGCCTACAACAAGAATGCAGCTCCAAACTTTAATCCAAACAAGCATTATCTGCGTCCGATACCACAAACTTTCCTTGATATCATCCAAAAAGATGGTCATGCGCTGACAACTGAAGAAAAGAGTGCTATGCAGAATCCTGGCTATTAATTATAAAATCAACGGAAACTCATCTGAAGTAACCAAAGGTGAGTTTCCGTTACTTTATCCAGCTTATGAAAAGAATCTATTTAACACTAGGAATAATAACCGTACTAGGAGTATCTTCATGTCAACAAGCTTCACAATCAGTTGCTTCGGCAAACGATACCAACACCCCGTTACATTTATTAACTCCAGACTATTCCATCCCCTACAAAGAATGGAATATAACTGAAATCAAACAATGCCTTGATCGTATATTCTCTTATCTTGACCAAACAACTCCACCTCGCGTTATTGACCGAAAATCCGGAAAAGAAATAACAGACTATACACAAATCAACCAATATTCACAACTGGAAAGAGGAAACTTTCGACTGGCTAGTTATGAATGGGGAGTTACCTATTCAGGTATGATGGAAGTGGCACATGCTACAAGTGACTCCAAATATCAAGAATATGTATCAAAACGATTTCGTTTCTTATCAGAAATGGTTCCTTACTTCACCCGTCTCACTCAAGAATATAATGTAGTAGACGGACAGATGCGACAAATCATACAACCCAGTACCTTGGACGATGCCGGAGCTATGTGTACAGCCATGATAAAGATGCAACGTATCCTTCCCGATTTAAACTGTAAATCCATAATTAATAACTACATGGATTTTATAGAACATAAAGAATACAGACTGCAAGACGGAACTTTCGCCCGGATGCGTCCACAAGCCAATACACTTTGGCTAGACGATATGTATATGGGAATTCCCGCACTTGCACAAATGGGGATTTACACCGGGGAAAAGCATTACTTCGATGAAGCGGTCCGTCAGATTCTTCAGTTTTCCAAACGTATGTTTGTAGAAGAGAAAGGACTCTACATGCACGGATGGGTAGAAGGCGCAAGCACTCATCCGACTTTCCATTGGGGACGTGCCAATGGATGGGCATTACTAACATTGACCGAGGTACTTGAAGCACTTCCTCAAGAACATACCGAATGGAAAAATATCCTAAAACTTTATAAAGCACATGTAGCAGGAATTGCCGCCTGTCAGTCGGGCAATGGATTCTGGCATCAATTACTAGATAGAAACGACTCATATTTGGAAACATCTGCTACAGCCATTTACGTATATTGCATTGCACGTGGTATCAACAATGGCTGGCTGGATGCAGTATCATACGGTCCTGTAGCACAATTGGGATGGAGTGCCATATCCACTCAAATCAATGAAAAAGGACAAGTTGAAAATACCTGCGTCGGTACCGGCATGGCTTTTGACCCAGCATTTTACTATCATCGTCCGGTAAATGTATATGCAGCACATGGATATGGACCAGTTTTGTTGGCAGGAGCTGAAATGATTAATTTACTAAATAAATATTACCCCAAAATGAACGATAGTGCCGTACAATTTTATACCACAAAGCAAAATGCATTAAGACCTATATTTGGAGTGGACGGACAAGAATTTTAAAGGTATTGGTTACAAAATAAGAAGTTGATAAAAGAAGTGTAGTAAACCGTCAATTTGCCACTCACATTAAAACAGCAGTGAAGAATCTGCACACATCCGTTTTGTGTTGACCGATTCTTCACTGCATTTTTTAGAATGACAAACTATATGATCAATCAATCGGATTTTCAGTTTATCCCTCCTAACTATTCAGAAAAGCATATAAATCACTCTTTAGTTTCCAAATAAACCAGCTGCGTCTGTAAATACTCTTCCAGCCCATGTTTACCATCCGCGCCGCCGATACCAGATTTACGCCATCCGGCATGGAATCCCTGCATCGCCTCAAAATTCTCACGATTCACATAAGTTTCACCAAATTTCAACGCACGAATCAATTTGAATGTCATATCCAGGTTCTGGGTATAAATAGAAGAAGTCAGCCCATATTCACAATCATTAGCCCAGGCAATGGCGTCTTCCACCTCTGTAAACTCAACAACCGGAAGTACCGGTCCAAAAGTTTCTTCCTGAATAATATCCATCTTTTGGGTACAATTAATCAAAATCGTCGGTTCAAAGAAATATCCTTTAGTACCGATACGATGACCACCGCATAGCAACTCAGCTCCCTGCTCAATAGCTTTTTTCACTTTCTCTTCTACTGATTTCAGTGCATTGGCATCAATCAACGGACCCATATCGAGGTCTGTATACTGATTCGGATCACCCACTTTCACCTGCTTGAATCCTGCCAACAGTTTCTCAAGGAAAGCCTCTTTTATACTAGAATGTACATACACGCGCTCACAGCAATTACATACCTGTCCTGTATTAATAACACGCGAAGCAATAATGGATTTTACAGCTAAATCCAAATCTGCATCCGGCATTACAATACCGGGAGCCTTCCCTCCCAATTCCAAAGAAACCTTCGTCACATTGGCAGAAGCGGCTGCCATGGTCTGTATTCCAGCCTCCACACTTCCGGTCAGACTAACCATACCTACTTTAGGGTTAGCAGCCAGTTCATGTCCAATCACCGAACCACGACCGTTCACCAGATTGAATACACCTTTAGGCAACCCAACTTCATCTACAATCTGTGCGAAAACATACGCATTTTCCGGTGTCAGCTGACTCGGCTTTACCACAATTGTATTCCCCGTCAACAGAGCAGGAGCGGCCTTACGGGCAATCAAGAAAAAAGGGAAATTCCAAGGCAGGATGCCTGTTGTCACCCCAATAGGTTTCTTAAAGACAAATATATTTTCGTGAGGACGGTCACTAGGAATAATTTCCCCTTCATAGCGACGGGCCCATCCGGCCATATAATCAAGGTAATCAGCCGTAAATAACACCTCTACATTAGCTAATCCTCTTGTTTTTCCACCCTCCCGGATGATAATATCAGTCAATTCCTGCTCCCGCTTGCGGATACCTTGTGCAATCCGAGTTAAATAGCCGGCGCGTTCAATAGAGGTAAGACTTTCCCAAGAAAGCTGTGCCTTCACGGCGGCATTTATAGCTGCTCGTGCATCTTCCGGTGTGCCATCAGGCATTTTAGATATCACTTCTTCCGTAGAAGGGTTCAATACATCAATCCACTTATCGGATTGGTTTTCGATGAATCGCCCATCGATGTACATCTTTAATTCTTTCATGGCCTTAAATTTAAAATGAGTACCTTATTTCTTTCAATCTGAAATATTCAAGCAGTATTTTACAAATATATCGTTATTTATAAAGCCCCAAAATGTATTTTTGTTCATTAGCATGGAAATTTATACACTTTGACCTTTTTAATTGAACTTTATAAATTCCATATATCACAGTACTCACCAATTCCCACTGAAGAAATAAAAAAAGGGAAAGACCGGCAGCTATTCTATTGACATACAAACATAAAGCATGGAGATTTTTCCTTTAATATGGAAAAATCTCCATGCTCTTTAAAATCAGGCAAGCCAGCCAATGAAAAGTAAGCTATCTTCATAGGCCAAGTAAGTTAAGTTACTTCGGCATTTAAGTTGACTTACTTGGGCAAGTAAGTTAAGTTACTTTTCTTTTCATAGACACCTACCCTTTTCTCAAAGCCTTATCCGCCCCTACATCGACACCTTTCCATGCCTTCAGGTTAGTCCATTCACTATAAGGCTCAGTCCAAAAAGGATGATTTGCCGGAAGTCCCAATGGCAAAAAGACCGCTGTACACATATACAGACTGCCTGTATTTATATAAGGTTCGGACATATTTATCTGACTGCCTGAAAAGCCAATTTTCAGCCACCCGTTTTCATCAAAAGTACCGGGCATAGATATCTGCCTCTGCATAACAGCTGTCAGAGCAGAACGGATCTGTCCTTTGGAAAGAGGCTGAGGAATCTTGTCCAACAAAGCAATTTGAGAAAGCGCATGAAAAACGCCAAAACGATACACGATAGAACGGCCCACTACAGGATAAGTGGCTTCCGGAGAGATCATCCGTTCAAGCTGGGCAGCCATTCGTTGTTGACGAACCAATTGGCGTTCCAAGAACTCGGCACGTTCCAATCCATGCTTTTTCATGACAGACAATACATCCGTCAACATCGGATGGATGACCAGACTGTTATAGTAATCCAGATGCAATTCTGCCCCATCTCCATACCAGGCATCTCCTTTATACCATTCATCAATGAAACGGTTTACACCATAATATAATCTCTGACTATCATATTCCCCCGTAAATTCCAACAAGGCCGCTTCTACCATCGAAGCGAAAAGCAACCAATTACTCTCATTAGGCTTTATGCCACGCGTTCTTTTCAACTCATACACCAGTTTTTTTTGAATATCCACATCCAGATTTCCCCAAAGTTGTCTGGGAGCTCTCAACAAACCTTGTACAAGAAAAGCCGCATCTACCAAGGGCTGGGAATGACGGTTATCAAACATCAAATAATCAGCTGATTGCGGATCGACAGTCTGTTTCAGTCCTTTAACCACCAGTTGAATATACCTTTCTCTTAACTTTCCTTCCTGAGTATCATCAGGTCCCAGTTCCAGCCAAGGAGCAATACCGCAAACGGTTCTTCCTACCGCTTCCAGATAGGAAACACTTCTACGTAAAGGTTCATCAGACAGTGACTCAAACGGCATATTCTTTTTCAACGTGCCCTGACTGAGATTGACCAACACAGGATCAGCAATCCTTGTTAAAGTCTGCACCCAGTACATACGGTCCTCACTACCTGTGGGCTGGGCATACAGTTTTCCACACAAGATAATAAAACAAAAAGCGATTAACAAACAATTCCTAGTTCTCATTCTGTAATTTTTTTAAGCGTAACAAAGCCTCAACATAATAATAATCCGCATAAGACAGGGGAACATCTACTTCCGAATTTTTATTATAATTTCCCACACTATGCTTCAAGATAAAACCTCCGTTGGTTTCCGGTTCGGCAAGGTACTCCGGAGAGGACAAAGAACGAATCTGCATTTCTGCCAGCTCCAGCCAATCCGCTCCTTCCTTACTTTTATCCAGCTGACTCAGTTCAATAAGTCCCGATGCCATAACAGCAGCGGCGGATGCATCCCGGGGAGCAGCAGGAATATCCGGTGCGTCAAAATCCCAATAAGGTATTTTATCGTCCGGCAAATTGGGATGATTCTTAATATAAGAAGCTACTTTCCGCGCCTGTTCCAAATATTCGGTCTTTCCGGTCTCCCTGTACATCATGGTATAGCCATACAGTGCCCATGCCTGTCCTCTGGCCCATGCCGAATTGTCGGCGTACCCCTGATGAGTACCTTTAAAATGTGGTTGTCCGGAAAGCGTATCATAAGAAACTACATGATAACAACTATAATCATCTCTAAAATGATGTCGAAGAGTAGTCTGTGCATGACTGTCAGCCATATTCATCAAACGTTTTTCCCCCGTTGTCTTAGCAAGAAAAAACAAAAATTCCAGATTCATCATATTATCAATAATGACGGGAAACTGCCATTTTTCATTTGAATTCCACGATTTGATAGCTTTTACCCGCTCATCATAACGAGTTGCCAAGGATTCCGCTCCTACAGTCATCACCTCTAAATAATGAGGATTCTTTGCCAACCGATATCCGTTTCCGAAGCTACAATATAACATAAATCCTAAATCATGGGTGGTGGTCATATCCTTGGCAGACTCCACCCGTTCTGTATATAGTTCCGCATATCTTTTCAGTTCATCCGTAGGCGTATTCTCATACAAATACCATAACACTCCCGGGAAAAAGCCGGAAATCCATGCCCGGTAATCAGATGTTTTCAACTCACCACCCTCATAAGTCCGTGGAAGCCTTCCTTCCTGATTTTCCACTTCCTTCGCTAAAAAGACAGCTTGCCGTTTGGAAACCTCCAGCCCTCTTTCTATTACTTCAGCCATGGGCTCCCTTGTTTCACATGAAACGAGAAAAAGCCCCCAAACAGCTATCAACCCTATGAATATATTTTTCATAAAAAGATATTTTATAATTGATGTAAATATAGACGTATTTTCTTAATTTCTGAAATTACTGATTCAAAGTTTCTAAAAATTCCACCTCAACTATCCGGAGTTCATTGTGTACCTTCTTGCCTCCTTCAGCTTTGAAAAGATCAAGCTCTCCGGCCTTGGGTTCCACAACTTCTATGATTTGACCGAATGCATCGGAATCCTGAGTAGCCCCCTTCAAACGGATGGTTATCTCATCAGAACGTACCGGACGGTCAATCATCAAATGGACATATCCCAAACTTTTCTCCGTGTTCCCGCTCCAAATCAAGTGTTCTCCGGCATATACTTCAAGCGGATAAGAACGCTGCCTCCATCCGGTCAGTTTGATACAGATATCATCTATTTCCGCACGCCTTTCCAATTTATATGTAATCCAGGCGGTGTTCAACCTGCCATCATTTTTCCACTCGCTCAATTCGTTGTCATCAAAACTTTTCCCTGCATCCCTTTGATTTGTTCCGGCTGTAACATCAGCTACTCTGACATCAACTTTGGTCTCTTTATAAGAGGGCGAGGACGGAGTTTCACCACGATCAAAACGGCTAGGCAACCCAACAGATGGGAAAAAGGTACTTAAGCCATTTTTAACTTCTACCGGCCGCGTACTGAAAGCTATTTCTTCTGAAGCCAACCCTTCTGCAGCCACCTTCAGCACCACATTCCCCGGTTGCGTTGTCGAGCGGATCATCACTCGTGTTATACCACATTCCACAGGAAGTTCTTTTGCCAACACATAATTATCTGCCGCCTGTGCTATTCCTCCTCTCCATTCAGCTGGACCTTGTAAATCAAATTTTATCTTATGATTGGCTAACGGGCATCGTTCTCCATTGTCATCCACCACTTCCACCTGCACCATCGCTATATCAGCGCCGTCGGCAAAGACACCTTGCGGACCATGCATCAAGGTCAGTTTTAACCGTTCAGGCTCTCCAACGGTTTGAAAAGAATGACGGCTCAGTTCTTTATGCTGTTCATCGTAAGATATGGCTTCAATCGTCCCTTTCTCCCATTGCACAGAATCAAAAGTAAACAAGAACCGATAATCCTGTCTGCCGAAACCTTTGGATTTTCCATTTACAAACAGTTCCACTGCATCTCCCGATGAAACCACATAAACAGGTTTTCTCACATCCGGAGTATAATTCCAATGACCAATAATATGAGTATGATAGTTTTCCACATCCACCCATCCGTCCCACATTACCTTGTGTGCAAAGAAGCCATCTTTAGGGATTCTCAACGGATCCACCACACCGCTCCGGCGATAATTCTCGGCACCACGTCCATAAGTCTGCGTATCGGAAAACACAATCTTCGCGCCTCCTGAATTGACACGCCGGCCTGTTCCGGGACGCTCACGCCACAAATCATACCACCGTCGGACAAACTCCACAGTCAGCCTGTCCTGATTCTGATTATATGCTCCGGCGTCCTGTCCTTTGTGCAAAGGGCCATCTCCCTGTTTATGAAACGGATAACTGTATTCATCCCAATATTTACGCAGCCCCTCATCACGACAATATTCAGTCTGAATCATAGGATGATGTTCACTTTTATTCACATAAAGCATTTCACCACCATACTCAGCCTCACGAATGTCCAACATCTCCCGGGAACCTATCGCCCTTCCTCCATGCGGATCGTACTGGTCCCGTATGGCAATCATCTCAACCATGTGCTCACGGCTGATTGATTCATTTCCCGATTCATAAAATAAAATACTTGGATTATTACGCATATAAATAATAACATCCCTCATCAACTCTTTCCGTTGTTCCCAACGTCTGCCGGTCACATCTTTTTCCGCATCACCTGCAGGCAACATCTGTATCACCCCCACACGGTCACAAGATTCCACATCCTGTTTCCAGGGAGTGACATGCATCCACCGAAAAAGATTGGCGTTATGCTCAATCATCAATCCGTTAGAGTAGTCACTCATCCAAGGCGGTACAGACATTCCTACTCCCGGCCATTCATTACTGGACCGTTGCGCGTATCCCTTCAACTGCAACACACGGTCATTGAGCCACACTTTTCCTTCTCCGAAACGAGTCTTGCGGAAACCTGTCCTAGTAACAACTTCATCCACCGGACGGCCATTTACCAACAGGGTAGTCTTCACATCATATAAATAGCCGTACCCCCAACTCCAAAAATGAAGATCTTTTAATGGTGCAGAAGCTTTCAATACAACCGTTTCTCCGGACTGCACTGTCGTCGGTTGTCCCCGGAATGTACTGACCCTTTTTCCATCATAATCATAAATGCTCACCTCATAATCCACATGAACGGACTTGCCATACTCATTCCGCACCTGTGACTCTGCATGAACAACCGCCTCACGGGTCCTTACCTTAATATCGGATGCATAGATGTAAGTCCCTGTAGTCTGTAAATTACTGTATAGAGGCAAGGTCTGGTATAATTTATCAGTAATGTGCAACCATACATTTTTAGGTACTCCTCCATAATTGGCATTGAAATTTCTATCATTCCACTGGAACAAACTTCCAGTCGAACGCTCCTTATACCTCCAGTCATTGTCTGTTCGGAGAGCAATCACATTCTCTCCACCAAAATTCAGAAACGGAGTCAGATCAAAGCCTACCGCCATCACCCCATTTTCATGCAATCCTATATGCTTGCCGTTCAAATAGAAATCCGCCGCCTGCCGTACTCCCTCAAACTCAATAAAGACCTTCTTCCCTTTTGCAGTCTTAGGGAGCCTGAAATGTTTTCTATACCAGGCTATAGTATCCGTCATTCCCCATATATGTACTTTAAATGCCTCATCTTCATTAAAAGCCCGGGGCAAAGTAATTTTTTTCCAGTTTTCATCGGAAAAATCCGTTCTTTCCGCCCCCGGCGTATCTCCGATATAAAGCAACCATCCAGGGTTGAAATTATATTTCTCACGGTTATTGCTCTGTCCGGATACGGGAAAAAGCAAAAGCATACATAATAAAATAAGTAAATTCTGTCTGTTCATGGTATTATTCATTTGATTTATCAACAGCAAATGTAGAAAATCCACCTTGATACAAACCGCTCCCACGTTTCAAGATGTGAAACAAATGTTGCAAGATACGATGACAGAGCCTCTTACAAGCTTATTTATATTGTGTAGGCAACACCCCAAACAGTTTCTTGAATGATTTTGTGAAATAACTAGGCGTATTAAAACCAACCTGATCAGCTATCTCAGCAATGGTAAGCCCTCCCTCTTTCAATAATTCGGCAGCTTTACGAAGACGTACATTCTTCACAAAATCAGAAGGCGAGCTTCCGGTGATAGATGTAATCTTCCGGTAAAGAGTAGCACGGCTCATGCACATATCCCTACTTAAATCTTCTATGGAATATTCAGGATTACTAAGGTTCTTCTCAACCATGTCCAATGCCTTCTTTATTAATTGCTCATCAGATGCTGAAATAGAATTCGCTTCTACTTTTCCTTCTTCCGGCAATGGATCTATTTCATGCCTTTGCTCCGGATTTTGTTCCAGTGGCAGAAGAGTCTGTGCAACAATGGGCTTCCGTAATTTCATATACATCCGGCCCAATCCCCAAACAACCGATAAAACAACAAGTATATAAAACAAATACGCCCAACCTGTTTCATACCAAGCAGGCAGACACTGGATCATAACCGTCAATGTACTCTTACTCCACAGCCCGTTTTCATCTGTAGCACGGACTTCCAGTTCAAATTCCCCTTTTGACAAATCAGACAAGCCGATACTATTTTTCCCTGCCGGCAAGGCCACCCAATTATCGTTTCTTTGTTTATAACGATAAGCATATCTTACCTTATTCGTATTCAAATGGTCAAAAGTAGAAAAAAACAATTCCACATTTCTTTCATAAGGAGACAGGCTTATTTTCTTTTGATTATCCACCCCGATTTCAGAAGTGTTATTCATTTCGACGGATGTCAAACGCACAATTGGCTCAGGTATCCTCCTATTTTTTTCATTATAGTGAGGAAAAGTCACAATTCCACCTCGTCCACCCACACTCATTTCTCCCCGAGGACCTTTATACAATGCCTGGAAATCTTCCAGATTTATCCAAGAATCAGCACAAGACATCATAGTAAAGATATGTGTTCCGGGATGATAGACCATCACCCGCTGTGATGTAAGAATCCAAAGATTCCCATCGTCATCCGACTTTATATCCAAAACAGCATCCCCTGTCAATCCACAATCTTTTGTCCGGGAAATAAAATCACTCGTATCCGGAGAATAACTATACACATTGCCCTGTTTAGTACCCACCCAAAGATTTTTGTCCGGAGCGACAGTCAATACCGAATAATTTTCTCCTGTATCCTTTATTTGCAACCGGCTTTCTCCGGAAACTCTCCACAACCCTCTACTTTCAGTTGCAAAATAAACAACTCCTTCATTAGACGAAACGATAGCATTTATAAAACTAACATCATCACAAACTGTAGTCAATCGGCCTTCCTCCAAGCTATACCGAAATAAATGGTAAGTAGTCCCTATCCAAAGATTCCCACGACGGTCATCATGCAAAGCACGGATACGCTCACCTTGTTTAATGGGTATGGCACATACGATGGATTCAAAAAGCCGGTTCTCCTTATACCGAATTAAAATTACCGAATGATCCCTTACCATATAGAGTCCCTCTCTATCCGATGGTCTCTCAAAGAAAAAAGAAAGCTCCCTGTCATTCTTAACAACAGACATACGCTCTCTCTGGGGATCATAAGCATACAGTCCCAATTTCTTTTGCCTGATCCAATAATAATTTTTCTCTTGAGAAAACTGCATAGGAGACGCGATTATCCCCAGATTTTGCTTTACCCCTTCCATAGACAAAGGAAGCACTTCATTAGGAAGAAAAGAAATAACGAAAGAAGAAGGATAATAACCTGTCACCCATAAATTTCCGGATTGATCGGAAAGAATCTTTGTGAGGATTTTCCTGTCAGCTGATAATAAACATGAGAGATCTACCTTATCCAAGGATGCATCGGCCGTTATTTTATAGGCATATAAGTTATCTGCCGCAGTCACCCACAAATATCCCTTAACAGAATCTTGTATGATATGATGAAGCTTTCGGGTATCGGAGTCAGAATACGCATTATCCACTGTTTGCAATCTAAACATTTTGTCCACGCCCTGTGCCTTGGGGTCAAAACGTACCATACCTTTTCCCCAAGTAGTAACCCAATAATACGGGGTGTTATGATCTTCCGTCATGCTTGTGGGATACTCATCATAAGGCCAAGGATATGAAATAAAAGAGTCCTTTACCTTATCATAGCAAAAAAGCCCACCTTTTGCTTGAGTTACCCAAACTTTCTTTTTCTTATCCTCATAAATAGAATTGACGGTATTCTCTTGTCCTTTCCATTTAAGAATATATTTTCCAGTTCTTTCCCCTGACGCATTGTATCGAAACAAGTGTCTGTTAGTCGAAATCCAGATCGTACCATCAGATGTCGCTGTCATTGTAGTTATAGTCCAACCCTTTATCGTTTCATCAGCAAGCGCCCTTATCTCATAATCTGTTTTTGACAAAATATAGACGCCACGCTTCGTTCCAAACCATATTTTCCCTTCACCGTCTTCAGTAATACACGTCACACTGTTGTTTTCCAAGACTCCCGGGTTCTTGAAATCAGAACGGAATACTTTCACCATATATCCATCATCACGGCACAAGCCTCCCCCCTCAGTGCCATACCACATATATCCTTCCGAATCCTGGAAGATACAAAGCAATTCTTTGGTCGGCAACTGTTCCGAATTAGGAAGGTTTCTTACTATCATATCAAATGCTTTGACCGGAACGGCATTTATCCGCACAGTCAATAACAAAATAATGATTGGTAATACTATCCTTCCTATGTTTTTCATATCCTTCACGCAAGTACTCCTGTTAAAAAACAAACGAATACAAAGCTAGGAAGAAATTCAAGAACTTGCAACTTGTCGGTTTAATTAAGTATATTAAGAATGACTTAATAAAGAATATGGCTATTGAACAGACACTTTTTTCTATTCAACGCTCAGTCCTTCAACCGGAAGCTGTACCCGCCCTGTTTTCTCAGTACCAGTGGCTTCTTTCCGGTCTTTTTTATAATTCTGACTGTACATCCGGCCGGAATGTCAATAGTGCTCTCCCCCTCGGCATTCAGTTTCAAGACAATATATCCTTCCTTTACCGGAATTCTGGAATGAATCCACTTCAAATGGAGTAACTCCGGTTTAATGGTATATTCATTCGGTTTTACCGAAGACTGACTGAAACCGACCAGACCGTTCAACGCACCCACCACTACCGGAACTCCATTCGCGCCGTGACAAAGGCTCAGCCCATACGGACGGTTATAGAACACCAGCTGCCGGGCCCTGGAGGCATTCATCATAAAATTCTCAGGAAAACGGGTATGTCCCTGATCCATCCAGTCGCCGAACACGCCATAGATATGATCCCATAACTCTTTTATCCGCCCGGCTTTGGCATAAGCCAGAAACTCATAACCCTTCTCATAACTGACCACCTCATAATAGTTCGGCAAATTCGGCAGAACATTTTCAAAGAGGTTGTCATAATGTTCTTCGGGAAAGATATCGGCCAGTATTCCCCAATATTGGGCATGATGCGAAATACGCTTGTCCACAGTCACATTGTCATTCATTGTACCGTTGATGAAGACTTTCCGGTCATCATCCCAAAAATGTTCAAAAATCTTCTTTTTCAGATTCCGGGCCAACTTGCGGTATCTGTCCGCCAATGCACTCTCCTTCCACAGATCCGCGAAATAAGCTCCGGTCACATAATTATAATAGAGCATGATCTGGGCATAGGCCGCCACCCCTTTCCGGGCAGGACCGTTATAAGTGGACCATCCGGGGGTATAACCGAACTGTCTGTCTCCATAATTGCCGTGTACAAAACCATTCTCATCCACGATGGAGGCATAAAAATCAAGCAACTGAATGATGCGGTCTTTGTATTGAAGGGAAGTAGTCAAGTCACCGAAACGCAGATAGTTCTGTTTCAGGCCGAACAGGGCATGCAACGGATAATCAGGAATTCCTATATCTGATTTCTGCGGATCAAGCGGCATCAGTGCTATGGAAATTCCGTTTTTTGACACCTGCTGGTCACCGAAAAGATAATCCCCCGCCAGGGTGCTGACCAGCGCATCCATGGACCAGGGAAGAAAATCACGCTTCACCCCGTCCAGATAAAAGCGGTGCATACTAGTATGCAATGTCGCACTGCTCATTTTGAACAGGTTGTTCACATAATCATCATCCGTTTCAAACTGCATCTGGTGCTCTACCGGCCACAATGACGCATCAAAACGAAGGGAGGTAATCTCAGCCCCCTTGTCGCATTCCAGTGAAACATATCGGAGAGCGCGTTCCGGCAAAGTGATGGTGCCTCCTTCTTCTGACAAGGTAACAGGAGCCAATGGATATTGTTCCAGTTTCTTATCATCCCGTTCCAGTGCTTCTTCGGGAGTTTCGCCAACGCGTACGGTTATAGTTCCCTTTCCTTTCGCTTGAAAGGTCAGTGTTCCAATCTCAAGATGGAAAAAGTCGATGAGGACATAACCATTCTTTCCGATACTAATTCCGTCTTTACCTTGCATCTCAGCATTGCGCATGGGGAGTATTTGTGAAGGTTTAATCCGGGCTGTCATATCTTGCGGAGCATCCGGCAGCACGCCCGGTTTATTATACATGACGGCACTCTCGGGTATTGTCCAATGCTCTTTATCCATGCTGACTTGCCATTCATCCGGATTTTCCAGTCCCGCCCCTTTCAGAATGATACAAGGTAATGAGTCATCCGTTGTCACCTCAAACAATAAAGAGGATCTGCCCACGGGTAAAATAACCTGTTTACCGGAAACAGACTGTTTTACACCATTTATATAAAGAATAATATCCGACGGACCCTCCCAGCAAAGACTACTTTCCTTTTTCAATCTTACCTCTTTTCTGAACCAGGCATGATTGTTCTTTGCAAAAAATTTACCCGGATATCCTACATTAACGCAACGCTCTTTTGAGATACGGGCACATTGTTGCTGGTAGAAAGCAGCCAGTTGTCCCGGATACCACATATAGCGACTGTTCCATTCCTCCTGAGATTGCCGGCTCACGATGGTTACATTAGGATCCAGAGAAGGATCGAACTCTTTTGTCTGGGCATAACAACATAAAGATGCTGTTATAAAGATGCCAAGTAATTTTAATCTTTTATTCATATATTTCCTTTCATTCTTTTATCGTTTTCAACCGAAGTGTGCCTTTCAATCCAGCTGAGGATATTTTGACCGTAACATTCCCAGCCTCCTGATCGCTTCGGAGAATAATTTGCATCCTTCCCTGATACATTCGTTTGGAAGTTATGCCATGAAAGAGCTCATCCGTATAATGATCCCCGTTATCCAATGCCACCAATCGTGCCGCACCTTCCATTTGTAAAGTAAGTGGCTCGTTGTAGTCCCATACCGGACGACCTTTTTTGTCTATGACCGTCACGTTTATATATTGCAAGTCCATACCGTCTGCCTTCCAGTCCGTCGGTGTTTCCGCCTCAATCCGGAGTGCCACGGCTTTTCCGGCAGTTTCAATACGATGACGCGCCACTTCTTTGCCCGACTTGTCACGGGCTATTGCCACCACAGAGCCACCGTTGCCATAAGGAACATCCTTCCAATAAATCATATTACGCAGGTTTGCCCGTGTCGTATCGTTTTTTTGAATTCCCATGCTCTGACCGTTTACCAACAACTCTACAGAATGTGCATTAGTGAAGGTGAAGAGTGACCGTCTGCTGCCCGGAGTATGATTCCAGCACTCGTTCAGCGCCATGCGCCCCACTATCACATCATTCCAACTGACGCTTTCCGCTCCCGCCGCATCGACCACTCCGATATGTACTTCAGGAATCTCCGGCATGAAAGCCGTTTTAATAAGATAGGCCTGGGGATAGGGGCGCATGGTATGCTCAAAGAAGGAGTAGTTCCACCCTTTCTTAGGCCATTTATTGGATTCCCCCCAATACTCGACCGAACCCCAATAGGCGATACCGACCATCCGCTCTTTATCCATATTATAATAAGGCTGCAACAAGTTGCTGGTTTCAGCCTCACTCTGGAACAGGATAAGGTCCGGCCGGTATTTCAAATAAGCGTCATATTTGTCCGACTGGTAATTGAACGATGCCACTTCTGTGGCACAAGCCAGTTCAGGCGGTACTAAATAGTCGTTGAACTCCTTGTCGTGCCGGGTTATAGCTCCCGCACGGGCGGGGAACATGGCTACAGTGGTGAGACGTGTATGATCCCATCTCTTTACCAGCTGGTTGAATATGTTATAGGTAGTGATTCCCCAGTCGTTGGTTCCTTCGAAACCTGCCCATCCTTCACGAATCTGAAGTTCGTTTCCCAAGCTCCACAAAATGATGGACGGACGGTTACGGTCGCGTTTGATCCATTCTGTAATCAGTTTGTGCCAGATATGGGTGAATGGCTGGCGTCCGCCCCAATAGTCATTGTCACTCCATTTGTCCGTCAGTTCGTCCACCACCAGTATCCCCACACGGTCTGCAATGCGGGCAAAACTGTCACTGTACGGATTATGTGAGCAGCGGATACAGTTGTAACCGAAGGATTTGAGTTGCAGCATCATGCGTTCGATGGCCTTGTCGTAACAGGTGGCTCCCAGTGCACCCAGATCATGATGGTTGGCATTGCCCTGCAAGAATATCTTCTTCCCGTTGAGTTTGAAGCCGAACTCCGGTGAGAATTCCAGACTGCGGATACCGAACTGTTCGGTCAGGCTGTCCACCACCATACCGTCTGCCGTCACCACCACTTCGGCATTGTAGAGCTGTGGGGACTCACATGACCAAAGTTGCGGATTCTCCAGAGTAAGCGCCGGTAACTTCACTTCCGTGCAGGTCTGGTGCGTATGTTCGGGCATACCGGATTGCACGGAGCCCACTATGACACCTTTCGGATTGCGGAGGGTGGTCCGTATCCGTACATCATGCTTCTGCCAGCCGTCCACCTCAACCTGTACGGCTACCGTTGCTCGGGAGGAGGAAACTTCGGGGGTGGTGATATACACCCCGTGGCGGGCGATGTGTGTGGGATTCTGCACCTGCAGATACACATCACGGAACAGACCGCCTCCCGTGTACCAGCGTGAGCCTTTCTTGGGACCGGTGGAGGCATAAACGGCTACCACGTTTTCTCCGTCGTGACGTAGAAAAGGGGTAAGGTCCGCTTCAAGCCCCACATATCCATAATCTGTCGAGGCTATTTTTGTACCGTTCAGATAGACATCGCCCAGATAAATGATACCTCCGAAATCCAGAACCACCCGTTTCCCTTTCCACGACGGATCGGTAGGGAAAGACTTGCGGTACCATCCTTCGCACATGGGTTTAAATCCGCGTGCACCTCCACCATTTTCAGTCCAAGGTTGTTCGAACTGGAAATCATGAGGAAGGTCCAGTGTACGCCAGGAAGAGTCATCCAAGACAGGTGAGGCGAAATCGGTATTTTTATTCTCGTTTGTAACCAACTGGAATTTCCAGCCAAAGTTAAAAAGGACTTTCTGCTGTGATGCAAAATTTTCCAAAGGTACATTGACCAGAGGAGCTTTTTCCTGTGCTTTCTGATATTGGGCTGTTACTCCGACAGGAGCAAGCATCAAGAAGAAAGCGATAATGATGTTTTTCATTTGATACATTATTATAAAGAATGAACACCGATTTGTGTCGGCTCGTTTATTATGCAAATATCGGAATTATAAAGAGTTGCAGACATGGAATTTAGTTGCAATACCTGTATTATCGTACAAAAAATACATACAATGGCTACTCTTTTCTTATCAGTCGTATGATATCAAGTTATCAGGGCATTCCAATCATAAGATATTAGAATGCCCTGAAACTTATTTTTCAGCAGGCATATCCGGTACTATAGGCCAATATGGATTTTGATAGAGAGGAGAATTCTCTACTGTTTTGTTATCGGGGGCGGTGATCAAAAACTGCTTAATCATAATGGGGTGCAGATAATGAGCCATACGCCAAGTAAAACCATTATAACAGGTCTGTTTAGAATTCTTTTGGTAAGGGCGCAAGTATTCGCTGACATTAGGTGAAGATACATTGGATGCGTCTGATCCATCATACAGCAAATCTGTATACCAAGCCTGCATGGGGGTATTCCATAAATGGAAACCTTCCGGTATATAAGGATGTTCAATCAACTGGTCCATAGCACGCCAACGGCATAAGTCCATATAACGAAGCCCATCCGCCATAAATTCACATCGGCGCTCACGACGTATATTATAGAGAGTTGCGTCTATTAATTTACCACCGGAATACGCTCCCCAATCATTTTCAGCCTCTTTACTCATATCCGTTAAAGCAATGGTCTTTTGAAAATCCTCATCTACATGAGAACGACGGCGAATAATTTTCCAATATTCGGTTGCTGTTCCGTCCAAAGTACCATTCTTTTCATAACTGGCTTCCATGTAATTCAACAAGGCTTCTGTCGCACGATAAGCAATAGAGGCGGTATATCCTTTTGAATTGGAATAATATTTCTGATGGAAAGCTCCTCCTTTGCGTAAAGCATACCCAGTTACATAACGACGGGCACCATCTGTAATGGTAATCAATGGATAAGTTTCTTCAACATTGGCTGTCTCACCAACCACATCTTTTATTAAGATGTTATGTTGTCCGGGGTCTTTCAGAAAGATAACCAATCGGCTGTCTCTGTTTTGACGAACGTCGTGTATGGTTTTGTCTCCCATATAATATCCGTCTCCGTTCATATAATCACCGTGGGTATAAACAGGAGTGCCGTCAGCCATCAAAAAGTTATTCACAAAGCTACGGGTGACGCCTACGCCATTGTTTCCCCAGCTAGCATAGACATTTACGTTGTGGTGTACTAAGTTATAAGCGTATCTGCGCCATAACAAAACTTCATCGACAGAAGATAAATCTTCTTGAGCAAACATGTCAAAATAGGGGTTTGCAGCTTCGCTAGTTGACTGTTGCAGGGTACCTGTATTTTCTGTAAGCTTATTTTTGTAGCGTTCTGCGATATCTTTAGAAGCTGTCATGGCGATTTCTAAGAAATAATCTATCTCACTATCAATATTCCCGCTGGGATATTGATAAGTGGAATTGTAATCTTTTGCCTTGCCAGGCCAACCGTTACCATTGGGTACAAAAGCCGTATTCTTAAAATATTTCAACCAAGTACCTTCAAATAGAGCTACGCGCGACTTTAATAAAATGGCAGCATCCGCATTAATTCTAGTCGTCGGCATGTTTTTAGCTTTTAATAAAGTAATAGCTTTATCCAAATCACTTAGAATAAAGCGAGCCACCTCATTGCGTGGTGATCGTTTACTGGCTTCACTCAATGCTTCTTTGTCATCTGGCAATGGGTAGATAATTATGGGAAAATCTCCAAACAACTGATAACGTTTAAAGTATTCACAAGCACGTAGGAAAAATAATTCACCGATATAGTGTTTTATGCTGTTAAGGTCACCATTGATGGTATTGGCATTACCGCTCAGGTCGTTCCCATTAGCATTATTATCCCCAAATTTGGGCAACACATTCGATAATACAAAATTGATCTTGTATATTTTATCGAAGTTCCAATTACTGTTTTCCGCATTGTCCACTTTCCACAAAGTGGAAGTAAAACGATTGGGAGCTGTAACTTCTATTTGATTGTCCGTTGTTGCATCATCTTTGTAGATGCCGTATGTATTTCCAGTTCCGTGAGAGGGAAGAATATCAGAGTACAAATTATCTGCAGAGGCTTGAATATGGGTTGCCTCTGTAAAATATACTTCCGGGGAAATAGATGCTTCAGGTACTTCATCCAAATAGTCATCGCAAGCAGTAAATGCAAATCCTGCCGAAGCGATTAGTACAGATAAGAATATATGTTTTGTTTTCATTGTATACGTATTATTAAAGTGTTAAACTTAAGCCAAAAGACCAGGTGCTTGATAACGGATAAGCATTACCACCATTACCGCCACTAATTGTTTCCGGATCAAACAAAGAAGACAATGATGTTCCGGTCCAAAGATTTTCTCCGGAAACAAACACACGGCATCTGGTCAAACCCATACTTTTCATCCATTTTGCTGGGAAAGTATAACCTAATTGGAAATTTTTTAAACGGATATAGGATGCATCTTGCAAATAACGTGTCTGAATTTCTTGGTTCTTACCTCCTTCGGAGAAAATAGGACGAGGATAATAAGCGTCAAGATTTGCAGGAATGGTATGACCTGACAATCCTATATCCTCTGCACGAAAATAATCCTCATGTTCCTTAAGTCCACGAGCCCCCCACATACTTTGAGTTCCATAAGCACCAAACAAATAACCACAGAAATTATTTGTACCCCAAAAATCACGCTTCATTACACCTTGAAAGAATAAACGTATGTCGAATCCTTTCCAATCAGCATTCAAGTCAATACCAAAGAAATATCTAGGAGTACTATTGCCTATTACTTTCAAATCTCCATGATCATCCAATGTACCCGCACTTTTAGATATTTTTCCATCTTCATTCAAATCACGATACATAATATCACCGGCAGACCATTTGAAACCAATCGCATCCTGTCCTCCATTAGGAAGGGAAAGGAGATGGGCTTGCATTTCATTTTCAGATTTTGCTATTCCTATTGTTTCCAATCCCCAAATCTCGCCCACTTCGCGTCCTTCAACGTATTTGTTCAAACCGATAGTATTTGTTGCGTTGCTCGGATAGCTGGTAACAATTGTTTTAGCATCGGAAAGAGTTAAATTAGCACTATATCCAAACCCGTTTTTCAAACGGTCTCTCCATCCAATAGATAGTTCCCATCCATTCGTTCTTAAATTACAATTGTTGGTTTTAGGAGCAGATGTACCCAAAATAGATGGGAGTTCAGGTGCAGGCCCTACCATACCATCCGTATAACGAATATAGTAATCAAAACTACCTGTCAAACGATTACTGAGAAAGCCATAATCAAAACCGATATCCCAAGTACGAACCTTTTCCCAAGTCAAAGAATTGCTGACCAAATTTCCCGGCTCTGCTGTATTAGGCTTCACTCCATCTTGCAACCATGTTCCATTAGAAGACTTCAGTATCATATCACGATAGGTAGGATACCATGCTGTAGTATTCTGGTTGCCCAATTCACCGTAAGAAACACGCAATTTTAATGTGTTGGCTATATCTGTCAGCGACTCCCAGAATTTTTCCTGAGCGATGTTCCAGCCTAAAGAGAATGAAGGAGACCATTGCCAGCGACTTCCTCGACGGAAACGGGAAGAACCGTCATATCGCATATTGATTTCCGCCAAATAACGTCCCAGGTAATCGTAATTCAAGCGACCGAAGAAACCTGCCGTTTTCCATCTTTTCCCATTTCCACCCGCTTCTGTCGCTTTGGGGTTACCTTGTCCGTCCAATCCGGTTGTGACATCAAAATAAGGCATCCCCCCCATCATTACACCATACTTTTTTGTAGAAGAAAATTCCTGTTTCATATCTTCTGTCTGGAAGCCAAGCATAACTTTTGCATTATGGGCATTATTAAAAGATTGGGAATACTCACTATAAATATTTAGGTTCAGATAGTTCTCTTTAGTCTGATCTTGATAAAGATAAGACGTACCATGAGTATCTATTAAATTGCCTTCCACATCATGATTATAAGTAGGAATTGAAGTTTCTTTTACCGATGAGTTCATTATACTGTAATTAAACTCCACATGTGTAATCCAATTTTTGATCGGTTCAATTACTAAAGACGCTTGTTGATAAAGACGGTCTGTTTGTGCATTACGTTTTCCACCTTCAACAAGATTTTGGACTGGATTAGTCCAACCATTATTGGTATAATAGCCATTGGGATCTTTTACGGGCATATTGGGCCAAGTAGCTCTTCCTAACTGGTCATAAAAAGAACTGTTGAAACTGGTAGGACGCCATACATCATTACGAGTAAAACGGGTACTGTAATTGAATTTTAACCATTGAGTCAAATCAGCATTGATTTTAGCTGTTACATTGTAACGATGAAGTCCATCGTCACCAGCTTTCAAAAGTCCTCCTTGATCCAAATAATTGAAAGAAGCATAATAAGCTACAATATCACTTCCTCCATTTAGACTAACGTTATGTTCTTGAGAAAAACTTGAAGATTTGTAAACTTCATCATACCAATTTGTATTAGCCCAAGCTGTTGTAAATGGATCATAGTCTGGTTTACCCCATTGACCGTTGGATGAAGCTTTTACTCCCCCCGTGCTTCCACCTCCGGCAGCTTGCCAATCCAGCATATCCTGCATCAGGTCTTCTGTAAAGATAAGCCCACCACCCTGATTAAGCGAACCGGCGTTCATAAAGTTTGCAAAAGTGTAGGAATCCATCATCTTCGGCATATTTACAGGAGTAGATATACGGAAGCTATTGTTATAGTTTACAGAAGTCTTTCCTTTTTTGCCCGATTTGGTAGTCACCAGAATTACGCCGAAGGGGGCACGGGAACCATAGATGGATGATGCGGCAGCATCTTTCAATACAGAAATATTTTCTATGTCTTGAGGATTGACTGTATTCAAATCTCCTTCCATTCCATCAATTAGAATAAGAGGTGCACCGCTGGAACCCTCACCAATAGTTCCTGTACCACGGATACTGATATCTGCGGTCTTGTCCAGTTCACCCGTACTTGTTGATATCTGCAAACCAGGTACCAATCCTTGTAAGGCTTGTGTAGCTGAAGTCACAGGACGAGATTCTAATTCTTTAGCAGTAGCAAGTCCTACAGCTCCTGTCAGATTCACTTTCTTTTGCGTACCAAATCCAACCACCACCACTTCATCAAGAGTTTCTGTATCCTCCTTCAATACTACATTAAGTTCTTTCTTTCCAAAAACTTTCACTTCTTGAGAAACATACCCGATATACGTAATCTGTAAAACGGCATCTTTCGGGGCATCCAACACAAACCGCCCATCTATATCTGTTATCGTACCTATTGACTGACCTTTAACCATTACATTGGCACCGATTACCGGCTCGCCATTCGCATCTTTCACAATACCTGTCACTTTATTTGCCTGTTGGACAGCTTCCCCGTCTTTCGCCTTGCTCATCAGCATGATATTCTTACCCTCCATGGCATAATAAATATCAGTACCTTCAAAAACCTTATTCAGCACTTCGGCTACAGATTTGTTCTGCGCATTCACCTTCACATTGCGCTTCAGATTCACCTCGTTCACATTATACACAAACAGATAATCTGTCTGTTTTTCTATTTCACTGATTACCTTGCCTGTTGACACGTTATCCGCCACAACAGTCACCTTCATTGTCTGAGAATAAGACTCAGTGGCAAAAGCTGTTCCGGCAAAGACAAACAGGGCTAAGAGTGTGTTTCTCATCATACGGAATAAATGTTTAATTTCTACAATAGATTCCTGATACAAAATATTTTTCATATATTTGCATTACTAATTTTAGGTTCAACTTAAGATTATTTGAGAAAAAATTGTCAATGCGTCATTGACATTTCCATGGGATGGTGTTGCAGCACTATCCCATTTCTTTTTTAGACCAGGTGTGTTATTTCATAGGCATATTCTTTTTTAAGGGTTAATTAATTGTTATCACATTTGTCTCATCATCCTTTGTATAAGTAAACTTATTATTGAGTTTCAAAACTTTCAGTACGTGTTCCACCCCATCTTTCGTGCGGAATTTACCTGTATAACGGTTCTTTAGAATCCGGGTATTATTTACTACAATATCCACCCCATAATACAGTTTCAGTTTCTCTATCATATCACGTACGGATATATCATTGAAACAAAGCAAGCCCTCACGCCACAAAAAATAATCGACCTCCTTGATGCGTCCTTTCACCAGTCTGTTGCCTTTCAAGCTGGCCATCATGTTCGGTTCCAGCCTCATTCCACTGTTATTCGAACCGGGCACTAAAATTTCTACAGCACCTTCCAACAAAGAAGTTTCCCATACGCTATCCGCTGCATAAGCCATTACATTGAGCTCTGTACCCAGCACCTTCACATTACACTTGTTCGTCTCTACAATAAAAGGCTGTTCCACATTCTTTGTCACCGCAAAGTAACCCTCACCATCCAATTTCACATTTCGGATATTCCCTTTGAAACTTCCCGGGAAAGTCAAGGTACTGCGTGAGTTCAACCAAACCTTCGTACCATCCGCCAACATCAATTCCGCCCGTTGGCCCGCCGGCACATAAATAGACTGCCATGTTTTGTCTTCCGGTACCTGATGTTTTCCTGTCCAATAATGTGTACCCAACAAGACGATCGCCAATACCGCTGCTATCTTGGCAGCTTCCATACATACTCCGCGTAACGAGAAATGTTTCCTTTCCCGGCTATTCTCCTCCGCCACAGGTTCCGTACGCCACAATGCCATGTCATGCAACTTCCGTTGTGCCATATATTCACGCATGTTCTCAGGATTTTCCTGTATCCATTCGGTCACACGCTGCTTTTCGGCTTCAGTAGCATTTCCGGCTATATATTTTTGCAATAATTCAGGATTCATATTCTATGCTGTTTTATTAGAAACGACTCAAGAAGAAACTACCCTAAAAGAAAATGAAGAAAAATATAAAAAAATCATTTTTGTCCTCAAAAACATCCGTATCCCCATCCGGTCAGGCTTAATAATAAAAGAAGAAATAAAATAAAGGAAGATAATCTTTTAAAGTCACCCGCAGTACTTTCAATGCTTTTGATATATGATATTCCACCCCCTTTATAGAGATTTCCATCTCTTCGGCAATCTCTTTATTGGATTTATTTTCAAAACGGCTCAAAATAAATGCTCGTCGCGTCTGTTCCGACAAGGTACTTAAAGTAGCACTGATGATTTTTTCCACTTCTTCCGAAAAAATCTCATCAGGATTGCACGCTTCCAAGGCAGACATACGGATAGACAATTCCTGTTGTTGCCAGTCGGCCATCACTTCAAAAGCACTGCGTTTTACCTCCTCGTGCTTTAGATAGTCCAAAGCCTTGTTCTTCAAAATTGTCAGTAACAATGGTAAGATATATTTCTCTTCAACAGGCTCGGCCTTCAACTTTTCCCACAACTTTATTAATGCCTCGGAGGCAATATCTTCTGCCGCCAAATCATTATGAACGTATGATTTGGCAAAGAAAAAAGACTTCTTATAATAAGAGGTATAGATATCATTAAAAGAATTTCCAGGCATTTTGCTCATTTGTATATCGGTTGTGCTTTTCATCCATATTACGATGGTAGAGCAAAGTTAGCAATAAACCTTCGATAAAAACAAAATTATCCTGTTAATTCTTTCTCTTATATGCTATGAGCTTGCCTTATATGCAATCGCCCTCCACCGTCAGACCAAATGGCAAAAAGGGAAAGTTGCCATAGATATGAAATTCACGGACAAACACCCCTATGCTGTCCGACCGGAAAGAAACTTTCAACTGCAAAGTATCTCCCGGAGCAGCATGAAACTTGGAGCATCTCGTTTCCGGACAATCCCAAGAAGAAACAATGTAATAAATATGTAAACTGTCACTTCCCATGTTTTTATAGATAAAAACACCACCACTAAAAAAGTCGAACAAACAAATCGCCAAGCAATCTTTTTCATTTATTTCTCCTTATACGATTCCCCCTGAAAAATCCTTCAAAAGCTTCAGCCCTTCCGCAAACCCTTTGCAGAAGGGCGTTCCGGCTGAAGGATCACACCGGAAAAAGGTTTCAGGCTGCGGAAGAATCCTTCAGCTTCACCAGCCGGTACACATTGCCATACTCGGTATGAACACGCTGTATCCCTAATGCAACCATCATCCTGCCCAACCGGTTCGGAGTCACCCCACGCATGGCCGCCGGATAATGTTTCTGCAAATAATTGAACAAATCCGTCGTGGTATAGGGCTTGAACAACTCCCCTTCCTGCGGCATCCGGAAACAACGCAAAAACAATTCCTGTTCGGCAGGCATTTTATAAAAATTCCGGTTGCTGTGCTGTATCTCCTTTTCTTCCTCTTCCGAGAACCAGTAACGCTCTCCTCCGGCCAGCTCCGCTTTCAACTGGGCGAACAGCTGCGCATGATCGGGCGGTGTACAATCAATCTTATCATCCACTTCCGCACAGAGGAAACGGCGGCTTCCTGTGGGATCAGTCAGCAGATCCGTCATATTGGACGTACCGATGAAAGAGGCGATACGGGGCAGATGACTGAATGCCGAACGATGTGCCCTGCGGAAAGTCAGTGTGGTCATCTGCATCAGATTCTTCAAGGCAGGCATCTGTCCGGCACGGTACTTGTCGAACTCATCCATATTGATCAATCCGAAAAGCGAAAGTTTCTGTTCACATCCACTCTCGCTCGTCAGGTCGAACTTGTCTATATAATAAGGTGTAAGTTCCTTAGGCATCAAAATCTTGCAAAAAGAAGACTTGCGCTTCCCCTGCTCACGACTCACCAACATAGGCGCCACCGCATTGGCGCAATCCTGTGCCTGCCCCAGCCATTGGGCGGCAACACCCAGCATCCAACGGTGAAACCCTTTCACCCACATCGGCTTACGCGATATACGCACAGCCAGCGGAGTAACACGATCCACCCCGTCCCATTGAGGCAAGTGGCTCATATAATGTAGAAAAGGATGATAGTTTTCCACCTTTCTGGAATGGAGCAGACGGCTCACATCCTTATCCCAGCAGTTGATGCCGCCGGAATGCGCCTCCAAGCAGAATGTATTCAAATCACGTTGAGCCACCATGGCATACTCTTCATCCGGCATCTCTTTCCCACGATACTCCGTCTGTTCGGTGAGAAGGTTATAACGGAAATTATACCGTGCAGTCAAAAAGCACTGCAAGGCCTCCAGCATATTCTCCGGTTTCTTGCGCCCCGATTTGCCAAAAGCCGCCTTTTCATCGATAGTTTCTGCCATGCCAGCTGTTTCGACAGCCGCTGGGAGAACAATTTTATCCACCGTTTCCGTAGCCGTTGAAGGCAACACCCCCTCCGCATTTCCGGTTTGCCCCACCGACTGCCCGGTAACCGGAGCCGTGCTTTTTCCCACGCATCTCCTCATTTTCATACTCTTTTTGCACCAACTCAGTAATTTTTCCACTAATTTTTTCATCCTTTTTCATTATTTGGGGTTGTGTAATATCACAAAGATAACACTCAAAACACCCTTTTACAAGCATTTACCCCACACTACCGCAAAAAAGTGACTAAGCGAAAATAACTGGGAAATTATTCGTTTTTATCAAGACTATTTCATACTTTTGCACCGTCAAGTTAATCGTTTCACTAGAATGATGAAATTTCATCACCTAAGTGATATAACTTCATCACTAGAGTGATATGATTTCATCACTAAAGTGAAACGATTAACTTGAAAGGAAGTTGCAGCAAACTCTTCCGTACAAGAAAGCATAAACAACCGGATAAAAACAAATAAGCGAATGGCTATCAAATTTGAATTTTATGAATCACCCAATACGATAGGTACGCGCAAGAAGCGCTATCACGCCCGTGTAGTAAACTGGCAGCGCATCAACACCGACTATCTGGCGCGGGAAATACAGTATGGCTCCTCGCTCACCGTGGCGGACATCAAGGCAACCATCATCTCGCTCAGCGAGAAACTGGCCTACTACTTGAAAGACGGTGCCCGGGTACATATCGAAGGGATAGGATATTTCCATATATCGCTTACCTGCCCCGAGACACGGACACCCAGCTCCACACGTGCCAACAAGGTGAAATTCAAATCGGTGACATTCCGTGCGGACAAATACCTGAAGCATCAGTTGAGCGACGTCAAGACCGAGCGTTCAAAATACAAGCCGCACTCCATGCCGGTGACAAGAGAGAGTATAGACGAGGCACTGACGGAATACTTCCTGACAAACAGCGTGCTGACACGCCGGAAGTTTGAATCGTTATGCGGACTGACACGAGCTACCGCGGGACGTTATATCGCTCAGTTGGCGAAAGATAAAAAACTGCGCAATATCTCCATTCCGCGCAACCCCATCTATGAGCCGATGCCGGGATTCTACGGAAAAGAGAAATTGCCCGAACCAGAGAACGAAACGGAAAACGTATCGGCAACAAACGACACGGACCTGACAATAAAGTAAATATACAACGAAACAATATAATAGAAAACTTCTACAAACGAAGCTCAAACCATAAAGAGCTGAAACTTCTACACTAGGCTGAAGGAATTCCGGGAGGAAATCCTTCAGCCGCTTTTCTTTATTGACGGGCGTTTGCGAAGAGGCTGAAGGATTTGAAAGAAAAAACAGGGGAAACTCCGGGGGAGGTACTTTTCAGCCCACCAACCATACCAGCATGGGCAAGTAATCCTTTAAGGAAACACGAAGCAGCTTCAATGCCTGCTGGATGCGGTAAGCCACAGTCTGTGGCGACACATCCAGCACTTCAGCAATTTCTTTATAACTCAGTTCCTTAAAGCGATGCATCACAAAGGCCTCCCGATAACTGTCGGGCAAAGCAGCCATCGCCTCCTTTATTTTCCGGTCCAATTCCTCAAAACGACCATAGTCCACTTCACACAATGCCGCCTGTGTCCGCTCATAAAAGGCAGCTTCAGCCTTGGTTTTCACCTGTTCCCGCGTCAAGTGGTTCAAGACCCTCCGATAAGTCATTTTGAACAAATACTGATTCAATGAAGACTCGATTATCAAATCCCCACGATTCTCCCATAGCCATAACATCACCTCCTGAACAATCTCTTCGGCATCTTCCAGCGACACCAACCGGTGGGCATAGGCACACAGCATAGGATAGTATCTTCTGAATAAATGGTCAAAAGCATTACCATCCCCCTGTCGGAGAGCATTAAGCAAAGACAAGTCTTCGACGGTATGATTCATAGTATAATAACTGTTTTCCTTGCGCACAAAGATAGCGGTTTTTATCGGAAAAAACTTTTTTTTGAAAAAAAAGCATTTTTCGTTTAGATACCTTTCATTCTCGCTTGTCTTAATAATATAAAGGAAAAATATTAAAGCATAATTTATGGAAAACCATACCGATATAGAAACTTTGTTAACTAAATATTTCGAAGGGAAGACCACTCCTCCGGAAAATGAGCAGATAGAAGCCTGGCTGAATGCCGACGAGGAACATTTACATATAGCCAGGCAGCTGAATACGCTCTATCTGGCTGTAGACACACAGCACATCACAAAGAAGATAGATACGGAAAAGGCATTAGACAAGGTAAAAAGCAGAACAAAAGTTAGAAACCTGTCCTGGTGGGGATGGACACAACGCATTGCGGCCATCCTGTCCGTTCCCCTCCTGATAGGTGTATTGGCTCTGTATCCGGACAGACAGCAGCCGGTAGTCACCGCTCAGATGGTGGAAATAAAAACCAATGCAGGCATGACTACCTCCGTCCTGTTACCGGACAGCACGGTAGTTCACCTCAATTCGGAATCCTCCCTCCGCTATCCCACCTTTTTTGCCGGCGATGTACGCCAAGTGGAATTAAACGGTGAAGCTTATTTCGATGTGACCCAACATCCCCGGAAACGATTCATCGTTTCCACCCCTCACCATTCGCAGGTGGAAGTGTACGGAACAAGTTTTAATGTGGAAGCATACGGTAATGAAACTCCCATTTCCACCACGCTTATCGAAGGCAGCGTAGGGTTTATTTATAAGAATAGCAAAGGAAAATTTCAAAAGAGTATGCTCTCCCCCAGACAGAAGCTGGTTTATTCTCCACAAACCGGAGATATCAAGTGCTACGCTACCTCGGGCGAATCGGAGATTTCATGGAAAGACGGCAAGCTTATCTTTAATGACACTCCGCTGGATGAAGTGCTGCACATGCTTGGAAAGCGGTTCAATGTGGAATTCGTATTATCCAACAAGGGACTGAAAGACTGTTCGTTCACAGGAACATTCACCCATCAGCGTCTGGAGCGTATTATGGAATATTTCCGGATTTCCTCCCGCATACGCTGGCGGTACATCGACAGTGCAGATATAAAGACGGAAAAGCTGAAAATAGAAGTGTACTAATATACGTTTAACCCTTAATTTAAATACTAGAAAAATGAACAGACAACAGGCTCCCTGAACAAAAAACATACGGGAGGATATTGGCGTATCACCCCGTATGAAAAAATCATCTTTCAATGCTTGTTTGGCGACAAGCAAAGACAACATTTTATTAACTTTATCTCAATTACAAAATTATGAAAAATTATTTTAGCGTCCAATTATTATGGATGATAAAGTCGTGTAGGTTAATCTTAAATAAAGCTCCATTACCTATGAAACTAAGTGTACTCTTTTTAATCTGTTCGCTAAGTATGACTTATGCGGCAGAGTCGTATGCGCAAAAGACCATGATCAGTCTTGAAGTGCGTAATGAAACAGTTGGCACTGTGTTGGAAAAGCTGAAAAAAGAATCGGGGTTTGATTTCTTCTTCAACAATAAACACGTAGATCTGAAACGTATTGTATCAGTTTCGGCAAACAACAATAATATCTTCAAGATATTGGATCAGATTTTCGCAGGAACGAATGTGAAGTATTCGGTGCTTGAAAAGAAAATCATTCTTTCTACTGAGATTGTGCAAGGAATACAGCAAGACGTGACCAAAATAAGTGGAACAATCGTTGATGCAGAAGGAAATCCTGTCATTGGTGCTTCTATTATGGAAAAAGGGACATCAAACGGCACCATCTCAGATCTAGACGGCCACTTCACGCTTGATGTAACAACCAACTCTGTTTTGCAGATAACCTATATCGGTTATGCTTCACAAGAAATTAAAGTCGGCAACAAAAAACTATTGAATATCACACTAGAAGAAGACACTGAGACATTGGAAGAAGTGGTAGTAGTAGGGTATGGTACGGTAAAGAAATCAAATGTGGTCGGTTCTATTGCAAAAGTGAGTTCCGAAGCATTGGAAGACCGCCCTGTAGCCAGAGTGGAACAGGCACTTCAAGGACAGATGGCAGGTGTATCAGTCAGAAATACATCGGGAGCACCCGGCAGTGATATCACGATTAATGTGCGTGGTACTGCCTCCATCAACGGGGAAAGCACCCCACTGTATGTGGTAGACGGAGTTCCTATTGATAATCTTTCCGGTATCAATCCTAACGATATTGAGTCGATTGACGTATTGAAAGATGCTGCTTCTGCGGCTATTTATGGTTCACGCGGTTCTAACGGTGTTATTCTGGTCACTACAAAAAGAGGAAAGACAGGCAAGCCGGTTATCACCCTTAATGCCTATGCGGCATTCTCCTCACTAGAACGAAAAGTGGACGTAATGGATTCTAACGAATGGATAACGTTCAATAAAAAATGGTATGACAGACAATGGGTCAATTCAACGGGGCAGCCGGCCTCGACCAGTCAAGCTGACAGAATCGCCTATGCACAGAAGGTAACAGGTAAAACATATTCTACCCGTGAAGAGCTGTCTACCATTAGAAATACATACGGACTTTATGATCCGTGGTGGGAAACAGGTGACTTGACAGCGATAGACTGGCAAGATGAACTTTTCCGTACCGCTCCTTCCTATGATATTCAGTTGAATGCTTCCGGCGCTACCGAACGGTTGAACTATTCGATTTCGGGAGGTATCTTGCAACAAGATGGTATTGTGCACGGATCTTCATACAACCGATATACCTTGCGTGCCAATATTGAGTCTCAAGTAACCGACCGTATTAAAGTCGGCGTTTCCCTGGCACCTTCCTACGGACTTCAAAAAGGAACGAAAGTAGATGGAAAAGATAATGCCGTATCACGCGCTTTGGGCCTGCCGGGATGGACATTGACTGATGCAGGACGAATGGCGGGAGCTGATCCCTATAAGTTTTACGGCGAATGGGGACCCGGTATCAATGTACTGAGCCCCTACGTACAAGCCACCGCTCCGGAACGCAGAAATGCGGATGTCCGCATGAACTCTTCATTGAACGCAACGGTTAACATTATAGAAGGACTGAATGTAACAGGTATGGTGGCATGGAACTATCGCAACAGGAATGAGCGTATTTACACCCCAACTTGGTCTAATGTGAAATGGGACTCGGCCACGCATCCGGGAGAATATTCAAATTCCAGTTATACCACTCAAACTTCCCACACTTTGTTGTTCCAAGGATTGGTTACTTATAATAAAGAATGGGGCATACATAGTATTGATGCCATGCTGGGTGCGTCACTGGAAAAGTTTAGCGAGAATACATCTTTGCAGAAAGTATCGAACTTCCCTAATGATAAGAGCTGGGTTTTTAATAAAGACAAAGGGGCGGTAACCAATAATAATGAGATAAATCATTCCGAAAACGCTTTGCTGTCATACTTCGGACGTATTCAGTATGCTTTGAAGAACAGGTACTTGATGACAGTTTCATTACGTCGGGACGGTTCTTCCAAATTTGGTTCAGAAAACCGTTGGGGATTCTTTCCTTCTATATCCGGTGCATGGAAGATTAATGAAGAAGCCTTTATGAGAAATCTGGATTGGGTAGGGACTACTAAATTACGTTTAAGTTGGGGACAAGCCGGTAACGATCGAATCGGCACGGCACAGTTCCTCTCCAATATGACTGCGCTTAATTATCCTATCGGAGACTCACAAAGTCTGGCCAGCGGATATGTCACAGGTAATATTGCAAATGCATTGTTAGGATGGGAAACGACGACTTCCTATAATATCGGTGTGGACTTTGGGGTGTTGAATAACCGGATCTATCTGTCTGCGGATTACTATAAAAAGAAGACAAAAGACTTGTTGCTGAAAGCTCCCGTTTCATTGATTACCGGTTTCAGCAACATGATGGATAATGTAGGAAATGTAGATAACTGGGGATTAGAATTTGAATTGAATACAGCCAATATCTCTACTCCCGATTTTAAATGGAACTCTTCACTGAACATATCCTTGAACCGTAATAAGATTGTAAGCCTGGGAGAAGACGATTCGGATATCCGTTCCGGCCAGGGAAATACAATAATACAGCGTGTGGGCAACCCTATCAACTCTTATATGCTGCTGAAAGTGGAAAGAACATTGAGGACAGATGATTTTGAGGCCGATGGTATAACCCCGAAGAAGGGAATAGCCATCTATGCAGGTCAGAAGCCCGGAGATACAAAATGGGTTGACAAAACTAAAGATGGCAAGATAACTTCGGATGACTACGATGTGGTGGGAAGCTACCAACCTAAGTTTGAATGGGGATTCACTAATACATTTAAATATAAGAATTTTGATGCATCCATCTTGTTACAAGGGCGTGTGGGAGGCGAATTGCTTTCTATCGGTTCCAGGTCTTGGAACCGCGCAACCAATGCTCCGGGATATAATTACATGAGCCGTTGGCTGCACGATGCTTACTGGTCTGAGGATGAACCGGGAGACGGTAAGACACCGGCTTTCTTTGCAACAGTGACAGGTGGACAGTATGACACCAACTGGTTGTATGATGCGGGATATGTGCGTATCAAAAATATCACATTGGGATATGATATACCGTTCGGACCCAACCGATATATAAATAAAGCACGCGTTTATGTTTCTTGCGACAATGTCTTTATGTGGGATAATTATGATCCCGGATTCTCTCCCGAAGGTGCAACGCAGGATAATGCCTCGTCCGACTGGGGGGCATATCCACAAGCAAGAACATTCTCATTTGGTGTAAATATAACTTTCTAAAAAGACAACAATGAAAAAGAATTTGATTTATACAGTTGTTATAACGATTGCTTGCTGTATTTCTTCGTGCAGCGATGTAATAAATATATATCCCGTAGAAAACAATACGGCAGACCAGTTTTACTCATCCGAATATGAGATACAGCAGGCTGTAATGGGTATATATGCCCGTTTAGGTCGTAATGGAACCAATACAGATTATCCCACCGATATCTATTATCAAGCGTCCGAAAGCCGTTCGGATAATTTATATTATGCAGTGTTGGCAAATGCGCAACGCGACCAAGTGGATATGAGAAACTTTCAAGTGACGGATGTAACAAGTTTAAACCAGAGTATTTATGCCCGATTGTATCAGATAATCAATGATGCAAATACATTGTTGCAGAATGCTCCCGAGCAATACACTCGTTTACGGGCTGAGGCACGCTTCCTGCGAGCATTAGCTTATTTTGATCTGGTACGCGCCTATGGTCCTCAGCCGGTATTGGATCATCCTGTTTCCAATCAAGAAGCTAAACAAATGCAAAGACAGCCTGTAGAAGATGCTTATGCACAAATTATTTCGGACTTGGAATTTGCCGGCGACAATCTAGAATCTTTTTATTATGGAGATGATGCCGGTCGGGTAGGATCGGTTGCTGCAAAATGCCTGCTAGCCGAAGTATATGTAACGATGGCAGGTTATCCTTTGAATGACAATAGTGGGTATCAAAAGGCAGAGCAGGTGCTTGCTCCTATAATGAGTGCTATCCAACAGCGTTTTGCGCCCGATTTTTCTTCTATTTTTGATGTAACCAAAGAAAATACTTATGATTTATTCTCCATCCAGTTTGCTTCCGGCAATCAAGGATTGGGATCTTCCTTACCGGCATACATCACTTCCGGTTCAGGATCCGTCACCGCTTTCCCCGAATGGGTATATGGGAACTACACTCAGCAAGGACAAGACTTCAGAGTGGATACATTGCTTGTACAGCAAATGGAAAAGGAAGGAAACAAGCGATTAGAAACAGCAGTGGCTAAAGGTTTTTGGACAAAACTAGGTCATGGATTCACTCCTCAGGATTCCACGCTTTATTATGAAGAAAGATGCATTATGATTAAATTTTTAGTGAAAGACAATACAAACAATGTGATTAAGGCATGGAATGATTATCCTTTAAATTTCCCCGTATTGCGTCCGGCAGATGCGTATTTATTATATGCTGAAGCTTTAGTAAACAATAATAAAGCAGGAGAAGCAGCAAAGTGGATAAATGAAGTACGTAAACGGGCCGGGTTGTCCAGCTTGGAGCATAACCCGACAATGGAAGATATAATGTACGAACGCAGATGCGAATTCCTCGGTGAAGGAAAAAGATATTTTGATCTGGTAAGAATGGGCAAAGAAACTTTTGTTTCTACGTTGAAAGCATTCTCCGATCATTATCAGCATGTAACCCTTATGGGAGCAAGCAATCCTTCTGAAAAAGACATGTTGTTGCCCATTCCCCTGACTGTGATGAATATTCATACATCATGGAAAAATAATCCGGGCTATTAAAAGACTGGCAAGATTTAATTTCCAGTTGTCAAAGTCTGTCTTTATCCCAACCTGATCCGATGGTATAGATTTTAGTTACCCTCTTCCATCCATACCATTCGGAGGGGTTGGGAAGATATCTTAAAACAGTTGATACTAATGAAATATTTAAAATATTCTTTATTCTTATTCCTTTTTATTTTCCTTTGTGGATGTAGAAATCAGCCCCGGCTCTCCGGGTGGGAAGAAGCGTTATATGGTTTTGAACATCCCCAGGATTCCACTCGGACTAAAGTTTGGTGGTTTCATGGTGAAACGGAAACAACCCGTGCCGGTATCACTGCCGATTTGGAAGCTTATCGTGAGCAGGGTGTGGGTGGTGTGGTTTATTATGACCAGACTCACGGTGAATGTGAAGGAGCCTTTGAAGCATTTTCACCGATGTGGTGGGAAATGTTACTTTTCGCTTCACAAGAGGCAAAACGATTGGGACTGACATTTGAAGTGCATGTATCCAATGGTTATGTATCCGGAGGCCCGTGGATTACTTCTGAACTGGGAATGCAGAGAATCGCTGTTACCGATACAGTGATATGTGGAGGGCAAAATCTGGAATTTCATCTTCCTGCTCCGGAATCCCCATATAACTATTATAAAGATGTAGCAGTATTGGCCGTTCCTTTTCAGGAAAAGACCGGAGAGAACAGTAGAATGCTGAATCCCCTTATTACTTGTAACAAACCGGATATAGATGCCAAGGCTTGCTTCTCCTTATCAAAAAGATTAACTAAAATTCCAACTCCGGAAAGCGGTGAATCAATATATATTACACTTGATTTCGGAAAAGGATTCACGGCTCGGAGCATTACTTATGAAATGGGGGCAAAAGGGAAGGCGACTACTAGTGCGACCAATGTTCCAGCACCTCCTTCTAATACATTTGTTGGAACCGGTTATCGTATTTTACCGGATGTAGGTGAATTGGAAGTATCAAATGACGGAATACATTATAATCCGGTATGTGATTTAAAACCGCTTTATCGTGCCCATTCTAACTGGCGGCAGAGAACATTAGCCTTCCCTGCGGTTACAGGAAGATATTTTCGTTTGAACTTGCATGACTGGTATGAAGCGAATGCCTCTGATAAGACTTTGCATCTCGGAAGAGTGTTTCTTTCATCACGAGCCTGTGTAGACCGGTGGGAAGAAAAGGCGGCACTGTATTCGGAATATATTGATTACGATAAAACACCCTCCTACCAGAAGACGGAAATAATCAATCCGGATCAGATCATTGATCTAACTGCACAAACGGACTCATGCGGGATACTTCATTGGCAGAATATTCCGGATGGGAAATGGTTAATCATGCGCTTTGCCCATGTGCCAACAGGTGCCAAGACCAAGCATGGCCGCAAGAACTTGATAGGCTTAGAATGCGACAAGATGTCGGAAGTAGCTGCCGAAACACAATGGAATAATTATTTCAAACGAATAGCCGACTCCATTCAGACGCATGGAGGAACACTTTCAGGTATGGCTATGGATAGTCATGAAGCAGGCTCTCAAAATTGGACTCCGGGGTTTGAGAAAGAGTTTATGCGCTTACGTGGATATGACTTAAAATATTATTTACCTGTATTGGCAGGTTATGTAGTGCAATCCCCCGAGATTTCTGACGGTTTCCTGTATGATGTAAGGCGTACTGTCGCCGATCTGGTATCAGAAAAATATTATGGCACCTTCCAACGTCTGTGCCAGGAAAGGAAGATGACTTATACTGCTCAAGCTACCGGCAATGCGTTATGTCTAGTGGCCGATCAAATTCAAGCCAAAGGACGTGTACAGAAACCTCAAGGTGAATTTTGGGCTATTCATCCTGATGGAAATTATGATATAAAGGAAAGTTCGTCGGCCGCCCACCTGTATGGAAAACCGATTGCATCGGCCGAGGCTTTTACAGATGCAAAGTTCTATCATTCATTGGGGTATATCAAGCAATTGGCGGATTATGCTTATTGTTTCGGTATAAACGAGTTTGTGGTTTGTGCATCGGCTTATCAGCCCTGGCTGGACAAATATCCCGGTAATACGGGAGGAGGACGTCATTATTGTTTAAACAGAAACAATACTTTCTGGCCTTATAGCCGTGATTTTTGGGACTATCAAGCCAGATGTACCTATTTGATGAGACAAGGAAAACCTGTAGTGGATTTATGTTTGTATTTAGGTGAAAATGCCCCTGTTAAAATACTTACCCATCGCCTGCCTGAATTACCTAAAGGATTTGATTTTGATGCCTTTACTACTGATGCTTTGCTTTCACGAATGGATGCGCAGAAGGGATGTATTGTACTGCCTGATGGCATGAGTTACCGAATGATGGTATTGCCTCGCAATGGAGAAGTTACATTGGAAGCTTTACGCAAAATTGCTTCTTTAGTAAAGAAAGGAGCAGCTGTGTATGGGGCACGCCCGAAACGTTCGGGGACAAAATGTGATTTAGAGCACATGGATGAGTATAACGAATTGGTCAATGCTATATGGGGAGAGATGGAAACTTCGCAAGGGAGTAAGAATTATGGAGAAGGTACTGTTTATTGGGGCATGTCCTTGGCAAATGCTGTAAAAGAAGCCGGCATGAGCGCGGATGTGACACTACCGGATAATAGAAAATTCTATTATGCTCATCGGAGACTTCGGGATGGAGAGATTTATTTCTTGGATAATCATGAAGACACGGCATTGACACATACATTCACTTTCCGATGCAAAGGCAAATCGGTTGAACTATGGCACCCCGTAGCAGGAAAGCGATATGCTTTGCAAGTGAATGATACAGTGGATGGAGGTACGGCTGTCCCATTGCAGATGGCAGCCAGGGAATCTTTTTTTATTGTATTCCATGACAAAGAGCGTTCTGAAAACTTACCTTTGAAAAAATGGGAGAATGTGACGGAGAGAATCAATACGATAGAAGGAGACTGGATGGTGGTATTCGATAAGAAAAAGGGAGGACCGGGAAATGTTATCTTTTCAGAATTAACTGACTGGACTACCCACACAGATAATCGAGTAAAATATTATTCGGGAACTGCTGTTTATCGGAAAAATCTGACGATTGATGCAATCACTCCAAATGAACAATGTATATTGCGCTTTAATAAATTAGGAGATGCAGCGCGTATCGTTTTAAATGGGAAAGAAGTTGGTACTGTGTGGTGCTCGCCTTGGGAGATAGATATTACTAAGGAAGTAAAAGCAGGAGAAAATAAATTGGAGATTTACATGGTCAATTCTTTGATGAACCGCATGATCGGTGATTCTATGCTACCAGAAAAAGAACGTGTGACTTATTGTGCAACCCCTATTGCTACGCCGAAAGATGCATTAGTCCCTTCGGGCATCATTGGGGATGTTCAATTTGTGAGAAGATGGCCTTCCAAATGACTGGAGGGTATTGGTGAGAATCTACTCGTATAATAAGAAACCGTATAAATAATCATGAAAAACTTTCGCTTATCATCCATTTTTCATACTTTAGCCTACTCCAAGCCATGTAATTGGGTTATTGTAAGAAATTGAATATAAAATAATTGTTTATACCATGTATATACCGCCATTTACCATATCAACCAACGCTATCAACTTGATTGCAGAAATATCTGCACAGATTGAGCGATACGCCATTCGTTTAGAGCAGAACGACGGACTGAGATTGCGAAAAGCCAATCGAGTGAGAACCATCCATAGTTCATTGGCTATTGAAGGGAACACGCTGTCGGAAGACGAAGTGAAAGACATTATTGATGGCAAAACGGTTATGGCGCCTTTGCGGCAGATTCAAGAAGTAAAGAACGCTATAAAGACGTATGAGCTTTACGAAAAATTAAATCCGTTTGATATAAATGACCTGTTAAAGGCACACGGTACAATGATGATGGCACTGACCGATGATGCCGGAAAATTCCGCCGTAGTGGAGTCGGTGTGTTCTCGGAAAAAGGGTTAGTACACATGGCTCCTCCTGCTGACCGGGTTCCTTTTTTGATTAATGATCTATTCGAATGGCTCAAACAAGCCAAAGACCATTTGCTCATCCGCAGTTGTGTGTTCCATTATGAATTTGAATTTATTCATCCATTCAGTGATGGCAATGGGCGCATGGGCCGTCTTTGGCAATCACTTATTTTAGGCAGGCTACATCCACTTTTTGAATATTTGCCTGTAGAGAATATGGTCTATGCCAATCAAGAAGCTTATTACAATGCGATACAGCACAGCACTGCAACTGCTGATTCAGGACCGTTCATTGATTTTATGCTTCAAGAGATTTTGAATACACTTAGGAAACATCAAGGCAGTCTTATATCCCAGCGCGATACGATGGAAGTTCGGGATAAAGTTCGGGATAAGTTCGGGATAAGTTCGGGACAAATCATAGAACAAATCCAGCGTAATCCGACTGTCACCCTTGATGAAATCGCAGCGGCACTCTCTGTCACCCGCCGCTCTATTGAAAAGAAAATCAAGGAACTGCGTGATGCCGGATACATAAGACGCGAAGGAAGCAATAAATCGGGACGTTGGATAGTGAATGATGAGG
>OLXX01000011.1_pt1 | contig 155059 bp, 136 predicted proteins | sample 1644211 | NCBI WGS metagenome assembly OLXX01 (sample SAMEA103958145, study PRJEB25191) | human gut metagenome | biome: human-associated habitat [ENVO:00009003]; feature: intestine environment [ENVO:2100002]; material: feces | place: Germany | collected 2013/2015 | reverse complement strand
CGCTGAGGAGGGCCAGGAGCATCATCAGGGTGATGGTGGCAATCAGGGCAAAACCCTTGCTTATATGTTTAAATCTTTGGGTTTGCGGAATTGTTCTTTTCATCGTAATTTTCCTGAAAATTATTAAAATCTATTATAAAAACTGGGAGACGCAAAGCTGCTGCCAATAGGTTTTCCGGCACGTCATATCAACATACAAAATAGTTCTTTCCGGGCAAGAAAAATAGTTCTCGTTTTGCAAGTAAAAACGTATCTCTAAAAAGAAAAGACCAAACGTGTTTTTGCATTCACACTCATTTAGTTTTATAGTCAATTAAAAGTAAACGGATTCTAAATCCGCTGCGTGTTTTTCTTTTTCTCAAAAAGCCAGGTTAAGAAATTGTCACAAACCCGTAGTAGACCTGGAGCTTCGTTTTTGGGATACCATGCGGTCAACGGCGCAGGACGCGCCATTTGACCGAACATGACTCCGCATCCAGCCGCCGCCGACCAGACCGCCGTAGAGGTGGATTCCCTGGATTTTTGTTATGGGAGCAAGCAATCCCTGTTCCATGTCACCATGAAGGTTCCCAGGAACCGGGTGACGGCGTTCATCGGCCCTTCCGGATGTGGAAAGTCCACGCTGCTGCGCTGCATCAACCGGATGAATGACCGCATTCCGGAGGCCCGCGTCACGGGCGGCTCCATTCGCATTGACGGGGTGGACGTGACTTCCCCGTCCCTGGACCCCATCCATTTGCGCCGGGAGGTGGGGATGGTTTTCCAGAAGTCCAATCCCTTCCCGATGACTATTTATGAGAACGTTTCCTACGGGTTGAAGCTGGCGGGGGTAAGGAACCGCGGCATTCTGGATGAAGCGGTGGAGGAAAGCCTGAGGCATGCCGCCTTATGGGATGAAGTGAAGGACCGCCTGCATGCTTCCGCCAACGGCCTTTCCGGGGGACAGCAGCAGCGCCTGTGCATCGCCCGTTCCATTGCCGTGAAGCCTCGCATCCTGCTGATGGACGAACCTTGTTCCGCCCTGGACCCCATTGCCACAGTGCGGGTGGAAGAGCTGATGCACCGGCTCAAGGAGGAGTTCACCATCATCGTGGTTACCCACAACATGCAGCAGGCCACCCGCGTTTCCGACCTGACCGGTTTTTTCATGCTGGGAAGGCTGGTGGAGTTTGATTCCACGGAGAAGATTTTTTCCAATCCTTCCATGAAAGAAACGGAGGATTATATCACGGGAAGATTCAGTTAACAGAGAGTTGTTTATGGTTTTTTCAAAGTTTACTTCCAGAAAGGGAGCCGGGCATTTTTCCCTTTCCTCCGGCGTTGTACGGAGGCTGGCCGCATCCTCCGCCAAAAGGAACAGCCTGCGCCGCCAGCACATTTTTTACCATGCCGGCAAAAGCGCCGCCAGTCATCAAGCCAATATTCCTAATCATGAATCACGACGCGCACACCCTGAGGGAGTTTGACGCCGCCCTTTCCTCCCTGAATACGCATTTGCTCCAGATGGCCTACAAGGCGCAGAGCGCCCTTGACCTGGCTGCCGCCGGGCTGCTGCAGCAGAATGAATCCGCCTCCAACCAGGCCATTGCGGAGGATGAGGAGCTGGATGAGCTGGAAATGACGGTGGACCGGGAAGGCCTGCATCTGCTGGCTTTTTTCAGTCCCGTAGCCTCCGATCTCAAGGTGGTGCTGGCTTCCATACGCATGTCTTCCATGTATGAACGGATCGGGGATGAGGCCGTGACGATCGCCAAGAGGGCCAACAAGCTTAACAAGCGCCCCCGCATCCGGGAGGCCGCCCAGGCGGACCCCGTTTACCGGGAGATGGCGGAGCAGTTCAGAGCGGTGAACAAGGCCGTCTCTTCCTGGGACGGGAAGGCTCTGGCGGAGCTGGTTCCCGCGCTGGAGACGCTGGCGGAGCATGCGGCGGCCATGACGGATACGTTCACCCGCCTGCCGGAACAGTATCAGGACAATCTGATTTCCGTGGCGGACCTGATTTTTGTGGGCCGTTCCATGGAACGCATGGCGGAAGGCCTGCAAAAGGTGGTGGCGGAAGCCCTTTATGCGGCGTCTTGACAGCGCACGCCTGAAAAGCTGAAAGACGGGGTTCCGGAGTTTGGCGCGCCGGAACATTTCCTGCCTTTCCCGCTCAGGGGACTGCGGATATGCCTTTTACCTGACGGTCCAGGTGATATTGCGCGTGGCTGACTGGCCGGGACGCAGGATGACGCTGGGGAAGTGGGGCGTGTTGACGGCATTGGGGAAGCCCTGGGCTTCCAGCGCGATTCCCTGGCGCGCCTGGGGCAGGTATTCCCCGGTATACACCTGGAGGCCGGGCGCGTCCGTCGCCACGATCAGGCGGTGGCGGGATTCCGGGTCCAGAAGGATGGCGGCGATTTTGTCGCCGGGTTCGGAATCCAGCACGTAGTTGTGGTCCAGTCCGGCGGCGGTGTCCGGATGGGCGGCGGAGTTGCGTTCTCCCAGCAGGGCTGCCTTCCGCAGGTCAAAGTCCGTTCCTTCCACGGGAAGGATGCGGCCGTCCGGAATGTTGGTGGCGTCCACCGGGGTGTAGGCGGAAGCCCGCACCTCCAGCGTCATGGAGTCAATGGTGAGCTTGCCGGAAAGGTTCCAGTAGGCGTGGTTGGTGAGGTTGACGATGGTGGCCGCGTCCGCGTACGCTTCCAGCCGGAGGTGGAGGGTTTCTTCCACCACGGTATAGGTGGCTACCACTTCCAGATTGCCGGGATAGTTTTCCTCCCCGTCTGCGGAGTGCAGGGTAAGCACCAGCGTGTTGCGCGTGGCTTCCTGCACCTGCCAGATTTTGCTGTCGAAGCCCTGCACGCCTCCGTGCAGGTGGTTGGGGCCGTTGTTGACGACCACGGAATGGGAGTCTCCGTCAATGGAGAACCTGCCTTTTGCGATGCGATTCGCGACACGGCCGCAAATCGCACCGCAATAACAGGTGTCTTTCAGCATGTCTTCAAAGTGCTTGGGCCCTACGATCATGTCCATGCCGTCCTTGACGACGGAGATGATGCGCCCCCCGTAGTTGCTGATGCGTACCGTCAGCTTGTCGGAAGACAGTTCAAACAGTTCTACTGGAGCGCCGCCGGGTAAGGTGCCGAAGATCATGCCGGTATGTAGCTGGTCAGTGAAGGAGGGCCAATTAGTAGGCCAGCACGCGGGAACCGTTGTTGCCGATGATCACGCGCACGCGCTGTCCGACCTGGATCGGGTTGTTCCTGCTGGCGACCTGCACGACCGTGTAGTTGCGGGTGCCGTTCCTTTTCTGGTCCAGGCGCACGGTGATGCGTTCCCCGGTCGTGTTGTTCACGGCCTTGTCAATCTGGTTGCCGGCGATGCCGCCCAGAATGGCGCCGCCCGCTGCCGTAGCGTACTTGGCGTTGCCGCCGCCGAACATGGCGCCGGTCAGGCCGCCCGCCACTGCACCGATGCCGGTGCCGGTATTGGCGTTATTGGCCTGGATTTTGACGTTTTCCACACTGGTGACCGTACCGGTATAGGTTTCCTGTGCGCCGCCGATTTCGTTCAGGTTGTAGGCGTTCGGGGAACCGAAGTTGGTGCAGGAGGTGATGGACAGCGCAATGGCCGCACAGCCGATGGTAAGAATGGAAGTCGTTTTCATGATGACAGTTTATAAAATGGGTTGAAGGTTCAAATCAAGTAATTTCATGGTCAACGGGACGGACGGTTTTACGCCCACCCGGTGGAGAAAACCCTTGCCGAAAGGGTTCGGCAAGGGTTCGCGTTCATTGTGATGGTTTCCGTGAGGTTAGGCCTTGGGAGCTTCTTCCTTTTTGGAGCAGTCGCAGGGCTTTTCACCTTTGCTGCAGGGCTTGTCGCATTTTTTGCCGCACTTGCCTTCCTTGTCGCATTTCTTGTCGCACTTTTTGTCTTTCTTGCAGCACTTCTGAGCAGCGGGGGCGGAGGAATCGGCCGGAGCGGCGGCTTCCTGGGCGTAACCGTTGACACTGAATGCGAAAGCAAAGGCTGCTACAGCGAGGATCTTTTTCATATGATGATGTGTGAGGTTGGTGTTGTTGATGATAAACGGCACATAATCTGCCGTTCTACGACTGATAGAGTAACAGAGTTTAAGATTTGTTCAAAAAAATGTGCAGTCAGCATGTTTTTTTTAGGGAGGTTTTCGATTCAACTGCGTTTTTTAAAACCGGGGTAAGTCTGACAGTGCCGCGGCGTGGACGGAGCGGCGGCTTGCATGGCCTGCCGTCTTAAGGCACGCTAAGAAACATGAGTTCAGCCAAGGAGCCTGTGACGCGCCGTTTCGGAAACGGTTTGACGGTTTTGATCAAGGAGGACAAGTCCCATCCCGTAGTGTCCCTTCAGTACTGGGTGGGCACCGGGTCCATGAATGAGGGCCACTGGCAGGGGAGCGGCCTTTCCCATTTGCTGGAACACCTGGTGTTCAAGGGAACGGAGCATTATTCCGGGCAGGACCTGGCCCGCAAGGTCCAGGAACGCGGCGGCCACTGGAATGCCTATACCAGCGTGAACCGCACCGTGTATTATATAGACGGCCCTGCGGATTCCTGGCAGATTTTCCTGAACCTTCTGACGGAGCTGGTGTTTTTCCCCACGTTCCCGGAGGATGAACTAGAGCGGGAGAAGGGGGTGGTGCGCCGGGAGATGGCCATGTACGCGGACGATCCCGATTCCGTGGCTTACCAGCTTCTGATGCAGACATTGTATCTCAAGCATCCGCGCCGCTGGCCCGTGCTGGGGGAACCCGCCGCGTTTGACTGCCTGACGCGCCAGGACGTGCTGGATTACCATGCCAGCCGCTATGTTCCGAACAATGTGGTGCTTTCCATCGCGGGGGATGTGGATGCCGCGGAGATTTTTTCCCATCTGGAACTGCTGGTGGAAGATTTAAAGTCCCGCCCCCTGAACCGGGAGCTTATTCCCCATGAACCGCACCAGTTCGGTTCCCGCAGGGTGCGCAAGGAATTTGCCGTGCCTTATTCCAAACTGAACCTTGCCTGGCGCCTGCCCTGTTCAGGCCATCCGGATACGCCGGCTCTTTCCGCCCTGGCCAGCATCCTGGGCGGGGGCCGTTCCGCGCGTTTTTATGAAAAGTTCCACGACCGCCTGGGGCTGGTGTACAGCATTGAGGTGCATTCCAACCAGTCCGAGACTGACGAAGGGGCGTTCACCATCAGCATTGACGTGGACCGCGCCCAGCGTGACAAGGTGCGGGACCTGGTGCTCCAGGAACTGCGGAATCTGGCACAGGAGGATTTTACGGAGGATTTGAAGAGAGTTTGCAAGCAGACGCGGGTCAGCCGCCTGCGCCGCAGGAGTTCCGCCGCCGGAGTGGCCTCGGAAATGGGGGCGGACTGGTTCGGGGCGCGCAATTTGAACCTGTCTTCAGAATGGCAGGAAGCCATTGAACAGGTGACCACGGAAGACCTGCACCGCGTGTGCTCCACCTGGCTGTCCTCCCCGAATGTGACGGAAGTCAGCCTGGATCCCGTGGGCAGCAACGCCGCGGAGGAAGACGGTTCCGCCGCCGGGACGGAAACGGCCCTGAGCGAGCATGTGCTTGGCAACGGCATGAAGGTGGTGATTCGTGAGGACCACCGCCTTCCGCTGGCCTATGCCTGCCTGGCCTTCAAGGCCGGCTGCCGTGCGGAGAATGAACATGACGCCGGGGTGACGGATTTGATGTCCGAATGCCTGCTGAAAGGGACCGCCACGCGTTCCGCAGGGGACATAGCGCGTTTTCTGGAGGACATCGGAGGGGCCATCAATACCTCCACAGGCAACAATTCCCTGAGCGTGGGCTGCCAGATTCTGGCGGAAGACCTGGATTCCGGACTGGAGCTGATGGCGGATGTGGTGATGAATCCCTCCTTCCCGGAGGACGCCTTCCTCCGGGAGAAGGAGTCCTTTGTGGCGGATGCGGAGGAGGATTTGGAAGATCCGCTTTCCGTGGCGTTCCGGCAGGAACGGAAGGTGGCCTACGGCCATGTTTCCTACGGGAATTCCCCGTCCGGCACGCCGGAGAGCCTTTCTTCACTGACAGTGCGGGACGTGAAGGAACAGTATGAACGCATCATCTGCGCCTCCAATGCCGTGATATGCATTTCCGGAGATGTCAGGAAGGAGGAGGTTCTCCCTCTTCTGGAAAAGCGTCTTGGCGGAATGAGGGCCGGAATGCCGCCGGTCCTGACTCCCACGCCCGCGCTGCGCGCTGGCCGGGAGGTGTCCGTGCTGGATAAGCAGCAAGCCGTGCTGGTGGTGGGAATGCCGTGCGTGGACGTGGCTTCCCCGGAAATGGCGCAGGCGCTGCTGTTCCAGGCCTGGTGCAGTGACATGGCCGGTCCCGTTTTCACCAACATCCGGGAGGAAGCCGGGCTGGCCTACTATGCCAGCTCCTCCCTGTTCATCGGCATGGACGCCGGAGGCATCTGCTTCTACTTGGGCACCTCTCCGGAACAACTGGAGGAAGCCGGGCGGCGGCTGGAAAAGACTCTGGAGATGATTCATGAGCGCGGCATGACGGAAGAGGAGCTGGAACGCACCAAGGCGTCCGCCCTTTCCTCCCGCCTGCTGGCCATGCAGTCCAACGGAGCCCTGTGCCAGATGCTGGCTCTGGATATCCTGTTCGGGCTGCCCCTGGATGCGTTTGAACGGCAGACAGTCGCCATCAGGAACATGGAGCTGGACCAGGTGAACGCCTTTATCAAGAAGGTGCTGGACCCCGCGCAGCCGCGTTCCTGGTCCATCGTGCGTCCGCCCCTTTCCTGACTTTCCTGAGGAAGCGGGATAACGGAGCGGCTTTTGCTCCACCTCCCGTTTTTTGCCCTGTTGGCGGCCAGGTTCCACCGGAGGCCTGGCCTGCCTGCCGCAAAAGTGGGAATCGGCGTTCCGCCCGGGAATGAGGGCCTTCCGGTCCTCATCAAGTGCGGCTGCGGGAGAAAGGGAAGAAAGCCCAGCTTTGCTTCGGACGGACGTAAATGCGAAAGGCGGGAGCCTTCCGCTCCCGGATGGGAGTTTTCCGTCTTTACCGGTTTTTCAAGCGGAGTATTCCTCTTTTTCTGCCGGGCTGCCCTGCCACCGGGCGTAAAAAAGCCGTTCCCTCGCGCAGGAAGGAACGGCTTGATGAAAAAATGAGGTTCGCGGTTTTAACCGATTTCCGTGCGGCCCAGCAGGTGGGCGCCTTCTTCCATGGCGAGGCTGCGGGTCTTCATGTCCCCGACGACGCGGGCCTGCTGCTTGAGTTCGCAGCGGTCGGAGGTGACCTTGCCTTCTACGTTGCCGTAGATGCGCACGTCTCCGGCGGTGATGTCGCCCTTGATCTGGGCGGTTTCTCCGATGGTGACTTTTCCCTTGTCGGAAATGATTTCACCTTCGATTTTGCCGTCGATGTGCATGTCGTTCTGGAAACGGATGGTTCCCTTGATTTCAATGCCGGAGGCGAGGAAGTTTGTTACGTTGTCTGTCATTGTCGTAAAATGGTTGGGGATGGATGGTTCTGGCTCAGATGGTCATGATGTCCTTTTCCTTGACGGCCACCAGCTCGTCAATGTCCTTCACGTACTTGTCCGTGAGCTTCTGGATCTGCGTTTCCAGATCGCGCTGGCCGTCTTCCGTGACGATGTTGTCCGCCTTGAGCTTTTTGGCGGAGTCCATGCCGGCCTTGCGGGCGCCGCGTACGCGCACGCGGGCTTCTTCCGCCTGGGATTTGACAAGCTTCACGAGGTCCTTGCGGCGTTCTTCCGTGAGGGCGGGAATGGGCAGGCGGATGGAGCGGCCTTCCACCAGCGGGTTGAGGTTCAACTTGCTTTCATTGATGGCGCGGCCGATGTCATGGACGGTGCTCGGGTCAAAGGGCTGGATGAGAATGAGGCGGGGTTCCGGCGTGCTGATGACGGCCAGGCCCTTCAGCTTCATGACGGAGCCGTAGCTGGAGACGTGCACGTCCAGGTTTTCAACGAGGCCGGGGGAGGCTTTTCCCGTGCGCACGCCGGAGAATTCCTGTTTGGCGAAGTCCACGGCCTTGAGCATGGATTCCTCCGTTTCCAATATTAATGTTTCTGCGTCCATGATTGTGGTGGGTGCTAAGTGTTTTTTGTAGGTTGGAAAAAGGGGCGTGCGGAGTTCAGCTGATGGTGGTGCCGATGGGTTCCCCGAGCAGGGCGCGCGTGATGTTGCCCGGCGTGTGCATGTCGAATACGATGATGGGCTTCTTGTTGTCCATGCACAGGGTGAAGGCCGTGGAGTCCATCACCTTGAGCTGACGTTCCAGGCATTCCTGGTAGGAAATGGCGTCAAAGCGCTTGGCGTCGGAAACCTTCTTGGGGTCCGCATCATAAACGCCGTCCACGGAGGTGGCCTTCATGACCACTTCCGCATTGATCTCGCTGGCGCGCAGGGCCGCCGTAGTGTCTGTGGAAAAGAACGGATTGCCGGTGCCGGCGGCGAAGATGACGATTTTATTGTTGTCCAGGTAGGTGCGGGCTTTCAGGCGGATGAAGGATTCCGCCACGTTTTTCATTTCAATGGCGGACTGCACCACGCAGGGGACTCCCGCGCGTTCCAGCGCGCTTTGGAGGGCCAGGGCGTTCATTACCGTGGCGAGCATGCCTACGTAGTCCGCCGTGGCGCGGTCCATGCCGCGCACGCTGGCTTTAGCCCCGCGCCAGAAGTTGCCGCCGCCCACGACCAGGCCGATCTGCACGCCGGCGCGGTGCGCCTGGGCGATTTCTTCAGCAATGCGGGCGACGATTTCCGGGGAAATGTTGTCCATGCTGCCGGGGCTGCGCAGGGCTTCTCCGCTGAGTTTCAGGAGGATTCTTTGATAGGCGGGTGCGGATGTGTCAGACATAGATGCGGATTTTACGCAGACAAGATTGAAATTTCACGGGGCAAAAAGAAAGCAAAAAGAGAGCACCTACTGATTTTTCTCCGCCGTGCCGGAGATTTCCACCTGGATGGGGCTTCTGCTCTCCAGACTGCGGGTGGGGAAGGGGAAGGAAATGCCCTCTGCCGCAAAGCGGTGCTTGATGTCGTGGGCAAGCGTTTTCTGGCAGTCCAGAAAGTTGTCCTTCAGGCACCAGGCGCCGATTTTGAATCCCAGGGAGGAATCCTGGAATCCGGTGAACATGATGACGGGAGCCGGGTCGTCCAGGCAGAGCTTGTTCTGTTTGACCACTTCCTGCAATATGCTCACGACGTGTTCAATGTCGCAATTGTAGTCCACGCCCAGGTCCAGGTCACAGCGGCGCGTGGAAAAGCGGGTGATGTTGCTCACCGGGTTTTTGATGATCATTTCATTGGGTATGCGGACCATGGTGTTGTTCGGCAGCCGGAGCTGGACGGACATGAGGTTGATGGAGTCCACATTGCCGGTGATGCCGCCCACTTCAATCATGTCCCCCAGGTTGATTTGCTTTTCCCCCACCAGGAAGAGGCCGCTGATGATGTTGGACAGGGAAGTCTGGGAGGCGAAGCCGACCGCCACGCCGATGATGCTGGCCGCGCCCAGCAGGGTGAGGATGTCGAACCCCATCAGGGCGAAGGCTTCCACGCCGATGATGATGTAGCCTGCCTCCTTGACTATTTTAACGGTCAGGCGGGACGCCTGGGGGGACATTTTCAGGGCGGTGATTTTCCGGAGCACCTGGCAGAGCAGCTTCAGGAGAATCCAGCTGACCACCAGCCATATCACCACATGCAGGATTTTGGCGCCCACGGACTGCACCATCTCCAGCTTGAGCCAGTCCGGCATGTTCAGAAAATCCATGGTTCTTGTCCAGATATCTTCCCTGGAGGATGCGGCTGCCATGAAATCCATATTCATGCCAAGGATGTAGCAAACACCCCTGTGCGGCTCAAGGGGCGTGCGCGTATTCCTCCTGATTTATGACAGTTCCGGCATTTCCGGAAAGGGAGAGGCCGCGGCCGGGGAAGGAGGGATAGCCGGGAATGTGCGCCTTAAAGGGCCGTCAGGTACCGGATACGCGCGTCAAGATAGAGAAAAAGCGGGAGGGCCTGTTCGGAATGAGGTACACTTTTCCTCCGGCGGAAAAGAAAATGACTTCCATGCCCTTTTCCGTCCCCCGGTCCACACGAGCCATTTTCCATTCCCCTGCAGGACTGGCGGACGTATAAACCAGATAAAATTTCAGGGAACCGTCCGGGCCTTTCTTGGCCGCTTTTGATTTATTGGAAAAGTCATACAGCTCTCCCGCCTGGTTCTTCCAGATTCCGTTTAACAGCTGGTCCACCGGTCTGCCCTCGGAATTGAATGGCTTCATGTAATTGTGGATGGCGATCGCTTCCTCCATGCTTCCCTGCTGGGCCAGCTGCTTCTGCCTTTTTTCCACGGCGGCCAGATATTTCCGGGTTAACGGCTGGCACGCCTTGGAGTATTCCGTCAGGAATTCCTGATGCAGGTTGTTCAATCCCGGCTCCGGTGATTTGATGATGTTTTGCCTGCCGTCTTGCAGGGTGAGCCAGTCAGTACTGGAGTCCTTGTAAATTTGAATGATGGTGGAGTCGTCTTTTTTAACCCAGATGCGCAGGGGCTCCCCGGTGAAGACCACTATTTCCCGGGAGGATTTCCCGGGAGGATTTTCCGGGGTCCGCCCACTGGTCCTGGGGCTGGAATGCTGTTTGTTTAATGTCTTTTGAGAACCGCCTCAGTCCGGCATCCAGAAACTGCGTGAATTCGTTGCTGTCCCCGTTCTTTTTCCACGCCTTTCCTATGAAGAACGGGTCGATGGTGTTGGAAGAAGGCGGAGAGAGAATATCTTTTTTGATGTTTTGAAGAACGGATTGAATCTGTTTGGCTTTTTCAAAGTCGGATTGATTGACCGCCTGCTGCTGGAGGGCGAGAAGTTTTTTTGAAAATGCGGGAAGAAGAGCTTCCCCGCGCCTGGTGCAGAATTTTTGATAGGCTGTTTCAAGGTCCCTGATGTTTTCAGGCGCTTGGGCATTTGCGGCCCAGACGGAGCCTGCAAGGGCAGAAATCAACAGGAAAGCCGGCATGAAGTAGTTCATTCCGGGTAAATTAGAACGGAAGGGTCCGTTGTCAATACTTATATGTTAGAGAAAAGCGGCAAAAAGGCCGTTCCCCGGAAAAGGGAACGGCCTTGAAATATTGCCGGGGCAGCTTACTTGCTGAGGTAGGAGGCCACGCCTTCGTGGGACGGGGTCATGGCCGCTTCACCCTTGTGCCAGCCAAGGGGGCAGACTTCTCCGTACAGTTCGAAGTGCTGGAGGGCGTCTACCACGCGGATGGCTTCATCAATGGAGCGTCCCAGCGGGAAGTCGTTGATGAGCTGGTGGCGGACGATGCCGTCCTTGTCGATCAGGAAGAGGCCGCGGTAGGCGATCAGTTCCCCGTTGACTTCCACGTTGCCGTCTTCGTCAATTTCCTCGTCTCCGGCCAGAACGCCGTAGTCGGCGGAAATGGTCTTGTTGATGTCGGAAACGATGGGGTAGCTCACGCCCTGGATGCCGCCCTGGTCACGGGGGGTGTTCACCCAGGCCCAGTGGGAGAATTCGCTGTCCGTGGAGCAGCCTACGACGGCTACGTCACGCTTGTCGAATTCGCCCAGGGCTTCCTGGAAGCCGATCAATTCAGTGGGGCACACAAACGTGAAGTCCTTCGGGTAGAAGAACAGGATCACGTACTTTTTACCCTTGAACTGGTCAAGACTGAAATCCGGTACGATGGTACCGTTTACAACTGCGTTTGCACTGAAATGAGGTGCCGGTTTTCCTATGAGGAGCATGGTCGGTTTTTTGGTTTGGTTCTAAAAGAATGATTCCAAAAAACGAACGAAAGTCAAGTGGCAATGATGCCTTCTCTGTGGCAAAAGGGCCTGTTTTCTCTTGAAAATGAAGCTTTTTTTGTCAGTATTGCCTGCATGTCATCCTCAAAGGCGCAACAAGACGAGTGGTCCGGCAAAATTGGCGTGATTCTTGCTGTGGCCGGAAGCGCCGTGGGGCTGGGCAACTTTCTGCGTTTTCCGGGGCTGGCGGCCCAGTACGGCGGGGGCGCCTTCATGGTGGCGTACGGTCTCATGCTGGTGCTGGTGGGCGTGCCCGTGGCATGGGCGGAGTGGTCCATCGGGCGGCGCGGCGGCCAGATGGGAGCCCACTGCGCCCCCGGCGTATTCTGGTACCTGACCAAGGGGTCCAGGCTGTGGAAGTTCCTGGGGGTGCTCGCGGTTCTGGGCCCTTCCTCCGTGGCCTTTTACTACATGGTGGTGGAGGCGTGGTGCTGCGGCTATTTCTGGAAGATGCTGACCCAGCCGGAGGTATTTGCCACGGCTGAGGGAACGGCGCAGACCTTTTTCAGTTTCACGGGGATGTACGGGGACGGGAGCGCCCTGCTGTCCGACAACGGGCTGCTCTGGATCGTCGGCGGGGTCATCCTGCTGAACCTGGGAATCATTTACCGGGGCATCAGCAAGGGAATCGAGATGTTTTCACGCTGGTTCATGCCGATACTCCTGCTGATTTCCCTGGTGCTGCTGGTGCGCATTTTGTGCATCGGCACGCCGGACCCATCCTATCCGGACCGCAGCATTGAGCAGGGGCTGGGGTATATGTGGAATCCCAGCAAGGTGCTGGTGGAGGAGCAGGACCGGGACAGCGGGGAGTGGAAGACGGTTTCCATGGTGTCCGCCTCCCACCGGGGGGCCATGGATGAAGCCGTGCGGCAGGTGGAAATGTCCGGCGGAACCCGCAGGCTGACCGAGGTGACGTTGTGGGACGGTTTGAAAAACATTGAACTTTGGATAGCGGCGGCCGGGCAGGTGTTCCTGAGCCTTTCCGTAGGGACGGGGCTGATCCTGACTTATGCGAGCTACGTCAGGAAGAAGGAGGACATCGCATTGAGCGGCCTTTCCGCGGCCGCCTCCAACGAGGTGTGCGAGGTGGGCATTGCCGGCATGATGACGGTGCCTGCCGCCGTGGCGTTCCTGGGGGTGGCCGGAGCCGCCGGGCAGGGAACTTTTGCGCTGGGGTTCATGGTGCTTCCGCAGGCCTTTGCCAAGATGGGCTCCAGCGTGATCTTCGGCAGCCTGTTTTTCCTGCTCCTGACCGTGGCGGCGGTTACCAGCTCCATTTCCATGATGCAGGTGGGCCTGTCCTTTATTGAAGAATTCATGGGGTTGAAACGCAAGATGGCCGTGGTGGTGCAGGGTTTTTTCACGGCCACGGGCACGCTGATCGTCGCCTGGTACAGCGGCAACCTGCTGGCGATGGATACGTATGATTTCTTCCTGGGCACCCTGTGTTTCTTTGTAAGCGCCATGGTGATGATGATTCTGTTTTCCTGGAAGCTGGGAGTGGACCGGGGGCTGATGGATCTGGAAGACGGTTCCGTCATCCGCATTCCCAGAATCTACCGCTTTATCATGAAGTTCGTGACGCCCACGCTGCTGCTGGCGATTTTCCTGACCTGGCTGGCCCAGAACATCTGGGTGAAGCAGGCCGCCCCCATTGAAGCGCTGGGACGCGGGGAGCATGGCGCGGTTATTCCGATGGGCTTTCTGGCGGCCTACACCCTGTTCCTGCTCTTTATCACCATGGCGTCCGGAAGGCACAAGGTGTACCACGGCCCGCGGTAGGCGGGGGAAAACCGGCGCGGATGTCCGTTTATCCGTGGCTTGCAGCAGCCGGAGGTCCAATCCGGAGGCTTGACCGCCGCCGGATTTGATATAGTCTGTTACCATGTCCAGAATGAGGAGGATACGCAGGAAAAAGCCCCGTGCCGGAGGCATTTGGAAAAAGCTGCTGCTGTGGGGCGTGCTGGGGGCTCTGGTGCTGGCTGTGGCGGCGGTAGCCGGCTCCTACCTGTATGTCAGGTCCTATTTGAAGAGTGACGATTTTTTAACCATGCTGGGGCAGTCCGCCGTTGACGACATGAATGTGGATGCCGCCAGGATAGCCCCGCTGGACTGGGACGGTTCCGGCATCCGGTGCGACGGCGTGACGATGGAGGGGCATGAGTTCTTAACCTCCCTCCAGGCAAAAAACATTGAAACGGAGTTCAGCCGCTGGGATTTGCTGAAGCGCGCCTTTGTGATTACCTCCGTGAATATTGCGGAGCTGAAGCTTCAACTGGCCCCGGCGCCCTTCCGTTTCCGGGAAAAGGAAGAGGGACCCAGGAGCTGGGTGGAAAAGAATATCCTGCCGGATATGTTCCGCCTGGAAAAGGGGAGCATTGATTCCCTGTCCGTCTCCTACGGTGTTCCCGGCAAGCTGTATGCCCTGAACGGAACCCGTGTGGAGAGTACCCATGATGCCGGGTCCAGCCAGTACAAGTTTGACGTGCAGGGGGGCAGGCTGCTCCTTCCCTTCAAGGGCTGTCCGGAGTTTTCCCTGATGTCCGGCACGGCGCAGTTCAACCATTCCAGCAGGCGGGTGAACGTTCCCTCCTGCCGCCTGACCACGGATGCCGGCGGCTATGTGGACATCAAGGGGGACTGGGACGGCCTTTCCTCCTCCTGGACGGCGAATATGGTGGTGAACAGCGTTCCCGCCTCTTCCATCCTGGAAAATGACTGGAAGAAGCATGTCCAGGGCAGTGTGAGCGGCGGGGTGGACCTGCGCGGCGGCCGGGACGGCGTGACGCATGTGGCCGGGCTGGTAAGATTGCAGGACGGGATGCTGACCGGGCTTCCCGTCCTGGACAGGCTGGCCCTTTTCTGCGGTTCTTCCAGATTCCGCCAGCTCCCCCTGCACAAGGCGTCCGCCCAGTTCCGCTATAAGGAAGCCGCCTGGCATGTCTCCGACATTCTGGTGGAGAGCGAAAATCTGGTGAGGGTGGAAGGCTGGCTGGAAATCGGAAAAGAAGGCGAGCTTAACGGAAGGTTGCAGGTGGGCCTGCGGTCCGACGGCCTGTGGAGCGCCCTGCCGGGCTTTTCCGACGTGTTTTCCGCTTCCCGCCAGGGAGCCGGAGGCAATCTGGTGTGGGCCAATGTGAACATTGGCGGCACGCTGGACAACCCGTCGGAAGACTTGTCCGCGCGGCTTATCAAGGCGGCGGGAGACCGCCTGACGGAGATCGGCATGGGCAAGGTGGCGGAAGTGGCTGACGTCGCGTCGCGCCTGCTGAACAAGGGGGCCGGGGAAGGCAGGGGGAAGGATGGCACGGAAAAGGGTAACGGGGGGTTCAGGATTCCGGCCGCAGACCAGGTTCCCGCTCCCGTCATGCCCCAGCTTCAGGACGCCGCGGAGAAGGGGCTCAAGACCGGGAGCGACCTGATGAACGGATTGATGAATTTGTAACCTGATTTTTCCAGATGAAACTTTATCCCTACCAGACGGTGCAGGCAGTGGCCGTTATTGCGGAGCGCATCGCGGATACGGCTTTCCGCGCCACCCTGCCGAACGGCAAGACTACTGTGGCTTTTGTGGAGAAAAAGAACGCTCCGTTAAGAGATGTGCTCAAGCCGGGCGACCGGGTGAACGTGACGATTTGCCCGGCGGATTTTGACCGCGCCCGCGTGGACGGCCTGGCGGAATGACGGGGGATTGAGGTTGAAACGGCATATTTCAAGCTGTTTTCATTCCCCTCCTCATATTTGGGAACGTGGACTTTTTGGCACACGGCGGGGGTACGTTTGTGCAGATCCATTTTATTTGCGGGATGGATTCTGCCATGCGGGCTCCGTGGCCCCTTCCTCCGGATTTTTATTCTGTTTTTAGCCGTTATGGCATTTTCATGTGGAAAGGCATATCCATTTTCCCACCGTTTTAAAGCGTCTGAGGATGTTGAATACAAAGACTGAAACAGCAAAGACAAGAACTGGTTCAAAGAATTTCAGGATGGAGTGCAGCGTGCTGTTTTCAATGCTGGCGGGTATGCTGTGATAGAATAGCATAATGCCTATGGGGTGGAAGACATAGACGAAAAAGACGGAAGGCGCCAGGCTGGATAGTTTAGTAGCCGTTCCCGGAGATAGCCGGGTGCAGGCTATGGCGCATACCATGGGGAAAATGACCATGAAGATGTTTTGGACGGATATCAATATGAGGGCGGCATGCTGGCTGTCTCCGGCATCCTGCATGGCGTATTTGCCTACTGCGGCGCACAGCAGCATTACCAGCGTCAAGAATGAAACAAGGGCAAGGTGCTCGCAAATCCATGCGTGAAGACGGATGATGCGCTTCCTGCGCGCGCAAAAAATACCAAGCAGGAACCAGGACATGCCGTACGCTCCCTGTGCTTTAAATAAAAAGGGGATGCCATCTAAACCCGCATGGTAAATTAATTCGGGGGCAGCCCCCAGAATTTGGAAAATGACGGTAAATAACAACAGTGCCGCATCATTCAATTTACTTAACAGAGGGCTGACAAGGCTTAACAGCAGCAGTTCCCTCAAGAACCACAGTATTCCGTAGGCGGGGAAGGTGTTGAAGATATTACAGCCGAAAACGGCAACCATGTTGGCATAGATGGCATGAAGATTGAATTTGAAGTAGATCAACGCTCCAATCAGGCACCAGAGAAGATAAGGAATGAACAGTTTGAGAAAACGGCTGTAATTGAGCGCCTTTTTACTGTCCTGCTTAATAAACAAGGCTGAAATGAAAAAGAAAACGAAGACGGACCAAGCGCCTATTATATTATCGCTGAAATAGTTCCATACATTGGCATGGGATGCTATAATACACAGCATGGTGAGTACCCGGCAGATGTCAATCCAGACAATACGCCCGTGAGATTTAATCTGCTGTGTATTAATGAATTGGTTGTCAGCGATGTTGCTACATGCGTGACTGATTGTTTTCAAAGGGAGTCCGGGTTTGTTTTTAGAGCGTTTTCAAAGGGCCGTCCTGCCTTCCAGCGCTTTCATCAGCGTCAGCGTGTCCGCATGGCTGAGGCCGGCGCCGGCGGGCAGGCCCTGGGCGGGGCGGGAAATCTTGCAGTCCAGTTCTTTGAGCAGGTGGTGGAGGTAGGTGGCCGTGGCTTCCCCCTCCACGTCGGACCCCGTTGCCAGAATGACTTCACAGCCCGGCTGCCGGGTGACGCGTTCCACCAGGGACTGGATATTGAGGTCTTCCGGCTCCACGTCGTCCAGCGGGGAGAGCTTGCCGCCCAGGCAATGGTACAGCCCGCGGTAGGCGCTGCTGCGCTCAATGGGAATGACGTCCGTGGCCTGTTCCACCACGCAGATGAGGCGGCTGTCCCGTTCTTCATCCCGGCAGGCGGCGCAGGGTTCTCCGGCGGTGCTGAAAAAGCCGCAGACGGGGCACGGCGTGACGTGTTCCGCCGCCTGGCCGATGGTGCGGGCAATCGCCTCCGCTTCCCCCATGTGCCCCTGGAGCATCCACAAGGCCATGCGTTCCGCACCGCGGGTGCCGATGCCCGGAAGCTGTTTGAGGGCGGTTACCAGTTCAAGCACGGGAAGGGGATAGTCCAGATTATTCATGAGTGGGGGGAGGTTCGGAATGATGCGGGCCGGGTGACGGCTGGGGCCACAGGATGGCGAGCGCACCCGCGCTCCCCGCGGAGAGCAGGCACGGAACGGCGTTGAAGAAGATGCCCCACAGCCCCAGCACCGGGGTAAAGCAGGCCAGCAGAAGAAGGAAGGCGGCCAGAACGGCCGTTTTACGGAGTGTTCCGCGGATCAGGATCAGGTCGTAAACCAGGGCCAGCGTCAGCGCAATGCACAGCAGGAAGCCCATGCCGGGGGAGAGGGCCGGAGCATCTGCAGCCAGCAGAAACGGAGCGGAGGCCATGGCTCCCTTCAGGGCTTGCGCCCAGGCGGGGGTGACGCCCAGGGAATACAGCACCACGATCAGGATGATCCCCGCTACGGAGAACAGGGCCCACCGCATGAGCAGAATGTCCTGGTGCGTTTTGGAAGGCATGGCTGTGAAATGAAGAAGGCGGAAGCGCGATGGCTGCGGTGGACACAAACATCAGCGCTTCCGCCGGGAAGGGGTTTCCTGAAAGGGTCAGGCGAATCTCTTCACGATGACGGAGGAGTTATGCCCCCCGAAACCGAAGGAGTTGCTCAGGACGGCGTCCACTCTGGCCTCGCGGGCCTTGTTGGGCACGCAATCCAGGTCGCATTCCGGATCCTGGTTGTCCACGTTGATGGTGGGCGGGATGATGTTTTCCTGCATGGCCATGAGGCAGGCTGCCAGTTCCACGCCGCCGGCGGCGCCCAGCAGGTGGCCGGTCATGGATTTGGTGGAGCTGATGAGCAGCCCGTTTTTGGCGTGGTCGCCAAAGACGGCCTTGATGGCCTTGATTTCGCAGATGTCCCCCAGCGGGGTGGAGGTGCCGTGCGTGTTGATGTAGTCAATGTCCTCCGGCTTCATGCCTGCGTGTTCCAGGGCCATCTGCATGCAGCGGGCGGCGCCGCGGCCTTCCGGGTCCGGAGCGGTGAGGTGGTGGGCGTCTGCGGAGATGCCGTAGCCGACGAGTTCCCCGTAAATCTTGGCGCCGCGTTTCTGGGCATGTTCCAGCGTTTCCAGAATGACGACGCCGGAGCCTTCGCCCATGACGAAGCCGTCGCGGTCCACATCATACGGGCGGGAGGCGCGCTGGGGTTCTTCATTGCGGGAGCTGAGGGCTTTCATGTTGCTGAATCCGGAGACGCCCGTAGGCAGGATGGTGGCTTCCGCGCCGCCGCAGACCATGACGTCCGCATCGCCGAATTTCATGATGCGCCAGGCTTCCCCGATGTTGTGGTTGGAGGTGGCGCAGGCCGTGACGATGGACATGTTCGGGCCGCCGAATCCGTATTCCATGGAGATGAGGCCGGAGGCGATGTTGCTGATCATGTACGGGATCATGAAGGGGGACACGCGGGCCGGCCCCTTGGAAAGAAGCGTGGCGTGCTGGCTTTCCAGCGTGCCGAGACCGCCGATGCCGCTGCCCACCATGACGCCTATGCGGGTTTTGTCCTCCGCTTCCAGATCCATTCCGGAGTCCTTGAGAGCCATTCCGGCGGCGCCCATGGCAAAGTGCGTGAAGCGGTCCACGCGGCGGGCGTCCTTGGGCGTCTTGAAATACGGGGTGGGATCGAAATCCTTGACTTCACCGGCGATTTTCGTGGAGTAGTCGGTGACATCCATGGACTTGATGGTGTCAATGCCGCTGCGGCCAGCCTTCATGGCTTCCCAGGTGGATGCAAGATCATTGCCCAAGGGGCTGATCACTCCGATGCCGGTGATAACAATTCTGCGGTCGGTCATAATAAGTGTGAGTGGTTGCAAATAATGCTTGAGTCAGAATAGGCGACATTACAGGAAAGTCAAGCTAATCCCCCCCGTTCCCCAGTGCGGGGCGAACGGGGAATGCGGAAGGGGCTTTCCTGCTGGGGGACAAGGGCTTTCCGGATACGGGCGTTCCCTGTTCCGCCGCGGCGGAGCCGGTCCCGCGAACGGATTTCAGGATAAATTCCACAATGGGAGCCGGGTCCGGCAGGCTGTGGGGATGGTGGCCTGCTCCCGGTTTATGGATCACCCGGATGCTGCCGCCCATGGCGCGGTATTTCCGTTCCACTACAGCCATGTTCTCCTCCAGGGGCACCACGTTGTCCGCGTCCCCCACCACGGCGAGCACCGGAATGCGCGCGTTGGCGAGCGGCGCCAGCCTGTTGACGGGGCTCAGCTTTCCGCTCAGGGCTTCCTGTTCCGTAGCGCCGTAAACGTCCAGCAGGCGGAGCCAGTCTTCCGGGGAGCCTGTTCCCTTCCCCCTGCCGCCGGGCCAGCTCGCCACGTCGCAAACGGGGGCGTCCGCATAAATGGCGGCCACCCGGCCGGGATGCAGGGCCGCCCAGTTGAAGGAAAAGAGGCCTCCGCGGCTGAACCCTTCCAGCACCGTTTTTGGGGAAAGGCGGTAGTCCCGGACCAATGTTTCATAAAACCGGTCCATGATGTCCATGGCTGCGTGCGCGCCGTACATGTTCTGCACGTCCACGTAAGCCACATGAAACCCTTCCTTGAGCAGGGCTATGTCCGCCTGCGGCTCGTTCCCGAAGAATTCCTGCCGCCAGATCCACGGCCTGTTTTCCGCCGGGGTTTTGGGGAGAACGAGGGTGGCGTTCCTGCCCGCTACCTTGAAGTGAAGGGATGGGAAGCCGTGCCAGTCCGAGACGGCCACTCCCTCCCGGATGCAGGGAAGAACGGAAACCGGAACCCCCTTCGGGATGCCGGGGCGGCGGTGGCCCGTTTCCGTCAGCCACGCCAGCTTGTACAGGTTGTGGCGCTCCAGGGCTTTCCTGAACTCGTCCCCTTCCGGAAAACGGACGCGGGCGGGCACGCGGAGGATGGAGGCGAGGGGAGGCCAAATGGCCCTGGCAATCATGAAGTGGCCCTCCTGCCCGGGATGGACGCCGTCCCCGGCGTAAATGAAGCGGGGATTCCTTTTCTTCGCTTCCCGGATTTGGCGGCCCAGCTCCGGGCGCATGTCCACAACCTTCCAGCCGTCCTTTTTACGGCTGGCGAGCCATGCGGCATAAGTGTCCAGCACCTGGTTGTAACGGGCCGCATCCTTTTCCGGGGTATCCGCCATATAGGGAGGCGGCGTGATGGCGATGAATTGGGCCCCGGCGTCTTCCACTCTTTTTTTCAGCCGTTCCATGCCTTGTTGATAGGCCTGGAAGCCTGATTCGGAAAAGGGCTGCATCATGCCGTCGTTCATCCCATAGCAGGCAATGACGAGGGTGGGCGCGTATTTGGAGAGAATGGAATCCAGGCGGTCATGAAGGCACGGGCGGGGGAAGGCGCCCCCGGCGTGGCCCGGTTCCGACAGGCCGGAGACCGTTTCACTGGGGAGCGCCATGCTGACGATTTCCGCGTGCCGGTAGGCCGGAGCCTGCCGCAGGGCCGCTTCCACCAGGGCAGGCCATTGTCCGGAATAGGGGATGCTGTCCCCCAAAATGGCGATTCTGGGCTCCCCGCCCATGGCGTGCGCCAGGAAAAGGGCCAGCAGGACCGGGATGATGCGCAGGGTGGTCATTCTCATGATACCACATTACGCAGGCGCGGGAATGAATGTTTCAGAGGCGCGTTTCTTCCGGAAAATAGAATTTTTCCGGAGCTTTTATCCGGTTCCCGGCTTTTCCGTCCGGTCCTTTTTTCCGTGCCGTGCGCGTCAATGGGGGCTGTTCGCCATGGCCGGCTGCGGCGCAGCCTGGAATTCCAGGGAAAGGGAATTGACGCAGTAGCGCGTGTTCTTCGGCGTCAGGCGTTCTCCGGTGAAGATGTGCCCCAGATGGGCTCCGCACCGCGCGCATGTGATCTCCGTGCGCCGCCCTTGGCCTGCGTTGATGCTTCTGACGGCGTCCGGCAGGGAATCGTCAAAGCAGGGCCAGCCGCATCCGGCGTCGAATTTGTCTTCCGACCGGAACAGGGCTTCCCCGCACTTGCGGCAGCCATAGGTGCCTTGTTCAAAGAAGCTGACGAACTGCCCGGAAAAGGGCGGTTCCGTTCCCTGGTGCTCGATGATGCGCTTTTCCGTTTCCGTGAGGGGACGGCGCGTTCGGGATGGGCCGGGATCAGGCACGCCCTGGGAGGCGGGAATTCCGCCGTCCACAGCCATGACGCCTGCCACCCCTTCCGCAATCGTTCCTATCCATGATGCCCAGTGTCTACGTTCTTCCTGATTCATACGTACCTATGACCAGGTTGGAGCGGATTTCGCTCATTCATACACCAATATCTTGTGGATAAGGTTGATTTTAAGGGGAGAATACTAAAAATATGGGAGTCTGTGGGAGGATTAGTACTCTAAATCCAGCCAAAGCTGCTCCCAGATTCCTTGCCGCTGTTCTTCCTGGGGGTGGGAGATGGACAGCCCCAGAAGGCGGAACGTGCGGTCCCCGGAATCCAGGTCTTCCATCAAAGTCCGGGCCAGGGGCAGGATGTCCTCCTTCTCCGTCAGGGAATCCGGAACGGTCATGCAGCGGGACTTCTGGACGAAGTCCGGGAATTTAACCTTCAGGGTAAGCGTGTTGCCCCGGAAGCCGGAGCGCGCCAGGCGCCCCGTGAGCTCTTCCACCAGCAGGGGAAGGTGTTGTTCCAGGGCCTCCGCCCTGGTGACGTCTGCCCGGTAGGTTTCTTCACAGCCCACGGATTTGCGGATGCGGGAAGGTTCCACGGGGCGGTCGTCCATGCCGCGGGCGAAGTTGTAGAAGATCCCCCCTATCTTGCCGAAATGGCGGAGCAGGAAATCCAGGCTGCGTTCCCGGAGCTGCGCCCCGTTGGTGATGGAGAGGGCGCGCATGCGTTCGGCGGTGGCGTGGCCGACGCCCCAGAAGGCCTCAATGGGGAGCCGCGCGATGAATTCCTCCGCGCGGGAGGGATGAATGGTGAACAGTCCGTCCGGCTTGCGGTAGTCGGAAGCGATTTTTGCCAGGAATTTATTGTAGGAAACGCCAGCGGAAGCCGTCAGATGAAGTTCCTGCCTGATTTCCCTCTTGATGCGCCGTGCAATGTCGACGGCCAGCGGAATGCCCGGCTTGTTTTCCGTGACGTCCAGAAAAGCTTCATCCAGGGAAAGGGGTTCCACCAGGTCCGTGTAACGGTGGAAGATGGAGCGTATCTGCGCTGAAACGGATTTGTACACGTCCATGCGGTTGCGGGTGAAAATCAGCTTGGGACAAAGCTTCATCGCCTTCATGGAAGGCATGGCGGAACGCACGCCGAAGCGGCGCGCCTCATAGCTGGCCGCCGCCACCACGCCGCGCATCTCCGGTCTTCCTACGGCGATGGGCTTGCCGCGGTACTCGGGATGGTCGCGCTGTTCGATGGATGCGTAAAAGGCATCCATGTCCACATGGATGATTTTTCTCTGTTTCATGGGTACGCTTCATGATCCCGGTTAAAGCGGAAATCATGAGGAAAGGAGCGGCCGCATCATAACGCGATTTGCCTGCCAAGTCCAGTTGGACAGGGTAAAGAAAGGCTTGAAAATGAAAGAAAGGGAGGTTTTTGGAAAAGGCGGCGATTTTGAATGAAACGGTTTGGAGGAAGGTGGTTGAGCACCGGAATTTCCAGAGGAAAATGGAGCGCCGTCAGACTAATAGGGAAAGTATCTCTTTCTCCGGTCGCGCCGTGCTGAAAGGAACTTCTCTTCTTCCTAGTCCGGAGATTCGTTTTTTTGCCGGGAACCCGATAAAAGAGGGAGTGGCTGCGCTTGATAAGGAAGCGGAAAAATGAAGGGAACGGGCTGGAGGGAAAAACAGCAGGCAGTTTCCCCTCTGCACGGAGGAAACGGCCTTGTTGGCGTTGGGGCATGGAAAAGGCGAAGGACGCGGACGCCTTTGCCTTTTCCCTTGATGGCAGTGCGACTTTCGCCATCGTCCGGAACAAGGGAGATTTTTTAAAAAAGATCAGAGGCTCTGGCTGCCCACATTTTTTTCTTGATCACGGGGTATTTGAGGCGAAGGTGTTATGTTCATGGCATGAAGGAACGGCATGCTCCGGATTTTTTCCTAAGAAAAAAACTGCCGGGCACGGAACCAGTTGGAGAAATGGTGACTTCATGATAAAAACCGAACATCAGGAAACGGCGATGAAGAGGTATTTTTCCGGAGAGGAGATTGAAATAGGCGACCATATCACCACGGACGGGGGCGAGGATCATAACGTGATTCTGAAAATCATCGATTGTCCCGCAGTCAGGGACGATTATGGCCTTGATTGTTTTGGCGCCCTGATGTCCAGCTCTCAAACCGGGGGTATCATCTTCGTGTCTTTTGATGAAATTTGTTCACCAGATACCAGGCTGCTTCACCGGAAAACGAGTGATGACCATTTGACGGCGATATGAGGGGCATGAATTTCTTGGCCGGAGGAAAGGATAGTGGCCCTTCCTCCGGAACGGGCCGGGATGGCGGCGCATTACTGGAGCGCCAGTTCCATCTGGATATCCACCCTTTCATAGGAGGGGCGGTAAATCTCCACTTCCCTGAATCCCGCCTTCCTGTATAGCTGGATGGCCGGGCGGAGCAGGGTATTGCTTTCCAGAAAGATTTTTTTGCAGCCCAGTTCTTTCGCCTTGGCGATGACGGTCCGGCACAGCAGCATGCCGATGCCTTTGCCCTGCGCGCTGGGGCTGACGGCAAGTTTGGCCAGTTCATACTGATGTACGGGGTCATCCTTCCTGCACAGGGCGCATACGCCGACAGGCTCTTCCCTGTAAAGCGCCACGAAGATGTGGCCGCCCTTGTCCAGAATGTGCTCCTGCGGGTGGTCCAGCGCGTGATGGTCCGGTTCTTCCATCCGCCAGTGCGCCGTAATCCATTCTTCATTGAGGGTCTTGAAAGCGGCCTGGTGGCGGGGTTCGTAGGGAACGATGGAGACGTCCCTGCCTTCCCGTTCCTTTTTTGCTTCCTTCACCCGTTCCAGCAGCGTTTTTTCCGCCAGCAGGCCTTCCCATTCTTCAATGGCGCGCCACAGATCGTTCCGGGTTTGGCGGGAAATTTGCTCCACGGCGGCTTCCACGTCGGGATATTGTTCCGCCATGATATCGGACATTTTCTTTCCCTTGGCGGACAGCATGACGAGGTTTCTCCGTCCGTCCGTTTTATCCTTCTTTTCTTTCACCAGCCCCCTGGCGCCCATCTCCTTGACAATGTTGCTGACAGACGGGTGTGAATGCCCTATTTCCCTGGCAATGGAGGTGATGGTCTTGGCCTCTCCCCGGGACAGGACAAAGAAGACGGGAAACCATTTGGGGCGGATGTCCACGCCGTACATCCGGAAGATCAGGGCGGCGTCATTCGTTATTTTATCCGTCAGCATCCGCAGTCTGCTTCCAATGGCCATTTTGCCTGTCTGGTTGAAGAAATCCATATTCCCGTCTCTTTTTGTATTGTTAAAAACGTAACTGATTACGTAATTGGTTATATGATTATTTCCCAATGTCAAAATAATTTTTTTGGATGCATGTCCGAAAATGGCGGGAATCATGTCCGCGGTTTGCTATAATGGGCCTCAACCGTAGAGTTTGCCAAAACCATGAAAGGAAATGAAAAGGCCTGGTATGCCGCGTTTAAATCCAAGGATGCCCGTTTTGACGGCCATTTCTTCGTGGGGGTGGCGTCTACGGGCATTTATTGCCGCCCCGTATGCCGGGCAAAGCTGCCCAGGGCCGGGAACTGCACCTATTATGCCACGGCGGCTGAAGCGGAACGGGCCGGGTTCCGGCCTTGCCTGCAATGCCGCCCGGAGCTGGCGCCCGGAACCGCCCCGGTGGATGCCGCCGCTTCCCTGGCGCGCCGGGCGGCCAGTTTCCTGGAGGAGAATTGCGGAGACATGGAAAGCCTGGAAGAGCTTGCCGCCCACCTGGGCTGCACCGGACGGCATTTGCGCCGGGCTTTTGCCGCAGAGTTCAATGTTCCCCCCATCCAGTACTTGCAGACTCTCCGGCTGCTGCTGGCGAAGAATCTCCTGACAAGCACGAGGCTTTCTGTTCTTGACGTTGCCATGAGCGCGGGGTTCGGCAGTTTGCGGCGATTCAATGAATTATTCAAAAAAGAATACAGGCTTTCCCCGGCGGCATTGCGGAAGCTGGGGAAGGGGGGAAAAGAGGAGGACGGTTCCGGAATAACGCTGACGCTGCCTTACCGCCCTCCCTACCAGTGGGAGAAGCTGCTTGAGTTCCTCGCGCTGCGGGCCATTCCCGGCGTGGAGGCCGTACGCGGAGGGGAGTATGGCCGCACCGTGCGTCTTGCAACCAGAAGGGGGAAAGATGTTTATGGCTGGATACGGGTGGGCCATTGCCCCGTGAAAAATGCGCTGGTGGTGGAGATCGCGAGGTCTCTGCTTCCCGCCTTGTCCCAGGTGCTTGCAAGGGTGCGGCATTTATTTGACTTGTACTGTGACCCTGCCACGGTGGATGAAACGCTGGCTGCCATGAACGGCCTGTCTCCGGGGCTGTATGTTCCGGGAACCCGTTTGCCCGGCTGCTTTGATCCTTACGAGCTGGCGGTACGGGCAGCGCTGGGACGGCAAATTTCCATGAAAGCCGCGAATGCTCTGGCGGGGAGGCTTGCGCGGAGCCATGGCGAGCCCGTGCGGACGGGGATGGAGGGGCTGACGCATGCGTTTCCTGCGCCGGGGAAGATTCTTTCCCTGAGCGGCCCGGGAAGCGCCGGATGGGGCATTTCCGGAATGACCGCGTCCAAGGGCAGGGCAGTTGTCGAGCTGGCGCGCGCGTTTGAAGAAGGGAGCATTGATTTCAGTTTCCGGGCCGATCCTGATGCGGAAATGAAAAAGCTGACGGGGCTCCCAGGCATCGGAACATGGATGGCGCAATATATCGCCATGCGGGCCTTTGGATGGACGGATGCCTTTCCTTCAACCGATCCCGGCATTAGAAAAGCGCTCGTCCCGCGCACGCAAAAGGAAATTCTTGCTCTGGCAGAAGGCTGGAGGCCGTGGCGCGGCTATGCCGCAGTCAATTTATGGAATTCACTGAAACAACACTGAAACGATAGAAAGATGATGTATTACTTAACACACTATTCGTCACCCCTTGGGCCGCTCACGCTGGCGAGTGATGGGGAACATCTTGCAGGCTTGTGGCTGGAGGGCCAGAAGTATTTTGGAGGTACCGTCAGCGGGAACATGGAGGAAAGGGACGGCCTGCCGGTATTTGCCGCGGCAAAAGACTGGCTGGACAGATATTTTGCGGGCGGCAAGCCTCCGATAGCCGAATTGCCGCTGGCCCCCGTGGGGGGAGAGTTCCGCCAGGCCGTATGGAAGATTCTCTGCGATATTCCCTACGGAGAAGTTACCACTTACGGAGAGATTGCCCGGAAGATGGCTGCGCGCGGGAATAGAAGGAGCATGTCTGCTCAAGCAGTAGGAGGAGCAGTGGAGCATAACCCCATTTCCATCATCATCCCGTGCCACCGGGTGGTGGGCACAGGCGGGAGCCTGACGGGCTATGCTGGCGGAATTGCCGCGAAAATCAGTCTTCTGAAGCTTGAGGGAGCGGACATGTCCCGCCTTTTCATGCCGAAGAAAGGGACCGCCCTTTAAGTGGGCGGGGAATGTCCTGCGGTTGATGTTTCCGGGAGGCCGGCAAGATGTGGTGCGGAATAACCTGCACAGGCGGAACGTTGCCGCCAGACGGTGCGGAGGGGTAATCAAACGCCGTTCCGATGTCTTGCGATTTCAATCAAACAAAAACCGCAGGCACTGATAAACAGCAGCTTGCGGTATGAAAAGTCTGGTAGGCCCGGTAGGAATCGAACCTACATCGTCGGTACCGGAAACCGATGTCCTATCCATTGAACGACGAGCCCATGTTCCCAAGGAACGAGAGAGATAGAATAGAAAAAACGGGCCGGATGCAAGTATTTTTATACGGGTGACGGGATTGGCGTGATGAAAATATTAAAGACCAAAGACTAATGGCAAAAGGGCGCCAGAATGTTCCGGGCTCGGGAGAGCAGAGTTTTCCGTCAGGAGATTTTATGGTGGAAGGAGAAGATGGCTGCCAGAACGGCCACCACCGTAACAGTCATGATGGCCGCAAAGAGGGGCCAGAGGTCCAGGAATCCGGCCCCTTCCAGAAAGATGCGCTGGATGAGCTCCAGGCCGTACCTCATGGGGTTGAGCAGGGTGAGGTCCTGGAAGATTTCCGGCATGCTGGAGATGGGCGTGGCAAAGCCGGAGAGCATGACCATGGGCACCAGCAGCAGGAAGGTTCCCACAATGGCCTGCTGGAGGGACTGGGCAAAGGAGGAGATGCACAGCCCGATGGCCGCCGCCGTGACGATGAAGAGCAGGAGCGCGGCGGAGAGCAGCCAGACGGACCCCTGGAAGGGGATGCGGAACCAGAACATGGCTACCAGCACCACGAAGACGGCCTGCATGATTCCGGTGATGACGGAGGCAATCCCCTTGCCGAGCAGGATTTCTCCGGGGGTGTACGGGGCGACCAGGAGCTGGTCGAAGGTGCCTTCCTCCCGTTCCCGGGCGATGGAGAGCGCGCCGGAGAGGATGGAGTTGATCAGCACGAGCACGGCAATGAGGCCGGGGACGATGAACCAGCGGGTGATGAGGTTGGGGTTGAACCAGGCGCGGGATTCTATTTCCACCGGGGAGGAGCCGCCGCTTTTGGCCAGCAGGTCCGCCCCGTAGGCGGAGGCGATTTGCTGGCCGTAGCTGAGGGCGATGGCCGCCGTGTTCGTGTTGCGTCCGTCCGCAATGAGCTGGAGGGAGGCGGGGCGCCCGGTCTGGAGGTTGCGGGAGAAGTCCGGGGGGATGGTGAGCCCCACGACGATTTCCCGGTTGTCGATCATGCGGTCGATGTCTTTTTCCGTGGCCGCCGTGGCCTGCCGCCGGAAGATGCCCGTGCCTTCCAGGTCCGCGATGTACTGGGCGGCCGTTTCTCCCCCGTCCTTGTCCAGCACGGCGTACGGCACGCGGGTGACGTTCATGGTGGCGGCATAGCCGAAGATGGCTATCTGGAGGATGGGCGGGATGATGAGGGCCATCCGGCTTTTTTTGTCCCTGAGCACGGCCAGCAGTTCCTTTTTGACGAGGGAGGCTATTCTGACGAGGAAGTCCATGGCGTTATTCGAGGGATTTGGGGGCTTTCAGCCGGGCGATGCCCATGAGCACCACGGCAAAGACGCCCAGCGTGATGCAGCACGGAATGATGACGGAGGGGATGTCCCCGGCCAGGAAGAGGGTCTGGAGCAGGGTGACGTAGTAGCGGGCCGGGATGATGTAGGTGATGGCCCGGACGGCGGAGGGCATGTTGAGGATGTCGTACAGGAAGCCGGAGAGCATGAGCGCCGGCATGAAGGTGCCCATGATGGCGAACTGGCAGGCCAGGAACTGGTTTTTGGTGGCGGTGGAGATGACCAGCCCCAGCCCCAGGGCCACGATCAGGAACAGGGCGGAGACCGCCAGCAGCAGGATGAGGGAGCCGCGGATGGGGATGTCAAAGACGAAGGCGGCGAAGATCATGGAGATGGCCAGGCTGACCATGCCCAGCAGGAAGTTGGTGGCGGCCTTGGCCGTCAGGATTTCTCCGCTGCCCACGGGCGTGACGAAGAGGCTTTCCAGCGTGCCCCGTTCATATTCCCGCGCCATGACCAGGGAGGTGAGCAGCGCCCCGATCATGGTCATGATGGTGACGATGACGCCGGGGACCAGGTAGTAGTGGCTGTCGTTGGCTTCATTAAAGCGGGTGCGCGTCTGCACGTCCAGCACGGGGGCGGCCTGGCCGTTCAGGGAGGCTGCCCAGGACCCCACGACGGCCTGGAGGTAGTTGCGGATGAGGGTGGCCTGGTTGGCGTTGACGCCGTTGACCACGATCTGGACTTTCGTGACTCCGCCGTTGAGCGTGTCCGGCGCGTCGCTTTGCAGGGCGATGAAGGCGTCCGCCTCATGGGTGCGCAGCTTTTCTTCCGCCTCCCGGGTGGAGAAGACGCGCGCGGTCTGAAAGTACCTGGAGAGGGTGAGCCGCGTTTCCAGCTCCGTGGACTGGCTGGAGGCGGGAACGGCCAGGTACGCGATGCGCACGTTTTTGATGTCCATGCTCATGCCGTAGCCGAAGAGGAGCAGGAGCACGGCCGGCAGGATGACCGCAATGCCCACGTTGCCGGGGTCCCGGACCACCTGGTGGAGTTCCTTGACGATGAGGGCTCCGATTCTTTTAAGGGAGGCGATCATGCTTCTTCCCCTCCTTTCTTCATGTGTTCCTCCGTGATGGACAGGAAGGCGTCTTCCAGGGAAGCGGGGGCGCCGTCCTCCCGCGGAGGGGCGTGTTTGCGGATGTCGTCCGGGGAGCCTTCCGCCAGCGTGGTCCCGTCCATCATGATGAGCATGTTGTCGCAGAATTCCGCTTCTCCAAGGAAGTGCGTGGTGATGATGATGGTGACGCCTTTTTCCGCCAGGGCGTTGATGCGCAGCCAGAAGTCCCGCCGGGCCAGGGGGTCCGCGCCGGAAGTGGGTTCGTCCAGAAAGAGGATGTCCGGGGAGTGGAGGAGGGCGCACGCCATGCTGAGGCGCTGCTTGTAGCCGCCGGGCAGGTGCGCGGCGGGGGCGTTCATGTACGGGGTCAGGTGGAATTCCTCTTCCATGGAACGGATGGCTTCCTGCCGTTCCTTTCCGGCCATGCCGTAGGCCCCGGCGAAGAATTCCAGGTTCTGCCGCGTGGTGAGCATGCCGTACATGGAGAATTTCTGGGCCACGTATCCCACTTTCCTGCGCGCCCGCGCGGCGGCGGTCCTCAGGTCCGCCCCGGCCACGTTGAGCGTGCCGCCGCTGGCGGGCAGCAGCCCGCAGAGCATGCGGAAGGTGGTGCTTTTTCCGGCCCCGTTGGGACCCAGCAGACCGAAGACCTGCCCCCTGCGGACGGAGAAGCTGACGTGGTTGACGGCAATGAAGCTGCCGAATTTCCTCACCAGGTCCGTCACCTGGATGACGGTGTCCCCTTTTTCCGCCTGTTCCGGTTCCGGCGGTCCGGCGGGGACGGGGATGTCCTGCGGAGCGAGGTCCATTTGATCGGCCAGCAGGGTCATGAAGCCGTCGGAGAAGTCCGGCTGCGCGGGTTTGGGGTGGTATTCCTCCAGCTTTTCCCGCGCAGGGTGGCCGGGGGGAACGATGATGCGGACGGTGTTGCCCTGCGGGGTGGCGTTGATGATGCCGGGCACGGCGGCCAGCCTGCTCTGGAACTGGCGCGCATGCAGCCCCTCCGGCGTGCGCACCGTGACGCACATGCCTTCCGCCCGGGCAATGACGTCGGAGGGCGGGGCGTCCATGAGCAGGCGCCCTTCATACATGATGAGGGTTCTGTTGCAGTAGGCGGATTCGTCCATGTAGGAGGTGCTGACCAGCACTCCCACGCCTTCCTCCCCGGAGAATTGCTTCAGGATGTTCCACAGTTCCCGGCGGGAGAGCGGGTCCACGCCCACGGTGGGCTCGTCCAGCAGGATGAGGGGCGGGGAGGAGACCAGGGAGCAGCACAGGCCCAGCTTCTGTTTCATGCCGCCGGAGAGCTTGCCCGCCAGGCGCGTGGTGAAGCGTTCCAGATTGGTCATGGAGAGCAGGCTGCGGAAGCGTTTTTCCCTGTCCTGGCCGTAGACGCCGTGCATGCGGGCGTAAAGCTCCATGTTTTCCTGCACGGTGAGATCCTCGTAAAGTCCGAATTTCTGCGGCATGTAGCCTATGGAGGCCTGGATGGCCCGGCTTTTTTTCACGGAGTCCAGGTTCAGCACGGAGATGGAGCCGCCGTGCGGTTTCATCAGTCCCGTGATGAGGCGGATGAGGGTGGTTTTTCCCGCGCCGTCCGGCCCCAGCAGTCCCACGATTTCCCCGGCGGAGAGGCGGAAGGAAACGCCGTCCACCGCCGCGAAGGGAACGCCGGCGGGGTCCGGAAACATTTTCCGGACGTTCCGGCAGTCAATCAGGGGCTGGGAGTCCGTAGTCATGGCCTGGGCTGTTCCGGAGGCTGCGTTCCGGCGTTCTGGTCCAGGGGGATGGTGACGGTAGCGGGGGCGCCTAGGCGCAGCCGGTTGTCCGGGTCGTCCACGATGATGCGCACTTCATAGACCAGGGCTGTTCTGAGGTCCGGCGTTTCCACGTTTTTAGGGGTGAATTCCGCCACGGAGGAGATGAAGCCCACCGTTCCCTTGAAGTCCGTATCCGGGAAGCTGTCATTGTGCACGGTGGCGGAGAAGCCGGGCTTCACTTTGCCGAGCTGGGATTCCGTGAGGTAGGCCCGCACCCATTTGGTATGGTTCAGGGAAAGGTTGTAAACGGGTTTCTGCGGGGAGGCCATGTCCCCCTTTTCCAGAATGCGGTTGCGCACCACGGCATTGCTGGGGGCGTAAAGCACGGCGTCTTTCAGGTTCTGTTCCCTGATGGTCAGGTTGGCTTTGGCCTGGTTGTACTGGGCCAGGGCCTGGGCGATGTCTTCCACGCGAGAACCGGCCAGCAGCAGCTCCAGTTGTTTTCTGGCTACGTCCAGATTGGCGGCGGCCACCTGCTGGGAGGCGATGGCGTCGTCCGCCTCCTGGCGGGAGATGGATTTGGTTTCAGCCAGAGCCACCAGCCTCTTGCTGCGCACCCCGGCGTTGTTCAGCGTAGCTTCCGCCGCCTGCACGTTCGCCCTTGCCTGGGCTATTTCTTCCGCGCGCGGTCCGTTTTTAACGCGCAGGTAGTTCTGGCGGGCGGCCTCCGCGGTCTGCCGGGCCTCGTCCGCGGCCTGTTGCAGCCGCACCGTTTCCAGCGTGGCGAGTTTCTGGCCCGGAACGACCGTGTCCCCCTCGTCCACCAGCACGGAATCAATGCGTTCGGAAATCAGGAAGGCCAGGTCCACCTGGCGCAGGTCCACATTGCCGTAAAGAACGGCTTTGTCCTCAGGCCCGGACGGAGCTTCCCGGTAGATGAACCAGGCTGCCGCTCCTGCCGCACAAAGAAGAATCAGGAGGATCACCAGCTTTTTCATGTCTTTATTTATACGCATGTATAATTTATTACAAGCAAAAATGCAGCCGTCATGACGGAGAAGGAATTAGCGGTTTACTAACGGGGGCGGAACAGGCATAATCCGGCGACTTTTACTTTTCCTATTATTGATATGATGACCGCCACCGAGATACGCCAAAGCTTTCTGGACTTTTTCCGCGAGAAACAGCACACGGTCGTGCCCTCCGCTTCTTTGATGCCCCAGAGCCCCGGTTTGTTGTTCACAAATGCCGGCATGAACCAGTTTGTTCCGTATTTCCTGGGCGTATGGACTCCCCCCTGGACGCCCGCCCGCGCCACGGACACCCAGAAGTGCATCCGCGCCGGCGGCAAGCACAACGACCTGGAGGATGTGGGTTATGACTCCTACCACCACACGTTTTTTGAAATGCTGGGGAACTGGTCCTTCGGGGATTATTTCAAGAAGGAAGCCATCCGCTGGGCCTGGGAGCTGGTGGTGGAACGGTGGGGATTCCCCGCGGAACGCCTGTACGCCACCGTGTACGCCCCGGACAAGACCAAGGGCGACCCCGGGGAGTTTGACCAGGAGGCATGGGATTACTGGGCGGAGCTGTTCCGTTCCCGCGGGCTGGACCCGGACGTGCAGATCGTGCACGGGAACGTGAAGGATAATTTCTGGATGATGGGGGAAACCGGCCCCTGCGGCCCGTGTTCCGAGCTGCACGTGGACCTGACCCCGGAGGGGAATACGAAGGGCAGCCTGGTGAACAAGGATTCCGACCAGTGCATTGAAATCTGGAACCTGGTGTTTATCCAGTATAATGCGGAGAGCGACGGCTCCATGCGCAATCTGCCGGCGTGCCACGTGGATACGGGCATGGGTTTTGAACGCGCGTGCTCCATCATGCAGTGCACGGACGGGTTCAAGGATTTTTTCCGCAAGCCTTCCAATTATGCCACGGACGTGTTCCGCCCCCTGTTCGACCGTCTGGAGGCCTTGAGCGGCCGGAAGTACGCGGACGTGTATCCGGCGCCCGGTTCCAAGAGAGTGGAGGCGGGGGACGACACCCTTCAGGAGGCGATTGCCTTCCGCGTGATTGCCGACCATCTGCGCACGCTCAGTTTTTCCATAGCGGACGGCATTCTTCCCGGCAACAATGGCCGTAATTACGTGCTGCGCCGCATTCTGCGCCGCGCCGTGCGCTACGGGCGCCGCCTGGGCTTCACCCAGCCGTTCCTGGCGGAACTGGTGGATACGCTGGTGGAATCCTTCGGCCAGGTGTTCCCGGAGCTGTCCGCCCGCGCCTCCACCGTGAAGGAAGTTCTGAACCGTGAGGAGGCCAGCTTCAATGAAACGCTGGACCGCGGCCTGGAGCTGTTTGACGCTGAGACGGCTTCCGCCGGAAAGGTGAGCGGCGAGTTCGCCTTCAAGCTGTATGATACGTACGGCTTCCCCATTGACCTGACCGCGCTGCTGGCGGAGGAACGCGGCCTGGACATCGACATGGAACGGTTCAACAGGCTGATGGAGGAGCAGCGGGAACGCGCCCGCGCCGCCCGCAAGAGCGAGGTGGTGCGCGCCCTGGATTTGAAGACGGACGCCGTGACGGAATTTACGGGATACGATGTGGACGAATGCGCCGCCACGGTGCTGGAAGTGAGCCGCCAGGGGGATTCCCTGTTCATCATTACGGACAAGACTCCGTTTTATGCGGAGATGGGCGGCCAGGTGTCTGACGCAGGGTTGATTGAAATCGGCGGGGAGAGCTACCATGTGATGGCCGTCCAGCAGATCGGCAATGCCCGCGCCCATGTGGTGGAAGCCCGCGAAGGGCTGGACGTGAAACCCGGCGACCGCGTGCATTTGAGCATTGACGCGGAACGCCGCCGCCGCATTGAGGCGCACCATACCGCCACCCACCTTCTTCACTGCGCCCTGCACCAGGTAGTCAGCCCGGATGCGGCCCAGCAGGGTTCCTTCGTTTCGGAAGACCGCCTGCGTTTTGACTTTAACAGCGCCGCCGTGGCGCCGGACCAGCTCCGCCTGATTGAAGAGAAGGTGAACGGCTGGATTGAGGCGGCTCTCCCGGTGCACTGCACGGAACGCGCCTATGCGGACGTAAAGGGCAATTCCGCGATTGCCCAGTTCTTCGGCGACAAGTACGGGGACGTGGTGCGCGTGGTCCAGGTGGGCGGCTGCAGGAATGAACTGGACGGCGTTTCCATGGAATTCTGCGGCGGAACGCATATTGCCAATACGAAGGATATAGGCCTGTTCAAGATCAAGAGCGAGGGGGCCATCGCCTCCGGCGTGCGCCGCATTGAGGCCATGACGGGGGACGCCGCCCTGGAAATGATCCGCCAGCACGTCGTCGCCAGGAGCCTGGAAATCGCCAAGGCGGTGGAAAAGATCAAGGAAGTCAATTATGAGCTGGCGGACATGGGGCTGGAACAGGTTCCGGTTCCCACGATTGAAGACAAGCCGGGGCTGTCCGCCCTGGGAGCCTCCGACATCCGGACGGTGAATGATTCCCTGGCGCGTTTCGACGCCTCCGTGGAGCATTTCAAGCAGACAGCGCTGGAGGCGGAAAAGAAGCTTAGGAAGGCCCGCGCCGGGCAGTCCGCCGCCAGGGCTGACGCCCTGCTGAATGAATGGCTTTCCGATGACCCCGCCTCCCTGATCCAGGTGGCGGAAGGGGCCGGGGAATTGCTTCAGGAATTGCTGAACGGCCTGAAAAAGCGCCAGTATGCGGGCGCCGCCTTCCTGCTGTGCGTGGACAGTTCTTCCTTGCTCCTGGGCGCTTATTGTGGCAAAGATGCCATTGCGGACGGATTGTCCGCCGGGGATATGATCCGCGAGGTTTCCGCTCTTGCCGGAGGCAAGGGGGGCGGCCGTCCGGACCAGGCCCGCGGTTCCGCTCCGCAGGATGCCGATCCCCAGGCCCTGGCCGCGGCGGCCCGCAACATCATTAACGGGTAAGCCCTTCACGGGGCGCCCCACTGGACACCGATCATGGACAAGAAGATTTTTCCGGACGAACCTGAGATTCCCATTCTGCCGAACCTGTTTACGGCAGGGAACCTGGTGTGCGGGTTTTTCGCCATTCTGACGATTTTTGAAGGGATCAACCAGGCGGACAGCGACGCCGTGGCGGCCTTCTCCTATTACCAGAATGCCACGTTCCTGATTTTCGCGGCGTGCCTGTTTGACTTGTTTGACGGCCGCATTGCCCGCATGCGCGGGCAGGACGGCCCCTTCGGCCGGGAATTCGATTCCCTGGCGGACATCGTCTCCTTCGGCATTGCCCCTGCGCTGCTGGTGGCCAAGGCCGTCCTGTTCCAGCTTTCTCCGCCGGAGGTTGGCTGGGGCATAGGCATCCTGTACCTGCTGTGCGCCGCCCTGCGCCTGGCGCGGTTCAACTGCATGGCCGCCGCTCCCCGCAAGGAGGGGCAGAGCAGCGACTTTGTGGGGCTGCCCGTTCCGATGGCGGCGGGAGCCGTGGTTTCCACCATGTACCTGGTGATGTACCTGGCGGGAAGGGCTCCGAACGGGGCCATGGACCTGGGCGTCTTCAAGTACGTGATTGCCCTGGCGATGGCGGGGGTGTCCGTCCTGATGATGAGCCGGGTGGTTTATCCCAGCTTCAAGCACATCAACATGCGCACGCGGGGGACTATGTACGCGATCGTGCTCATTGTGCTGACGGTCATCTGCATCTTCAAATTCCCGTGGGTGATGCCCGCGGTCATTTTCTCCATTTACCTGCTTTACGGGCTGGTGCGCCCCTGGGTGGCCCGCCGCTGGCGTAACAGGCTGGAAGCCAGCGATGGAGAATAAAAGGGCTTTTTAGGAAGCTGTTCCTCCTTTAAATGGGCCGTCGTGCGCCTGGCCAGGGTGGTTGGCGCGGATTTGCCGTGTTTCAAACCTCGGGCATGCCTTTGGACCAGGTCTTTTTCTGGGGAAAGAAAACGTCCGTCTCCGGAACTCGCCGCAATTTTCCCGCATGGCGGTATAACGTCAAACCGGCCGCGCATCACAGAGACGGCGGCCGGTTGAAAGACGGAGAAAACGGATGGCATGCGCGAAGGGGGGAACCATTGCCCCGAGGGTCCGGCGCTTACTTGCTCTTCTTTTTAAAATCGTCGGCAAAGGGGTCCTTTTCCGGAGCGGTGGGAACGGCGTGCGTCTCAATGTCCTTGGTGCTCTTGACCAGCGTGATGCACACGGGCTTGCTGCGGTTGCCCATGTCGTCATATGTGTAAAGGAAGCGGCGCACGAGTTCCTTGCTCTTGGAATCGAACATTTGCTCCTCCCTCAGGTTGGCGTTGCCGTCGTAACCGTAGCGTACGAAAAAGAGTTCGTTCTTCTGCCCGTCAAAGATCAGGCATGAGCGCAGTTCTCCAAAGGGGCCTCTTTTGTAGAGGGTTACGGAAACGAGAACGTTGTGGATGTTGTAAGTGGTTTTTTTCATCCCCTTGCCGTCCCCGGTCTTTTCAAAGTAGCTGCGCGACCCGTCTTCATGCTTGACCATGCGGGAGGAAGCGGTCTGGACGTTGAAATCATCCTGGCTGGCCGCCAGGGCTCCGGCCGTCATGAGCAGGGGGATGATGAGAAGCAGGGGCGTTGTTTTCATGGTGAAAAAAGTGTTTCTGACTTATTAAAGTGATGTATAGTGCCTTTGACAAGAACGTAATTAGATGAACTGGCTTGTAAGGCGAGACATATTGAATGTGGCGCGCGGCGGCGTGCTGATGGGAATTGTAAACGTCACTCCGGATTCCTTTTCCGACGGAGGGCGTTTCCATACGGTGGAACGCGCCGTTTCCCATGCAAAAGAGCTTGAGCGGCAGGGAGCCCTTATTCTGGACATTGGGGGGGAATCCACCAGGCCGGGTGCGGCGGAGGTCTCCGTGGAGGAAGAACTGGACCGGGTGCTTCCCGTGGTGCGGGAACTCCGCCCATGCACGGACGCCGTGATTTCCGTGGATACGCGCCATGCCGCCGTGGCGGCGGCTGTGCTGGAAGCGGGAGCGGACGTGATCAATGATATTTCCGGATTGCAGGAGGAGGGAATGGCGGAGCTGTGTGCGGAGGCGCGCTGCGGCGTAGTGGCGATGCACATGCAGGGACGGCCTGAAACGATGCAGAACGCGCCTTTTTATGAAGACGTGGTGCGGGAGGTGCGCGGCTATTTTGAGGAGCGTTATGATTTTCTGCTGGGCCGCGGCCTGGTCCCGGAGCAGATTTGCTGGGACCCCGGCATCGGCTTCGGCAAGACGCTGGAACACAATCTGGCCCTGCTGTCCAATATGGACAGGCTGGAGGTGGCGGGACGTCCGGTATTGCTGGGCCTTTCCCGCAAGCGCATGCTGGGAGCCGTTCTGGGTGATGCGGAGCAGGGGCGGGCGCCGCTGAGCACCGCCGTGATGACGGTATGGGGACATTTGCACGGCGCCCGTATTCACCGCGTTCATGATGTGGAGGAATGCGCCCGCGCCCTGCGCCTGGTCCAGGCCGCCGAACCGTTTGTCCGCTGATTGAGCCATGGAACCCGCTTCTTCCCGCCCGGTATTGACGTCTCTGGCGTCTGTTGCGTTCGCCCTGGCCGTTCTGTTCCTGTTCCTGGCGGTGCGCGGAATTTGGCCGCTTGGCGGCCATTACCTGGAATACATGGATAACGGGCAGATGGTGTATCCCACCTTGAAATATTATGCCTCCGCCCTGATGACCGGAGCGTTGGACGGATCCTTCTTTTATGATGTCAATGGAGGAGCGGGCATCCGCGTGAGCCCCTCCCTGCCGCACCAGCTGCTGGTTCCCTCCACCTGGATTGTGGTGGCGATGGGAGACTCCTTCCTGTTGAAGGACATGGTATGGGTGATGCTGGCGGACGCGGCCTGCATCTGCCTGACGGCTTCCTGGTTCCTGAGACGCGTCTTCCCCTCCCTGCCCGTATGCTGGACCGTGCTGCTGACGGCGGGTTATGCCCTGGGGGGATTTTTCCAGACCAAGTACGGGTTCATGCAGTTCCTGGACCACGCCGCCATGTTCCCCCTGTTTGCCCTGGGCCTTTACCAGCTGGTGAACGGAGGGAGGGGGTGGCTGTATGCCGTCGGCCTCTTTCTGCTGGCTACCTCCATGTACAGCGCTTTCATGGCCGTCGTGACCGGCTGGCTGTTCGCGTGGGCCTTTACGCTTCCCCTGAAAGGGACGGCAGAACGCCGCGTCCGGCTGGCGCGCGTGTTCTGGTACACGGCGGCGGTGACGCTGGCGACCTGCTATTACTGGCTGCCCATGATGGAGATGAGCCGGGATTCCATGCGGTCCCTGTTCATGACTCCCCCCACTTTTTTTGAACTGTCCTGGCCGTTTGACCCTCCCAAATTCCTGGAACGCCTGTATGCCTGCCTGCCGGGAATGGCGTGCGCCGCTTTGGCTGCCGTCTATCTGGTTTACGGGAGGAAGGAGGCTCCGCCGGCGAACAGGGGGAGGCGGCTGTTTCTTCTCCTGCTGGCGGCGTCCATGCTCCCTGCATTCATTGAACCCCTTCACCGCGCCGCCCATCTGTGGAGCTACGTGGATTTTCCGGTCCGGTTCGGGTTCATTCCCAATCTGGTGGTGGCGTCGTTCTGCGCCTGGATCCTGTCCGGTGGGAGGCTGCCGCAGTCGGCGGGGCGGCGCTGGGGCTGGGGATGGAGTCTTGGCCTTCCCGTGGCGGCGTTTGCCGTCTCCCTGATTGTCCTTCACGTGACGGATATGGACCTGGTGGCGCGCCTTCTGCCTCTGCTGTTTTTTTCATGCGCATGGCTGTGCTGGAGGCATGTGGAAGGCAAAAGGCTGGTGTGGTCCATAGCCGCCGTGATGCTGCTGGGGCTGCCCGTGGGGGCTGCCGCGTTCTGGAAGCAGGGAGAAGAGGAAAAGGCCGCTGTACTGGCCCTGAATGCGGAATGGCTGGCGCGCGGAATGGACGGGTACGCCGGGCTTCTGCGCGTGAAAGATAGGGACCGCCTGCTGGTGGACAACGCGGATTGCCTGGGGCCTGTCCCGAGCATCGGCAACTTCCGGCATACCACGAGCATCAGCCATTTCCGTTTTCTGAAAAACCTGGGGTACCGGGATGAATTCACACGCACGTACGGTCAGGGGGGCACCCTGTTTTCCGATCTGCTGCTGGGCCATGGCTTTTTGCTGGCGTCCCGTCCCGTGGAAGGAATGGAGAGCGTGCTTTCCCGGGAAGGCATGTATTTATACAGGCTTCCGGGCGCCCGCTGGGGGCTGGTGGTTCCCCAGAGCGTGCTGGGGCTGCGGCTGGATGCGGAAGCCGGCGTGTTCAGCAATCTCAATGCCCTGCATGCCGCGCTTTGCCCGTCAGCGGAAGGCCCCCTGTATGCTCCCGTAGAAGTGCGGACGGAGAGGAATGGCAACTTTTACCGGATGAGCGTGCCGGAATATCCCGGCGCGGTGTACGGCTTCCCGCAGACGGATACGGAGGAACTCCGCGTCAATGGCCGCGCGGTGCCCGTCATGGCGGAAGCGCAGAAGGCCCCCGGCGGGACGTGCCGCACCTATAATGGAGCATTGGAATTAAAGCGTGCGGGTGTAACCGGGGAAACCGTGGTGGAGGGAAGGATGCGGCGGCTGGTGGAGGCTCCTCTTCTGGCGGCTGCGGCGCGAATGCCGGAGCAGGATGTTCCGGTTCTGGGGAAAGGCCAGGATCAATACGGGTTGGAGGCGCACGGACGCGGAGGCCATGTGGAAGTGTCCCTCTCTGCCGGAAAGGGGGAGGCGCTGATGGTTCCGGTGGTGCATGACCGTGGATGGAAGGCCACGCGGAACGGGGTGGACGTGCCCGTGGAAAAGGTGGGGGAATTGATGGCGGTGCGCCTTCAGGAGGGGCGGAACAGGGTGGTGTTTGATTATTATCCGCCTCTGTTGAAAGAATCTCTGTTTGTTTCAGCCGGAACGGCTGTGCTTTTTCTGCTGTATGCGTGGTGGGCGCGGCGGCATCCGGAATCCCAGCTCAGAAGGATGGTACTGGCCTGTGGATACAGGCTCTTCCTGTGTTGCGCCGCCGTGGTGCTGGCGGCCGTTTATGTGGGGTCTGTCGTGTTGTTTGTGGTGCAGTCCATGCTGTAACGGTTTCCGGGGAATGGAGAAAACCGCCTTCCGCCGGTTCATGTACAGGATTTGACCGCTCCTGGCGGTCCCGGGAAGCGTTGCGGGAAGACGGGTAAAACAGCGTGATTGAAGCGGTGAGGCCAGAAACGTATACGTCCCGCGGATTGTTTTCCATGCTGGGAAAGGTGACGGGGCCCGTCGTCCGGTACTGTCCGTTCCTCTGTGGGCCGCCTATGCCGTCGCCGGCATCATGGGGATGCTTCATCGTGACGTGATGCTGACCAGGGATGAAATCCTCGGGCTGATGGAGGACAGGCCCTGCGTTGAAGGCATTCCGCCTGCCGGCTCCATCCGGCTTTCCGCAGGGGCGGAAAAGCATGCCGCGGATTTGGGAAAAGCTTATGCTTGTGAAATGTCCCGGAGGAATTGTTGATGATGAAATTAATGACTTAAAAACGGCTTAGACTATTTCTCGCGGAGTCAAGTTCGATGTCGTTGACATCTTCTACGTTTATTTCCAATGAATTAATTTTCAACAAACCGGGGGGGAGGAAGCGTGTTCCTCTTTTCAGGGGTTCATTTTTAGTTTAGTTATTTTTCAGCAGACTGGGCCGGTTTCGTTGAACTGGATCTGTACCAGTGGCTCAGTCATCTTTTTTGCGCTCCTTGGCAAGTAGACTTAACAATTGACTTTTTACGTGTTTATTTTACTATTTTTTTATGTTTCTGATTGTTAGATCTTATTTATTTATTTGGATCTATTGTTTTTTATACATGGGCATTCCTTCAAATGGCGGAGAATTGCCTGCTTGTCCAGCTTCCTTTATTACGTCTATCGTTTGCACCCGTTCAGGAGATATTTGGGTTGCGACGGAAGGGAAGGGATTGATGCGCTTGCCATACGGAGGGGAAAAATGGGAGCAGCAGAAAGGAAACGGGCTGCCTGATACAACAAATTTCTATGCTCTTCTCGAAGACAGGCAGGGGCGTATCTGGGTGGGGACAGACAATAAAGGAGTGGCTGTGTGGAATGGGAAATCATGGCAACAGTACAACCAGTCAAATGCCTTGCCGGGGGAGAGGATCTTCGCCATGGCTGTATCTCCTGTCAGTGGAGATGTGGCTATTGCTACTTCCGGCGGCCTGACTGTTTATCAACCGGAAACGGAATCATGGAAAGATTACACAAGGGCGGAAGGTTTGCCGGAGGACCAGATTGCTTCTCTCTCCTTTGATCGAAAAGGAACTCTTTGGGCAGCTTTTCAAACTTCCGGAGTGGCTTCAGCAGAACCTTCCAACGGATATTCACGGTGGAATGTAGTGCAGACAAAGTGGTATTGGGATACGCTGCAGAGAGTTCGCCAACCATTTGAAGCCAGAGGGAAAGGCCTGCCTTCAAATTTTTGCAACGCGATTTGTGCCGAATCGGGCTGGATTTGGGTAGGCACCAATTCCGGACTCGGGTACTCTAAAAATAAAACAGACTGGAACTTTCTGAGGGGCAGGGACTATGGGGCGAAAAATGAAGGACTATGGAAACCGGATGAGAAAACGTCTGTCCGGCATGCTCAAAAACTCTTGAAAATGAACCGTAGGGAAAACAATGACGATTCTCTTTTGCCGGAGGATTATATCACCTGTTTTTATCCGTCTTCCCAAGGGATGTGGATAGGATTCAGGGAAAAGGGCGTTTCTTTTGTGCGGAAAAATTTACAAAAAATTCAGACTGTGGATATGCCCTGTGACGATGAAGTGGAAAAATTGGTCAGCGTGACCAGTTTTGCTTCTCTGCCGGATGGCAGCTTGTATGCCGGAACGTATGGAAAAGGATTATTGCATTTGGGCCATGTAGAGAGAAAACGGATTTTCCCGTTGAATGATGTGAAGCATCCTTCTTTCCCGGGCATTGGACAACTGTCGGAACTTTTAAAAACCAGGACAGCAATTGATGGAATGAAAAAAACAAATCCCCCTGCAAAAGCCCTTTTCTGGTATGAAGACTGGGCTACCCGGGGCGACTGGTGCGAACACTATGGACGGAGTTACATGCTCCTGTGCGGAGCTGCCGGTCCTATGGGTTCCGTCCTTGAGGCTTTTGACAATGCATACAGATGCGAATCCGTCAAGGGTCCACACGTCAAAGTGGGTGAAAGCGGTGTATCCGGAAAAGTTATCTGGGAAAATGAACGGGGTGACGAAAACATCCTTTACTGCCCCATCAGCACGACCAGAACGCTTGCCCGGTGGAGTGACCGGGGAGAATCCGTAGACAGAGACTTTGACGGTCCGGACCTTGGCGTGCTGATTCAGGTTCCGGACAAAAAACAGCTCCTCTCCTTTTATTTTTATGATCCAACCCCGCTTGCCGACAATGATCTGGACAACAGCCTCAAGGATTACATACTCGAAATCAGAAAACTACCTGCCAATTTTGATTTTGACTCCTTCCTGGGACTTGGAAAAGAGGAGGAAGTTCAGGAAGAAGACTTATTCCGGGAACCTTCCTATGACGGGCTTAAGGATTACATACCCCTGCCTGTTCTGGCGCGAAGCAGGGTTAAATCATTTGCCGGATGTGGAGTTTACAAGAATTTCATCGTCGAAGGCTCAGGGTGGTACTACGTCAGAATATTGAAAAACTACTCAGTTTCTACAACCCTCAACGGAGTATTTATCTCATCCCTGGACGAAACGAAAATTGCTGTCGACAAACTCCTGGAAAGACTAAATCAAAAATCATTCTACTATGGGCTTTGCATACCATCTCCCCCTCCTTTGAACTCCGAGCAGGCAAGTAAACTTTCTTCTAGCCTCTTAAAATTATGGGCTGCCAGCCAAGACATGAGGCTGTTAAACGGGAAAGAAATCTTCTCATCAAGAAAACTTGGAATTTATGCCTACAGACACCTTCTTGCTACCCAGGCTCCAGATGAAATCAAAAAGAACTGGAGATGGAGACTGAAAATATGGGAAACGGAGGACAGGAAGGACTTCCGGCAACAAATGAAAAAAGCGTGGGCCAGTTTGCAGGATACGGTCTATTTCTACAGATCTTCTGAATGGGCTACATTCGCGCCGGATACCACCATTCCCTTTTCAGTCGATGAAGTCAGAAAAATGTCCGCTTTGAAAATTGATTGGAAACAGTATTTGCCGGGTTCAAACAAGAAACCGGAACTTGACGTTCAACAAATGAAAGAATGGTTAAAGAATAAAAAATAATGAGCATTAAATTATTTACTGCCATCTTCTTGCCGGCATTACTGTTTCATCTGATGCCGTTACACGCGGCGGAGGATTACAAGTGCGAAGTAAAAATAACTCCTGGCGAGAATGTCGCCATGTCCGAAGATGGGGATAAAGCCATACTGGACAAGCAGGAAGGCAAAGTTTACAAATTTAAAGCTGTTGCCAAATTTACTCCTGACTCAGAACAGGAATGGGTAGAATACCGATATGGTAAAACAAGAAAGTATATATGGGAACCTGCGCCAATCATGACGAGCGACCCTCCCAGGGGAAAGGGAGGATTTTCTTCTACGGGAATTTGCTCTCCCAGTGAAGAATACTGGGGAACTGAATTCAAGGTCAAAGTTAAGGTGAACATGGGGGTGGTCGGTCCAAAGAGAAAAAGAGAGGTGGCCGAAGATGAAATGGATGCCATAGCTCCGTTAATTCAAATACAGTTCGCCAAGTTCAGGGAAAATGCCGGGGGCAATGGTTTCACCATTCACGATCAATTCAGAGGGAAGCCTGTTCCGGTTCCGGAATTCAAAAGGGAGGATAAAACACCGGATGACGATAAATCACCCGTAGGGTACTATGCAGGGGATATTCCTTCCTTTACTGTCACCTTCAAGGCGCTGCCGGACTCCATGAAAACAATCAAGGCAACGTGCACCGACGGAATATTTGCCTCTGAAGCAACTGAATTGTCCATTGCCAATGGAAAAGCCGAGGGTGTCGTCACCGCCAAGGAAGCCGTGGAGAGAAAATGCCGGGGACGCGCAGAAAATGCATCCTGGAGTTTCTCTGTTCTGGGAGTGAAGTTATCCGCCAAGGAACAAATGACCATCAGCAAATGCTATGTTCTTCTTGACAGGGGTAATCTGGACAAGCCTTGGAAAACCCTGCTGAAAACAGCTTTTGGGAAGTGGAACTTCAGCGGAGCGACCACCCATGATCAGCTTATGGACAGGCTTAGTCGCGGTATATCCAACAGTGCTTCTTATTACGATGAATGGAACCCGGAAGTGGGAAAAACCGGCTCCCTGTATGTGGATCAGAAACAAAACCCCATGCCCTTGTCGGTAGCCGGAATGGTAGATGCCATCGACAAAGGAACGGCAAAAATCATCTGTGTGGAAGCTGCCGGTCTTATGGAATATTCTGCGTCGGTTCTCGGCTCGGGCGGAGTCAGTTCCAGAGGAGTCGGGTGGACGGAAACTAGAAAAACAACAAACGCACAAGGACAGGAGGAGACAAAATCCTGGCGCTCCGGCCATGCCTGGTGCCTTTATGGAGGTAAAGTACATAACCCTGTTCCCTACAATGCAGGTCCTACCAACAAATCGGAAAGTGATTACATAAAAGACGATTTGAAATCCGATGAAAACAGGAGTAATTTTACCGAACCTGGCGGCTGCTACTTCTCATTTAACAAATAACCATCATGACTTGCACGCACAGTATGAAAATTCTCCCCTTTTTCTTCATTGCCGTAACCCTCATAGGGCAGATTCTTCATGGGGCGCCTGTTGCAGGGAATGACCTGTATCCCGGCCAAACAGTCTGGGAAATAAAACCGGCCGCAGTATGGAACCAGACCACCATAAAATCCAATCCTGCTGAGCGCAAGGCCCGTCTGTATAACCTGTATGAGGAAATTAAACCAGGCGGGAATCCTGTTCCTGGACAGTCCGAGGCGGCAAAAGACATGGAAGGGCTCAATATATCTCAGTACTACCTGGGATGGGACTATGAGCAGAATTACTGGGTCATTGTCGATATCATGGGAAACGTCTACATGGCCGTCAAAATGTTCTACTCCCCAAACCCCGTCTACAGTCGTCAGAAAGCAGTAGATGAAATGCTTGTCTCACAAAAACAGGGACCTCCGGTCAACCGTAACCGTGAATACCGATGGACCATGTTTGGTGACGGTATAAAAATGGCATTTCTGCAAGTCCCGTTTATTTTAGACGAAGATAAAAAATTATGTGGGGAATTCTTTGCAGAACAGGAGGGGTTTTCCCTCATTGCCGCTGACCACTGGTTCTTTCCGCTTATTAGAAAAGAGCTTAAGGATAAAGAACTTTTTGAAATATCAGAGACCATACTCGCCGCACTTAATGGAAAACGCCAATTCGGGTATTTTCCGAAAAGGACGCGGCAGGCGGTGAAAAAGTGGAAGGATATTTCAAAGATGCCTTATCAAAAGAGGACCAGGCGTGAAGAAGAATTAAGGAAATTAACAAAAGGCATGCCCGAGGGCTTATACGACAGGATTGATCGGAATGCTCGCGAGCTGCAACGGAATGATAATATTCTCAACCTGAATATGCCGGACGGGAACGAAGACAAGGGGCCTGAAATGATACCCAATATTAATAGCGGCATCGGAACGGTGCGCTGGCTCAAGAAGCACGTAAATATCCCTTTTATTGCGGAAAAAGGTCATGACGAATCTCATATCAACGGATGTTCCGGTACTTTTAGCGTGAACAAGAATGGACGGGATTATCCCGTCACCTACACGATTCTGCATCTTCATACGAAAGACCAGGCCTTGAGAGCGATGTTCGCGATGCAGGCGGAGCAATCAAAACAACTTATCAAGCCGGATATCCTGAAAAAAATCCTGCAGGTACATCCCGGTCTGGTGGGAGATTACGATGTCTGCCTCAAACCGGTAATCAATGAATTGGGAGTCCCCGTACCCCAGGGAGAATACTCCTCAATTAGTTTCATACGGGGTAATACGGCCGTTATGCTGAAAAACGAGACGATGGATATTTCCGTTTTGCCATTGGCAAAACAAATGGACGAAGCTTTGCTTAAGAATATGCAGTTGTTCATGAAACCCGAAGAAACACGGTAGGTTTCTTGTGATTGAAATTTAATTGCTTAGCGAATATTGGCAAAATAGCTCAAGTTTGGAAGTGCGTCGATTGGTGATTCGAGTCCGGGCAATGGGAAGAAGCGCCAAAGAAATAACGCAGCCCTATGATGTTAAAAGGAACCACTTTATACAATCTGCCCAAACGATGCAGGGAAATAGGGAAGTGTAACCGCATTTCCCAGGTTGTAACCCGGTTCCGGATTCAGAAGGGCTTTTAGTTGCGGAAAAACTTGTCTGATGCCCGCTCTTTTTCCTGATGCCGTTGCCGTTATGGGTAACTTGAGAAGTTACAGGGATTGATGAAATGATGCGATTAGTGGGAACCGGCAGTGCTTTATCTTTTTTAGAGTCCTGCCTTGACTCCTATGGAGGAAATGTGGTCCAGGGTTAATTTTTTGTGTGTCAAGCCAAAGCTTGTTCCCGGTGTTGTTGAGGGGAGTTTTACCTGCTCTTTTTCTGCTATTCGCATGAAGACATTCCTGAGCGGTTCAAACATGATGGTTATTCTTGGTTATAGTTAATTTGCTGTAAAGCGTATCAAGTCTTCGTGCAGCGGGAACGGCTCCGTTCCCTTTTCAATGTTGATGGGTTGACGTGAAAAGGCTTTCCGTTTTTGAAGGATGGTTGACAGGGGAATCTGGCGCGGTAGAGTGGTTTCATGCAGTCTTCCTATTGTCCGAGTCCTTACCGTTATACGCGCCGCGTGACCCGTGAAGTCATGGTGGGGGATGTGGGGGTGGGCGGCTCCAATCCCATCCGGGTCCAGTCCATGCTGACGTCCGATACGCGGGATACGGATGCCTGCGTGAAGGAGGCTCTGGAATTGGCCGCGGCGGGGTGCGAGATTATCCGCCTGACCGCCCAGACCAAGGCGTATGCGGCCAATCTGGAGAATATTTCCCGTGAATTGCGCGCGGCGGGTTGCCATGTGCCGCTGGTGGCTGATATTCATTTCAAGCCGGACGCCGCCATGGAGGCCGCCAAGTGGGTGGAGAAGATACGCATTAATCCTGGCAATTTCATCGACAAGAAGAAGTTTGAAGTGAGGGAGTATTCCGACGCCGAATACCGTGAGGAACTGGACCGCCTGAGGGAGGAGTTTACGCCCCTGGTGCTGTTTTGCCGGGAGCATGGCCGCGCGATGCGCATCGGGTCCAACCACGGCTCCCTGTCCGACCGCATTCTGAACCGCTTTGGCGATACGCCGGAGGGGATGGTGGAGAGCGCGATTGAGTTTGCTCAGATTGCCCGGGACCTGGATTACCATTCCCTGGTGTTTTCCATGAAGGCTTCCAACGTGAAGGTGATGGTGGCCGCCTACCGCCTGCTGGTGGAACGCATGAATGCCCTGGGGCCGGACTGGAATTATCCCATTCATCTGGGGGTGACGGAAGCCGGGGGCGGAGAGGACGGCCGCATCAAGAGCGCGGTGGGCATCGGGTCCCTGCTGACGGACGGCATTGGGGATACCCTGCGCGTTTCCCTGACGGAGGACGCCGTGCGGGAAGTGCCTGTGGCCTACCGCCTGTCCAATCCGTTCCAGCCGTCGGAGCGTTCCGATGATCCCGTTTCTTCCTTCCCCGAACCGGAGTTGAGCTATGATCCCCTGAAGTTTTCCAAAAGGCAGGGAGGGCTGGCGATGTGTTACGGGGTGCGCCTGGGCTGGGAGCAGCCCGTGCGCGTGGTGGTGCCGGATGCGGGGTTTTACGCCCTCCAGACGGAACGGGATGCGATGGGGGACATGATGCCGGAGCTGGCCTTCGGCCAACTGGAGGCCATTGAGGTGGACCCCCGCTGCGGTGACGAGCTGGAGCCGCTGAAGGAACTGGCCGAACCGTCCGTTGTCACCGTGAAGAACGGCCTGGACATGGAACCCGTGTATGCGTTCCGCCTTCTGGCTTCCCGCATGGAAGACAGGCACCTGATTCTGCTGAAGGATACGCTGGTGCCCGGTTCCGTTTCCGATGAGGACGTGCCGCTGGTGGCCGCCCGCAATATCGGCTCCCTGCTGAGCGACGGCATTGGAGATGCCGTGCTGATTCAGGGGGAATCGGATCCCCGGCTGGCTTCCTTCCTCGGATTCAATATTTTGCAGGCTACGGGGACGCGCCTGACGCGTGCGGATTACGTTTCCTGCCCGTCCTGCGGACGCACCCTGTACAATATTCAGGAGGCTACGGCCCGCATCCGGAAGGCCACGGAGCATTTGAAGGGCGTGAGGATTGCCGTGATGGGGTGCATCGTGAACGGTCCCGGCGAGATGGCGGACGCCGATTTCGGCTATGTGGGCGGCGCGCCGAACAAGATCAACCTGTACGTGAAGCACACCCCCGTCAAGTTCAACATTCCCCAGGAGGAGGCCGTGGAGCGGCTGGTGGACCTGATCAAGGAGTACGGGCGGTGGGTGGACCCCAAGTGAGGCTTTTAACGATTCCGGAGAGGTTCCAGCATGGGAAGGATGTTTATCAGCGGCGGCCACGGCGGTTTGGCGCGGGCTGCCGTGGAGTGTTTTACCGCCGCAGGATGGGAGGCGGATGCTCCGTCACACGCTGAACTGGACGTAGGGGACCGTTCCGCCGTGCGCCGCTGGTTTGACGAACATGCTCCGTATGACCTGGCGGTGTGTGCCGCCGGAATTACCAGAGACAGGCCATTCCTGAAACAGACGGAAAAGGAGTGGGACGAGGTGATGAACGTAAATGTGACGGGAGCCGCCTGGTGCGCCCGCTGTGCCGCCGCAGCCATGGCGAGGGAGAAGCGGGAGGGGCAGGTAGTAATGGTGGGGTCTTATGCGGCGCTTCGCCCGGCTCCGTCCCAGGCGGCCTATGCCGCTTCCAAGTCTGCGCTGGAAGGCCTGGTGAAGAGCCTGGCGCGGGAATGGGGAAGGGAGGGAATACGCGTTAATCTGGTGCTGCCGGGGTTCATGCTGACGGAGATGACGGCCGGGTTGAGGGAGAGCGTGAAGGAGTCTGCTTTGTCCAGGCATGTTCTGGGCAGGTTCAATACGCCGGAGCAGGCCGCGGCGTTTATTCTGTTTTTGCAGGAAGTCCTCACGGCAGCCTCCGGGCAGGTGTTCGATTTGGACAGCCGGATTGCCTGATCATGGGCAGCGGATTTCTTATCCGCGTTTTCATCAATGATGGAAAGGTTTTCCGAAAGAAAAGCCTTTCTTCACAGGGATGCAGCATGATCCGCCATGTGTAAAAAGAATAGGAAAGCCCTGGGAACAAGGGCCTCCCGGTCCTTGAAAAGATATATGAACAGGAGGATATGCCGCTTTCCCCCTCCTGGGATTTTATGCTTTATCCGAAAGCCGGAAGCCTGCCGTTCCCGGCGGAATACCCTTAAACCAGCGGAGGTTTTTTCTCAAATACTTTTCCCTCAAGCTTGGAACTTGACCACGGATAAGAAATCCGTTGAAATATCCCCATGAGCTTGCTGTCGGCTGGTGATCAGGGAAAAGGAAAGCCTTCTTCCTATGGTGGTCTGGATATTCCCCTGTCGCGGAATTATGGAATAGACGCCTTGCGCATTGTCGCCATGATGCTGGTTTTGGTTCTTCATCTTTTGGCCGCCACTCATGTATTGCCGCTGGACAATCATGATTCCGCTTCCTACCGGGTAGGGTGGCTTCTGGAGATTGCCGCCTATTGCGGGGTGAATTGTTATGCGCTGATTACTGGGTATGTATGTTGTGACGGGACGTTCAGGTATGAACGCGTGGTTACCTTATGGTTCCAGGTGATTTTTTATACGGCGGGCAGTCTGCTGCTGGTGCTGCTGTTTTCCTCCCAGGTGGTTCATTTTAATGACGTCCTGAATTCGTTGTTTCCCGTTTTAACCGTCCAGTATTGGTATGTGACGGCGTATGTAGGGCTGTTTTTCTTTATTCCTTTCCTTAATGTCCTGGGGAACCGGCTTACCAAATCACAGTTCCAGTATCTTCTGGTTACCGTTTTTGTTCTGTTTTCCGTGGTTCCCACCTTGCTTCACAGGGATGTGTTTCCTGTAGAGGGAGGGTATTCCATCTGGTGGCTGGGCGTTCTCTACATGCTGGGAATGTATATTAAAAAGCATGGCCTGTTGACTGGAATGAGGACGGGCGCCTTATGGATGCTTTATGCCGGGTGTGTATGTTTTGTCTGGGCGTTCAAGATGGTTCTTGACGTGGTGTCCCCGTACCTGATTGGACAGATAAGGGGCGGCGGAACGTTTATTGCCTATAATTCTCCGTTCATTGTAGGAACGGCGGTTGCCCTGTTCCTGATTTTTTCCCGCATGCGTTTTTCATCCCGCAGGACGGTTGCCTGCATTTCATGGCTGGCGGCCGCCTCGTTCAGTGTTTATGTGCTGCATTGCAATGTTTTGATAGGCAAATGGTTTTTATGGGATGTCTTTGAATGGGCCGCGTCTTCTTCCCCTGCGTTGATGGTCGTGAAGGTACTGGCAATGGCTGTTGCGGTGTATGCAGGCTGCTCCCTGGTGGATGCCGTACGGCGTTATTTATTCAAGACTATGGACGTTAACAGGGAAGCCCGTGCAGTCGTCGGCTTTTTCGGGAAGCTGGGCCGTGCCTTCCGGAAAGTGTGCCGTAGATTGTTTCTGCATTCCTGAAGGCAGGGGAAACGTTCTGTTCCGTTATTCCGCACAACTCGTGTTTGAGAACGGAATGGTTTTCCCGCTTATTGCTGTCCCCTGCCTAAAAGGCCCTTGAGCCAGGGAATGACCAGGTCTTTTTTGAAGAAGTGGTTGCTCGGGTCCACATTGGCGAGGCGGAAAAAGGCGTCTCTGTCCAGCCCTGCGGGCAAATGTTCTCCGTGCCAGCGTTGGGCCGGGTCTGCAAAGCGGGGCTGGTGGCGGTACTGGAAATGGTCCGGCGCTCCGGCTGTGCGGTAGGCCGCGGAGATGAGTTGGAAGTCCCTGTCCAGACCGCCTTCCGTACAGATTACGGGACGGGGAGCCAAAGCGGCCACAATATCTGGAAAGTCAAACTGCTTCCAGAAACCCGGAATGAGGTGGCGGATGGAGTTGGGCGCGGAGCGCACTCCCCTGCTGCTGGGCATGGTCATGACTTTGGCGCGTTCCAGGGTACGGCACAGGAAGTCATTGTACACAAAGGCAAAGATGTCCGGATTCAGGACGCCCAGCACCATCATGGGTTCCGTTCCCAGGGAGAAGCCGCTCAGGATGATGCGGTTTTTCTGCACCCAGGGGCGTGTTTTTACCCAGTCCAGAACGCATTGGTCCATATAGGAGGTGTAGCCCAGCCAGCTCCAGTCCATTTCCAGCAGGGAACGGGCCAGGTTTTCATAGTCGTGGGAAGAGCGGCCGGCGGCGTGCTCGGCGTCGCCCTCCTCTCCCGTTCCGGCGTTATCCACCACAACGGCGGCCCAGCCCTGTTTGACGTAGTGGCAGGCCATGGCGTTGCTGCCCGGCTGCGGTACGGGGGGCTGGGCCAGGTCCGGAGACGTTTCCGCCGCCAGTTCTTCCTTGGTTTGATCAGAACCGGGGATGCAGAATAGCACGGGAACCGGATTTTTTTCTGAAGCGGTATCCGGAACAAGTACCAGAAACGGTACGGCAGCGCCCGGGAGGGGATAGGCTTCCCATTTTTCTACCCGGTAGTGTTCCCTCTGCACGGTTTTTACCAGGACGGGTGCGGGAAGGTTGTCATGAAGGGGGAATTTCATCAGTTTTTCCATGGCTTCCCGGACTTTCTTCTGCCAGGCGGGGAAGTCTTCCGGTCTCATGTCCGGAGAGAATGCGCATGACGGCTGAATGTTTTCCAGCATTGTTTGCACGACGCCGCGGGAGGAGACGTGCCGCTGGTCGTTCCGGGAGGAATGGAGTACCGCCCAGTCAGCCGCCTGGAATTTTCCTTGCGGTGAGGAAAAGGAGAGGGAGGGAAGGCAAATGGCCATGAAGAGAAGAGATAAAAATCCGGCGGTCTGAATGGTCATGGGACTATGATTGCCATAAAAGGAAACCCGTTGCAAGACGGCAGGGGTACCGTTTTTCCTGGCTGTTCCTGACGTACCGGAAGCTTGAGTTTTTCCGGGTGCGGCAGTAGTCTGGCCGCCGTCATGATTGCGGGGGGAAAAAGTCACGGAAGACCGGAGCCGCGGGTATGCGGCCTGGGGCTGGCTTCCGGCTTTGGCATGGGGGCGGCAGCCCATCTCACCGGAGTGAGGGAAGGGCGCAGCGTGTTGAAGCCGTTGAGGGAACTGTGGGGGGCGGGGCATCCGTGGGGCGATGTTTTGAGCGGGTGGATTCCGGACAGGAAGCTTTTATGCAGCCGCAGGAACGGCCCTGCCTCCCAGTTGGCGCTGCTGCTGGCGCGGCAGGCCGTGGAGGAAGCCGGTTGGGGAGAGGAAGAATTGAAGGATGCGGCCCTGATTGTGGGCAGTTCCCGCGGGAACGCCTCCGGCTGGCTGAGCCCGTGGCCCGGACGGCGGTCCATGAAGATTCTGGCCGTTCCCAATTCCCTGCACAGTGAGCTTGCCTCCTGCGTCAGCATTGAACTGGGGATTCGCGGGCCTTACCACGTGCTGGCGAGCGGCTGCGCCGCCGGTCTGGATGCCGTGGGCATGGCGGCCATGCTAATGCGTCAGGGAATTGTCAGGAGGGCGCTGGCTATCGGGCTGGATTTGCCCTTGTGCCGGGAGCTGCTGGGGACGTACTGGGCTTCCGGGATGCTTTCCCGCAACGGAATGAATGATCCCTACGGTCCCCATGCCGACGGCATGTGCATTTCCGAGGGAGGGGCGGCCATGGCGCTGGAGTTGTCTTCCGGTCCCGGCATTTACGTGAAGGATTATCTGGTGAATTCAGATGCCTACAGCCCGCTGGGAATGCCGGAGGATGGAAAGAGCATTGCCGCCCTGCTGGATGCCGCCCTGCGGAATTGGGATGGAAGGGTTCCTTTGACCGTCTGCCCCCATGCCAGTGGAACGGCGGGGAATGCCGCTTCCGAGCGGGCCGCTTTAAAACGGGTTTTTGGAACCGGCCTTCCGGATTTAAGGATGATGAAGCCCTGGACGGGTCATGCCATTGGCGGCAGCGGCATTCTGGAACTGGCCCTGATGCTGGCTTTTATCAGGGAGGGGGCTTTGCCACCTAATCCTTTCTGGGTAAGTTCCCCGGCAGGTGCGGCTTGTGTTGCGGAAGAATTGCCTTTGGATGGGAGGCGGATGCTGGTTAAGTCCGCCGCTTCCATGGGCGGCCATAATGTAGTGCTGAGCCTTGACGTGGACGGCTAACATGTTTCTGTAGCGAGAACGCTTATGAAGAATCCTGGACAGTTTTTATCAGAGTTGAAGTCCGCGGGACTGCTGCGCGCTCTGCGGAATGTGGATTGCCTGCCCGGCGGCATGGCCCGCATGGAGGACGGCCGGGAGGTAGTCAACCTGGCAAGTAATGATTACCTGGGCCTGGCTCATCATCCGGCCCTGGCGGAGGCTTTTTCCCGTGCGGCGCGTGATGGCGGAGCCGGGGCCATGGCTTCCCGCCTGGTCACGGGGACGCGCCGGGCGCATTCCGGTCTGGAGGAGGCCCTGGCTGATCTGAAGGGGACTGAAGCGACGGTCAGCTTTTCCTCCGGTTACGCAACCTCCCTGGGGGTGATTACCTCCATTGCGGACCGGGAGGATACGGTGCTGATGGACAAGCTGTCCCATGCCAGCCTGATTGACGGGGCGCGGCTGTCCGGTGCCCGCTTGTCCACGTTCCTGCATAACGACATGGAATCATTGAGAAAAAAGCTGGAGCATTTGCGGAGCGCGAATCCTTCCGGCGGAATCCTGGTGGTGACGGAATCCGTTTTCAGCATGGACGGGGACCGCGCGCCTCTTCAGGAAATCGTGCGCCTGAAGGATGAATTCGGCGCTCTGCTGCTGGTGGATGAAGCACACGGATTCGGTGTGCTGGGAGAACACGGGGCGGGATTGGCGGAGGAACTGGGCGTCTCCTCCCGAATAGATTTTCAGATGGGGACCTTGAGCAAGGCCGCCGGGGTGAGCGGCGGTTATGTAGCCTGTTCCCGCGCCTGGGCGGATGTGATGATCAATTCTGCGCGGTCCCTGATCTATTCCACGGCTCCGCCTCCCGCCCTGGCCGCCGCCGCCCTGGCCGCGGTGGAAGTGATCCGGAGTGCAGAAGGGCAGGAACTGCGCCGTCATGTTTCCGTGCTGGCGGATGCCTTGTCCTCCGCGCTGGGAATGCCCGGCAGGCCCGTTTCCTCCATCTTCCCCGTGGTAATGGGAGAGAATGATGCCGCCCTGGCCGCAGCGGGTACGTTGCTGGAACGCGGTTTTCTGGCTCCCGCCATACGTTATCCTACGGTCCCCCGCGGAACGGCCCGTCTGCGCGTTACGGTGACGGCGGCCCATCGGGACGTCCAGATCGGGCGGTTGGGAAAAGCGTTGGCGGAGTTGCTTCACGGATAATAACATAATTACTTGAATAATGATGAAAGCGTTGTCTTCCCATTCCCTTCATTTGGTCCTGAGCCTGTTTTTCCTGCCGATGATCGTGGTGTATGCCGTGACCGGCCTGCTGTACATGGGCGGCGTGGACCAGCACTTCACTTCCCATGTGGCGGTGCATGAGCTGAATGCCGCCGACCAGCCGCCCTATGAGGATTCCTGCAGGGAACTGGAACGCCGCGGAGTGGCATTGCCGGAAGGAAAGGTAAGGCCGTTCAAAGGGAACTACCTCCTGGGTCCTATGACGGATACGCATGTGCTGTTCCTCAGGAAAGGCCATGCCCTCCGGGCGGAAGTGGTGGAGCCCGGCATTTACCCCAATCTGATGCTGGCTCACAAGGGGAAGGCGGGATGGTGGTTTACTGCGTTAGGATACGGGGCGGCTCTTTCCCTGATTATACTGTATGTTACCGGAATTCTGCTGATGTGGAAAAACCGCGGGAAGCGGAAATTGATGCTGGTCAGCGCCTTCTTGGGAACAGCCGCTGTGGTGGTGGGGTATCTGATGCTTTGAGGCGTGGAATGACAGCCGGATGTCCGGAATGGCAGAGCTTGCATCTTGACAGGAATGCTCTCTTCCAGTAAGGGAAGGGATGAAGGTTCCAAAGGGAATTTTCACTGAACTCCATAGAATAACACGATCATGAATGCTCCTGATTCTTCTCCCCCTCCGTCCTGCTGCAGCGGTTCCCCTTCCTGCACGGCTGCTTTGGTCCTCGGCATTATTGCCCTGGTGCTGGCGTTGATCGGATTTTTCCCGTGCCTGGGCTGGATTACCCTGATTCCTGCGGCTCTGCTGGCCATTATTGCCCTCATCATGAGTATTGTGGCTGTGAGCAAGGGCTCTCCCAAGGGCGCTCTTGTCGTCGCCATTATTGCGTTGGCGGCATCTGCCGCAGCAGGCATTGTCCAGGCATGGATGGCCAGCGCGACCGTGACTTACATGGAACAGCACCAGGATTATGTGGAAAAGAAGGCGCAGGAGATCCAGAAAGAGCTTCAACAGATGGAGCAGCAGAACCAGGAGCAATTGAAAAGGCTCAGGGATGCGGAGGATTCCTCCCCCGCTGATGAAACGGGTTCCCAGGACCTGTAGTTTCTGAAACGCTTTCAAGGGAGCACGGCGATGAATTGCATGCGCTCTGCGTGGCGTTCATGCCGCAATAGCTGGATGATCAGGAAAGTGTGGCTGCCTGCATGGGCCATCCTGTCCTTACTGTTGTTGGCGCCGTCCCTCATGGCCCTGGCAGTCAGTCCTGCCGGGATGAATTCACTGGCGGCTTCCGTGGCCGTGCCTCACCGGGAATGCCCTTTGTGCGGCATGACGCGCGGGTATGTGGAAATGGCCCGCGGGAATATACGCGCCGCATGGGAGAGGAACCGGGGCGCTCCGGTCTGGTTTATGGCTGGGCTGCTCAATGGAGGAGCTGCCGTGTTTTATCTGGCATGGTGTTGGCGGAGGAGGGCAGGCTTGGGGAAGAAAAATGGTCTTCCGGGATGAAAAAACAGCAGGCGGAAAGGGAAAAACAACTTCCTGACCGGTGCAGGGCCATGGATGTGTCATGCGTTTTTTGTCATACTGGCGATGTTCTGAAGAAGGCATGCAGCTAGGGAAGCAGTATGATTGACCATGCAATCATGGTATTTATTTTTAGCGCATTGAGAAGCGTTCGGCCTTTGTTTTGACATGAGCCGGGGATGTTGGAACAGGAGAGAGCCGTCAAGGGGCAACAGGGAGGTTCCTTGACAGATTTTACACGCTTTCTTTAACATTAGAGCGTTTCCGTGTCTGGAAATCCAATGAAAAAATGAAAGATGAACAAAATAAACTACTCGGATCCCCGCCGTTCCGTCCCCGATACCGTTTCAACCATTCTTGCATTGGTTCTGGGTATTGTAGGATTGATTCTCGCGTTGCTCGCCTTTCTTCCATGTCTGGGGTGGGTAGCAATTGTTCCCGGCCTTCTCTGTGCCATTCTGGCTATTATTCTGGGAGCGGTAGCGGTAAAGAGGAGTGATGACAGGACGTATGGTTCTGCCAGGGGCGCGCTGACTTGCGGGTGTGTCGGCCTGGTGATCATTATTGGAGCGATCATTTATCAGGGCATGATTCTGGCGCCTGTGATGAAACAGGCGGATGCCCATACGGAGGAATTCACATGGACGGCTTGCAGCGCTGTGAGGGAGGCGCGGAAGGAAATGCACCCCAACGCATGCGAGGCGGTGGACCGTGTTATCTCTTTGATCGACCATCCGGAGGAAAGAAAAGAGACGGTGACGGAGAGGTTCCTGGAGGTAGCGCCACCGGCTCCAAGGGGCGCTACTGCCGTACTGGAAGGCCCGGTGCCTTCTGTTTCCGGTAAATGAGGCGGTAAAATCTTTGAAGGCAGGGCACCCGGTGTTCGTTTACCGGCTGTTTCTTCTGTCATGGAAATCCTGCAGGCAGGGCGGTTTGAAGGGGATTGCATGTCCATTCAAACCGCCCTTCTTCATGCACGCGGCAAAGAGGCTTTGGCTGGCGGAAACGTACAGGGCGGAGAAGGGCCTTTTTATGGGATTCAGCATATTGAGTCTTCCGTGCGGATGAGAGGAAAGAGATAATTTGACAGGCGGGAGGACGGAATGGATGCAGTTGCAGACTTTTCCGGCAGTCTGAACGGCTGGTTGGAGAAGAGGGTATCCCCTGCTTGTGATAATGTCCATATCGGTGGAAATGGGGCCAGGTATTCATTTTCTTTTCTTGCCGAGGGGCAACGCGGAGGAAGGGCCGGAAGAAACGCATGAGAGGAAAAGACAGACTCATTACTGCCACCGTGAAAATGCCTCAATTTATTTGAAACCAATGTCCTAGGCCCGTTAAAACAGCGTGCATTCATACAGGGTAATGATGAAGGTTGGAACTGATGCAACGCATCATTTCATTACAACTCACGATTATCTGTATGAATGAATCCATATCAAATTCTCCGCAGCCTGATCCTGTGGAGCAGCCGGGAATCATCTTTTTCATTCCCTGCAAGGCAAACAACGCTCCTCTGCTGGTGGAAGCTGTACAGGGCATCCGCCGTGCCGTTCCGGAAGCGTCTGTCATTATTCTGGACGATGACCGGGCACGCTGTCCCCAAACCGTCAGGGAAGTGCTGAGGAACATGTCCGTGGAATGGAAAGTGCTGAAGAAAACTGATACGTCCTCCGAACATGCGGCCGCTATTCTGGCTCTGATGGCTCAGGCTGTGCGCCATGAACATGATGTGCTGGTGCGCACCAAGCCGGACAATCTCATTCTCCATGCCGGTTTTTTAAGGGAATTTGCCCGTTCCGAAGCGGGATTATCCGGAACCTGTCTTCGGTCCGGCCTGCTGTGCAATGAGCTTTATGCCCTGAAGCCTGCTGTGCTTCGGGCCATTCTCCAGCATCTGGAGCAATCCTCCTCCGTGATGAAATGTCCGGAGGGCGCCGTCATCCTGGGAGCGTTTACCGCCCTGTTCCCGGATGGGGCCCCACTCCTCGCCAGGGCATGGACGCGAGGAACCGGAGGCCCCCTGTGGGGGCATTACAACTGGACGACCTTTCCGTCTGCGGAATCCCTGGCAGACATGGACATGATCTCCATGAGCCGGCGTTATCAGGACAAGGTGGCGCGTCGCGCCCGCATCTCCGTCATGAGATGCCTGCGGAACGCCATCTGTAACCGTCCTGTTTCCGTGGACCGTCAGCCTGCCGCCTGAACCTGACCCAAAGCATCTGCCGGGAATGGGGCCGGGGAAATTCCATGGCGGCGTTTTCCCTTATTCCCGGCAGATGCATCAATGACAATAAAACAATGAAAGAAATTAATGATCAGTCATCCGCTCCGGAACAATCCGGAGAAATGCCCAGCCACCCCGTGACATTTGTCTCCAATGATGAACCGTCTCCGATGCCGTGGCCCAATACGTGGTACCCTGTCACTCCCATAGGGCCGGAGACGGAATACCCGTGCCCGTGTTCCGAGGGCGACTCCGGTACGGGAAGTACGGACAACAACAGCGTGGACTTCTCCATAGAATTCGGACGCTTTCCCAAGTGGCCGGAATTGAGTGGAGGCCGCCTGATGCTGAACCTGAACATGATGGATGCCGGGTTATGCTGGGGGACCGCTTTCCAGTACGAGCACATTTCCCAGCGCCGTCTGGAAGTGGCTGAAACCCTCAATGCATCCATCAGCCGCCCGGAAGAACCGGAAGACGTTTCCCGGGCGGTGGTGAAGACGGAAAAAGGATTTCCGCGTTATTACAGCTTTGCCTCTCCAAATATTTCCGGGGCAGAGGCGCTTGGCGGTAGCCAGATGTTCCAGGACAGGATGCGGCGCGTTGTGGTGGATGGCGTTTCCTATCTGGAAGAAGTTCAGGAAGACGGCATGACCATGCGCTTCCGCCCCAATTCCGCCTTATTTGATCATATCGTAACGCCGCTCGGCGTGAAAATCACCTTTGCTGAACTGGCCGCGGAACTTCAGGTAGTCAGGCAGGATGTCTCTGACGAACCCGGCAGTGCGGTGGAAACCTTCAATTCCCTTTCCCTGTTCATGCTGAAGCAGGTGTGGAATAAGACGGACGGCTTGCTGGACCTAAGCGATGTTCAGAGCATTAGATGGTATGCCCCCGCAGACGTGACAGGGCGGCACAACGATGGCACGTATATCATTCGCAAAGGAGCTGTTCCCATCAAGACATGGAAGCTGTCCTGGACGTTCGCGGATACGGAGACGATGGTTGCCAGGGCTGTGGATGAAGAAAATCCGGAAGTGACCCAGATGCTGTTGCAGACATTCCGTATTGAAGAACCGGGAGGTTTTATCAGCGAATGGCGCGCGGGTCTTTACCCGGATGACCTGACTCTGGTGAAAGGCGAGGGGGATGATGCCATCAGCATCGTCACCAGATGCCTTCCGGCGGCCGGCCATGAAAACCTGGTTGCCAAGGATATTAACGGACAGGCCATGGTGGCGGGAGGGTACTACACAGACAAGAAGGAAAAATTCAAGTATGTATACAGCGGCGTGGCCGGAACCGGGCATGCCGTGCTGTGTTCCGCAGAAAAGGAAGTATACCAGCGCCGTTTGTACGGGGACGTCCTTATCTCCCGCACGGAAGGATATGGAACCCCGCTGGAAAGAACATGGACGTACGGATACGGCAGCGATCCTTCTTCCCCCAATTATGGCAAACGCATCAGGGAAACGCGCCCGGACGGAGCCGTGGTGGAGATGGAGTATGATTCCAACGGGAACGTGATTCAACGGACGGAGCCGTGGTATGGAGACATTCAGAAGAAAATTACGTATGAATATATAACTGACAAGTTTAATGACCGCCGCGTGAAGCAGGAGACTGTAATGTTGGTAAGCCCTGTAAGCAGTTATGACCTACAGAGAACATCATACTCTTATACTGAAGATTCAGGAGTATATTCCGAGGAACGGCAACGTTATTTTTTAGGAAACTGGTATGGTCTTAATTTGAATCGTTCGTGGTATAGGGATCATGCAACTTGTTGTTATGCCAAGGGACGGCTTAAAAAGGAATCCCGGGAGGACGGGGTTGTGGTTAATTATGACTATGCCCTCTGTTCTGATTATGGAGCCGTGTGGAAATGTATGGAGACTCTTCAAAATTCCGATGGGCCCGTAGCGGGTAAATCTGCTCGTTTAGTGCATTATTATGGGGAAAATGGGGATGAAGTAGCTGTAGATCATCAGGTTCATGTGGAGAAAGAAGGCTTTGTCTCTGTGGATTTTCAACAAATGACATACGACGCATCCCATCGGGTGATCCGAATAGACTACGCCAACGGTCTGTATTCCATGGCTGAATGGAGTTGTGCCGGTCCCTTGTGGAAAACGGATGTACGCGGCTTGCAGACCCGTTATACCTATGATGGTGCCAAGCGTGTGGTGTGTGTGGAACAGGATGCCGCTATTCCGGTGGCAGACTGGAACGGCCCGGAAATGACAGAAATCTGCCCCGATACTATTACAAAAATGAAGTATGACGGTACTGGCCGTACGACTTCCATTGAAACTCTAGTTGGGGGAAAAAAAACGTCTGTTTCCATGCAATATGACATGGTGGGACGTATCATTCTAAGTACGGATGAACAGGACAGAAAAACCTCCTACACCTATTCCGAGGATGGATTAACGACGACGGAAACTCTTCCTTCGGGAACGACTTTAATTTCCCGGTATTTTCCTTCAGGGTTGATCCGGGAGGAATCAGGAACAGCCCGTGAGGCCAGGTACTATACTTACAGTGTAGAGAGCGAAGGTGTATTGAAATCTACGCGGTTGGGCGCTTCTTTGGAAACAATTGTAGAAGACCGTTTGGAAAAAGGAAATGGAAATGTGACTCGTATCAGGCGCCGTTCCGCTTCAAATGGTAGTTCCCTCTCAATGGAAATAGTGTATGAGGCTGCCTATGATACTCATGAAAGGGTCATTACGGCTCGGGAAGGAGGAAGCAATAAAATGATATACGGATATGATTTATTGTCAGGCGAGTTATCACACAAGGTCCGTGATCGAGTCAGTGAGGTAAGTACCAGAGCAGGTATTCAACAATGGGAAAATTCCTACAAAAGGTTAGGAGAAAATATTCCGGGAATACCTGTAGGTGCAGGATCGTCGGTATACAGGGAAAAACATTTTACGGTATACATATCAGATGAACATATAATTCATACATATACCTATGAACTTATTTCTAAAAAGAATGCTTCTTTGTCCAACCTTGTTTCTTTGATTCTTCATCAAGATGAGTATGGACGCTGGTCTTGGGAAAAGATTTATAATGAAAGAGGGAATATGCGCTTTCTGAAAGGCCGTGAAACCTCTTCTGTTGAAGTGGAAGAAGTTAGCTTAAATGGAGATATAGTGAGGCACAAGGGAGAGGATGGTAAGGTAACCAGGTACAAACGTACTTATCATGTTAATGGTGATACGCTTACAGTCCAGGATGCCCGTGGCGGGGACATAGTCATTATCAATGATGTTGCTGGACGTGAAATTACCCGTACAGACCAGGACGGTAACGCAACTACCACGGTATATGATTCTGTTACGGGAAAGCCAAAATGTATCACAACGCCGGATGGCAAACAAACGTGGTTTTCCTATGATTCCCGCGGGCGTTTGACCAGCCGGTACGGCACAGCTGTCCAGCCCATGAAATGGGAATATGATACGATGGATCGAATGGTGGCACTACATACATATCGCTCCTCTGGTACTATTCTGGATACGGTTCCCTCCTCCGGTTCTGATGTGACACGCTGGAACTATGATCCAATTAAAGGCGTGCTACTGGATAAAACCTACGCGGACGGCTCCAAGACCTCCTATACTTATGATAGTTGGGGACGCCTTTTAACACGTAAACAGGACAGAGGGGTGCTAACTACCTATGGATACGATGTAGTTACCGGTCAATTAACCAACATCAGGCATAGTGACGGAACACCTTCCGTTTCCATCACGTATGATGTTATGGAACGTATTTCCGCGATACAGGATGCTTCTGGTTCCCGCATCGTGGAATACAACGGTCTTGGCGATGTGAGTTCGGAAACTACATCCGGATTGACGGAAAGCGCGCTTACCTACGCGTATGATTCCCTGGGACGCCCATCAGGCTATACGCTGTCCTTGAACGGAACAAAGATACAGCAGACAACCTTGGCGTATGATTCAATGGAACGGATTTCTTCGGTATCAATCAATGAGAACTCTTTCTCATACGGTTATGATGAAACTTCCGGATGGCTTAACCATTTGGAATATCCGAACGGAATGATCAGGAAAACGGTTTTTCATGCCACTTTGCCGTTGATATCATCTTTGGTTTATTCGAACGGAACTTCTTCGGAGCCTCTGCTCAAGCATACCTATACCTGGGACAATATGCAGCGGCCTTCTATGCGGGAGGACTATGTGGACTCCTCTGCGATGCTTTCGCGTCGCCATACATATGGCTATAATGCACGTGGAGAACTAATAGAAGATATGATGAATATAGGCGGTTCCTTCAACTATGCCTACGATAACATCGGTAACCGTCAGACTGCAGTCAGACGTGGAGTTTTCAGTTCTTATGATAGCAACAAACTGAGACTGTATGAGAACGCGGAACATTCCGGTGTGGTCTTTACACCCACATATGATACCGACGGCAATCAGACTAGTGTGAAGACAGCCACAGGAGTCTGGACTGTCCAGTATAACGCGGATAACCGTCCAGTGGTCTTTACACAAGGCATCAAAAAGGTGGAATGTGTGTATGACTATCTTGGACGGCGTGTGGAAAAATTGGAATATGATGGAAACACCTTGACCAAACGCACCAGATTCGTGTATAGGGGATACTTAATGGTAGCAAGCATGGACTGCACGCAAAATACCTCCAACCCTTCCTTGTTGGGTACGTGGTTCTGGGATCCTGTGGAACCGGAGGCAACGCGTGTGTTGGCCATGTGTACACATAACGCGGACAAGAGTGTGTCCTCTACCCGATATGTGGCGCATGACCTGCTCAAAAACGTGAGTGCTTTATTTGACTCTTCGGGAACTCGGCAGGCGAAGTTTGAATACACGCCCTATGGAGAAATTCTGACTGTAGAGGGAGCTTGGGCTTCGACAATGCCATTCCGCTATTCCTGCGAATACTGTGATGAAGACTTGAGCTTGATCTATTACAATTACCGACATTATAATCCGCAAGATGGAAGGTGGCTTTCTAGAGAACTTCTGGGAGAAAGAGAAAGTATGAATCTTTATAGGTTCATGGTGAATTCTCCTTCTTGTTGGAATGATTTACTCGGCCTCAAGCGGATAACCGGTTATCAGTCAGATGGATCGATAATAACCAATATGAAACATGATTTTGATGCTGAATTTTATAAGGAAAGTTGTCATATTGAATTCATTGTGAACATCGAACTTGATGGGTTTGATCCATCCAATGAGAAACATATTGAGCTGTGGAATAAGCTTGATAAAAAGATGAAAGATGAATTGGGTAAGCTAAATGTGGCAGTAGAAAATCCTGATGATCCCAAATGTTGCTGTAAATCTGTAAATATTATTGTTGCCGTGATTCGGGCAGGTTCCCCTGCAGCTGGGTTATTGAGAGATAAGAAAGCACATGCCAAAGTCAAGTTTGAGCCGACTGGCACTTTTTTACCAACTCCGGAAAGTAGATCGTTGTCAAACCACTGGGTTAACCCTAATCCTGATGTTATGGCTCACGAAGTATTACATTTGTTTGGAATTAAAGATGAATATTTAGATAAAAAGGTTTATCCTGAGAAAACTGAGCAAGATATTCCAGAAGATGCAGATACATCTATTATGGGGGCAAAATTTGGAAACATAAAACCCAGACACATAGAAAAAATGTTAGAATTAGCAAAACTAAAAAAATTAGAAACATGCAAATTAAAAATATCATAGCACTGATCATTTTAGCTTCACTCCCTAATGTTTCTTGTCAGAGCATAAGAGAGGCGGAAGAAATTAATGTTTATCATTGTAAGGGAGTGGTCGATCCAGGTACATCATCATATTATTATTTTTATCAAATAAATGGTAATGCAATAAATGTGAAAAAAATGATTCCAGATATTTATGCCCATTCTTCCAAGGATAAGCTGGAATTTGATGTAAAAGAAAATTCGAATGAATTTATTTCAAAATTGAATGATTTAATAAATAATGTAAAAAGTTCAAAGGTTGATTTTCAGCAAAGAAAAGAAATAACAGTCAATATGCCGGGAAAAAGTTTCATATATTATGCAAAATCTGATGAGGCGGGACAATATATTGATGCAGTTGTAGATGTCGTTCTTAACATGTATAAGGATAAAAGTAGAATTACTGTTAATAAAAGAGACTGAAATATCATGTTTTTATCCAGGGTTTAGAATAAAATAAAACAAATACCGAGGCATGTTCATGCCTCGGTATTTATTTAAAGGCCGTTAGGTTAATAGTTAGCAAGCTGGGTATCAACGAAGCCGTTCCGTTATTTTAGCGAATACTGTGACGAAGATATGAGGTTAATCTACCGTCACTGCAATCGCTGGGAGGAATGGATTTCTAGGAATCCGATTGGAGAATTGTTTTGTTAGCAACAACGCATGATGAATTACATAGAGAATTACCTCGAGAAAATAGGAATGATACCAAATATGTTGGATGGGTTCTTTATATTATAGATTTTGAATAAATATATTATTAATGATTTTTATATGAAAAGATTTTTGATTTTTGCAATTCTTATTTTAGTAAGTGTGGCAGGAGTATTATTCGTAGCTCTAAAATTGAGAGAACCTTCCGAAGTTCCCACACCCTTTATAGGTTTCACTAATTTTGAAAAGAGGGGAGGATCTACCCATGCGTATGTTGTTTATGCAAGACATTCCTTAGGGAATGGCGAGAAACGCCGAACGGTTACATTACCTGAAAATGCGACAACAAAAGATTTTTATGATGTTGTAGCACAGTCGGCTCTTAATAACGAATGTGTTGAATTAGATTTTGTACACACAGGAAGCGAAGGGAGTATTTATTTTGTTAATTATGCCGTGGGAAGCAATCTGATTGTTGACACTGCCATGGATTATTTATCTGAGCCTGCTTATACAGAAAAGGATGATTCCGGTTTAGAAATTTTTAGATTGAATTGTTATCACGATCATTATATAGCCAATGGTAAAATAAAGAATTACGATGATATTTTAAAAGAATTAAAAAGATTAAATAGGAGACATGTTCCGTTTTGTGCCTTGGTATCGTTTGAAGAGGTTATCCCGTTAAAAAAAATATGGAAATTATTGTTTGCAGTCTATGCTTATTCTGATAGCCGTGTTTATTTGTTATTGCCCCAATATGGGAGCGAAGGGAAGAAAATTATAAAATAAATTAGACCGTCTTCATTCTATTATGCATATGGCTTTATTTTTACTTAGACTGTTATATAATAGATTGGAAATTTATAAATGGTTATTGATAAATTTATTATTTAAATCTATGGGGTTTTCAAGAATCATATGATAATTATTTGGAAAGAAAAAATGATAGACTTGTTTCATTTAAATATTAAGAAAATGTGATTATCAGTATGATGTCTTCTATTTCTAAGTTTTTAATATAAAGTAAATTATACGCCGAGGTACATATGTGCCTCGGTTTTTGTTCATAGGGAGCTCAGTTGATGGGAACGAGCATGGATTGCATGTCCTACACCTCCAATTCATTTTTATTTGGCAGACAGCTTTGGAGCTTTCTGAACTGGGGGTAAAGCGGGGTTTGGGGTGCAAGGTACAACGCGAACGGGGAAGAAAAGGCAAGTGGTGCCTAATGTTATTCCAGGGGCTACGGGTTATTGGCCATTGTGTCAGGATAGACTATCAATGCTATTGGAAGAGAGGGAGATGAGTATCGATTCCCTTTTTAAATGGTGCTGCCTTTTGAGGAGAGCTGTTTTTGTCCTATTGCCTGTGGTCTTGTGTATGGGATGGTATATATGGACTTCATGAAAGGATTGGTTTCGCTGGCATGGGTCCGATACTTGAAGCGTTTCTTTCGGGGAGCGAATCGTGTGTGAAGATTGAGGACTATTCACGGAAAGCCTGTTTGGTTCTTGAAAAGCGAAGAGGCTTTCGCTGTCTGTTTTTAAAATGGTTTCAGGTTCTTTCTGCTTGTTAGGAAGGAATGTTTTTTTACTTTGGGTGAAAGTGGCCGGGAATAAAAAAGCAGCTTGACCTGCCTTCTCTGATTGGCTATAGGGAGGGGCCAAGTGGAAGCTCCCTTAGAAAGCTCTCTTGAGACCCGTCTATAAAGGATTGCCGGTTTTTTAAATGCCGGGAGGGGGAAGAAAGGTCTGCTGCGCAGGATTCTTCATGAACGCCAGAAGCGTTCTCGATATGGAATATTTTGATTTTTTCTTTATTGCATAGTTTTCTAATATTGCTTTTTTTGATGAAGTTGCGCTGTTTTCTAACATTTTTATTCTAGGCCCGTTTGATTTTATATATATAGTTTTTGGATATTGTATGAATATTTGCATGTCCATCTATAGATCAATCGAATTGCGGAAGAATACATCCGGAAGTTATAAGGTCAGACTAACCATTGACCGGGGGAGCAAGTTCTGCGGCGCCAGGAAGTCGCTCGGTCTTGGCACCCATCAGGAGGATTGTGCGTTAAGGCGCGCCTACCTGATGCGGTGCTTATTGTTCCATATGGGATGGTTTCCCGGTGGAAAGATTGCCGTCAGGAATTCCGCCGAATGCGGTATTAAGGAGGTTGTGTGGGACAGCATGGACTGCATCGGAGATTCCGGAATGTTCAGGCTCACCGGAAGGGGCTGCCGCGTCGCCACGGATGAAACGATGGTCATCTGGTTTCAAACGAATGGAGATGAGGCAGTGCAGTGTCTTCGTTTGCTCATTTCCGGATGGAGAATAGATGACCGGGCGGGTGACCTGAGGGTTTTGATTCAGGGATTACAGCATTGCGCCTCGGAACAGCGCCAGCATCCCTGCCGGATTTTGAATATTGAAATCGGGTCCGGTTCCATGATGGCAGCGCGGGACGAGTGTGTATTGAAGGGCTAGGGAGCCGGACCGTTCCGGTTAAGTCAATTTTCAAGAGGGTTTTCTGAACGGTCGGAATTGCTTTTAATATATAACGAATAAGAACATATGGATTGTTTTGAAGAACGGCGGCAGGTTCTACTGCAGGAGCTGGCCGCCCTGTCCGGGGAGGGGGCTCTGTACGGTTTTTTAATGCGCCAGGGGGAACAGTTGCCGCCCTTTGCGGAGGAATGGAAAACGGAAGCCTGCCTCCTGCGGGGATGCCAGTACCGGGTATGGCTGCGGCTGGAGCTTGCAGGCGGTCTGGTGCGGATTGATGCCGATAGCGATTCCCTCATCAGCCGAGGTTTGATGGCTCTGTGGGTGCGTCTGTTTTCCGGACTGAGGCCGGGAGAAGTGCTGGCCGCAGAGACGGATTTCCTTCATCAGGGTGTTCTTGGCGGCTGGCTGATTCCTTCCCGGGCGAATGCCCTGGGCAATATGGCCTCCAGAATCAAGTTGGGCGTGCTGCGGTTGAAGCAGGAGGCGCGGAAGGAGGCCGCAGTGTCTGGCTCTCCTTCTTCCCTGCCGGAGCTTTCCTTGGAGCCTGTTGAACAAGGCCCGTTGCGGCAGATGGAGATGTCCGGCAGTTCCTGTCATGATGATCGCAAACAGGAAAAAGAGTTCCAGCGATAGAGTTATTGATGATGAAAAAGAAAGCAAGCATTCACGTTCATTTGTTCGTTTATTCGGGAGACGCCGCCCTGGTCGGGGAGAATCTGCTGTGTGTCCGGCATGCCCTCCCCGGAGCCCATTTGGTCGTGATTGACGACGGGCGCCATCCTTGCCCGGATGAGGTGAAGGCGCAGGCGGAGGAACTGGGGGCGGAATGGCGCGTGTCCTTTTGGGAAAGAGGCGGCAATTTGAGGGGGAAGGCCTGTATTGAAGGGATGCTGGGGGAGATGCTCCGGAGCATGGACGATGAAGGGGATACCCTGGTGAAGATAGATGCGGATACGGTGATGGTGTCGGGAGATGATTTGCTGTGTTTTGCCGACCGGAGGGAGATGGTGTTCTGGGGCAGCGGTTCCGTGGAACAGCGTGTTTACGGCTGCCTGTATGCCTTGAAGGCGTATGCGGCCGTAAAAATCCGGGAGTATGTTCGCAGGCTGGAGCTGCTGCCGGACGCGCCGGAAGATATTGTGATAGGCACCAGCGCTTTTAATTTATATCCTGGAGAGGAACGGCACATGGTTTATGCTCCCTTTGGTCCGGACGCGCCGGACAGCGGGTGGACGGCGTATTACTGGGGACGTTATCCGGAGGTGAAGGGTTACCAGCGTTTCACCATGGTGACGACGGGCAATCCTCCTCCGCAGCCGCTGGACAAGCGTCACCGTTTGCCCGTCATGAAGAATTTACGGCAGATGGCGGATATCCGGCGGCGTCTGACGGGTGCCGGGCACGGTTTATAGGAAGGGATTTCTGTCTTGCCGTTGGCGTGGTTCCGGATGCAGGAAGCTCTTTGAATGAAAAATCCCCGGATGGAAAAACTTCCATCCAGGGGTTTGTGTTTAAAGATTCCGGTTATTTTTTAGCGGGCAGTTTCACCTGGATGTGAATGTCGCGCAATTGCCGCTCTTCCGCAGCGGCGGGGGAGTCGCTCATCAGGTCCGCTCCGCGATTGTTTTTCGGGAACGCGATGACTTCACGGATGGATTCCGCGTTGCAGATCATCATGACCAGGCGGTCCAGGCCCAGCGCAAGGCCGCCGTGGGGCGGAGCGCCGAAGCTGAAGGCGTCCAGGATGTGGCCGAATTGTTCGCGGGCCTGTTCCTCCGTAATGCCGAGCGCCTTGAACATGGCGGATTGCAAGTCGCGTTCATGGATTCGGATGGAGCCCCCGCCCAGTTCCGTCCCGTTGAGCACCACGTCGTAAGCCTGGGCGCGCAGGTCTGCGGAGAGTTCTCCCTTGAGCAGTTTTTCCTCGTCTTCCTTGACGGGGCGGGTGAAGGGGTGATGGATGGCCATCCAGCGCTGTTCTTCCTCATCCCAGCCCACCAGCGGGAATTCGATGACCCACAGGAAGTCGCGTTCCGTGTTGTCCTTAAGCAGTTCCATGAATTCGGCGCATTGCAGGCGCACGCGGCCCAGAATGTCGCAGGAGGGTTCCCACGGGCCGGCCGCAAAGAGGACGAGGTCTCCGGTTTCAATGTTGAGGGCTTCCGTGAGTTTTTGCTTTTCTTCGTCGGAAAGGAATTTGGAGATGGGGCTTCTCCAGTCTTCCTCGCGCACCTTGATGTAGGCCAGGCCCTTGGCTCCGGCTTCCACGGCGGTTTTCGTCAAGGCGTCGATTTGTCCGACGGAGGCGGAGCCGAACCCCTTGGCGTTGATGGCCTTGACCACGCCTCCATTGCTTACGGCGGAGGAGAATACCTTGAACCCGCTGTTTTCAAAGATGGAGGAGACGTCCGTCAGCTTCATGCCGAAGCGGCGTTCCGGCTTGTCGGAGCCGTACTGGTCCATGGCTTCCCTCCACGTCATGCGGGGGAAGGGGGTGGGGATGTCCACGTCCAGGGATTCCTTGTACACGCGCTTGAGCAGGCCTTCCACCAGGTTGTAGATGTCTTCCGGCGTGATGAAGGAGGCTTCAATGTCCACCTGGGTGAATTCCAGCTGACGGTCCGCACGCAGGTCTTCGTCACGGAAGCAGCGGGCGATCTGGAAGTAGCGTTCCATGCCGGCTACCATGAGCAATTGCTTGTACTGCTGCGGGGCCTGGGGGAGGGCATAGAATTTGCCGGGTGCCAGGCGGGAGGGGACCAGGAAGTCGCGCGCGCCTTCAGGCGTGGATTTGGAAAGGATGGGCGTTTCAATTTCCAGGAAGCCGTGTTCGTCCAGATAGTCGCGCGTGGCCTTGGTCACGCGGTGGCGTATCTGCATGTTGCGGACCATGGACGGGCGGCGCAGGTCCAGAAAGCGGTACTTGAGGCGCAGGTCTTCATTGGAGAGGGCCCGGTCCAGCTGGAAGGGGAGCACGTCCGCCTTGTTGATGACGTTCAGGGTGTCCGCGGAGACTTCAATTTCCCCGGTCGGAAGGTCCGCATTGGTGGTGTCCACCGTGTCCGTTTTCAGGCGCGCAGCCACGGTGCCGGATATCTGGATCATGTCTTCGGAGCGGAGCTGCTGGGAGGCCTTCGCCACGTCCTGGTTGACTTCCGGGTGAAAGACTACCTGCGTGATGCCGGAGCGGTCGCGCAAGTCGATAAATATGACGCCGCCGTGGTCACGGACGGAATCTACCCAGCCGATGAGGGTGGTCGGCTTGCCGATGTTCGCAGCGCGCAATTCGCTGCAGGTATGAGTGCGGTATGAGTTCATCTTTGTTGAAAATGGAAGGGAGGAAGGAACGTATCAATCACGGCCGGTCAGGGAGGCCAGGGCGTCAAACAGGTTCTCCATGGCGACAGTGGAGGAGGAGCGCGCATGCAGGTCGCGCAGTTCCAGGGCAGGGAATTCGTCTCCCACAATCAGGGCCGCGCGCGCGCCGGATTTGACGGCTTTCTGGAGCTGGCCGTTGATTTTGGTGAGTGTGAGGGGAAGGTCCACGCTGTACCCCTGGTCCCGGAGGGCGGAGGCGATGGAGAGCATTTCCGCGCGGCGGTTTTCGGAGGCCTGCACCATGAAGACGTCGCATCCCGCGGCGGCCAGCGCCGCATCCTTCAGCGCCTTGGCATGGGGGGTCTGGTCAATGAGGTGGGTGATGACGGCATCCCCCATGGCAAACCCGGTGGCCGGCATGTCCACCGCGTTGTTGGAGAGGGCGCCTACCAGCGTATCGTAGCGGCCACCGCCAGCCACGGCGCGCAGGCTGCGCTGCGTGTCAAAGATTTCAAAGACCAGCCCGGTGTAGTAGGCCAGGCCGCGCACCACGGAGAGGTCCAGCCTGACGTAGCCGTCCAGACCCCGGGCTTCCAGGTCTTTCAGCAGGATGTCATAGCGTTCGGAGGCTCCGGCGGGCGGGTTCTCAATGAAGGCCACCAGGTCGCCGCGGCTGATGTGGAAGGAGTCCAGCTTGCGCTGGCATTCTTCCGGACGGTCGCGTTCAAATTTGTCCACAATGCCCAGAAAGGCGGGAATGTCCTGTTCCTGCACGCCGTGTTCCGCGGCAAACCTGATCCAGGCTTCGCGGTCGGAGACGCGTACGATGAAGTCGTTCTGCGTAAAGCCCAGCTCCCTCATGCAGTCGATGGCCAGGGCAATCAGTTCAGAGTCCGCCCACGCGGAGCCTTCCCCAAGAATGTCCGCATTGAATTGGTAGAATTCGCGCAGGCGTCCTTTCTGCGGTTTTTCGTAACGGAAGCAGGAGCCGATTTCAAACCACTTGAGCGGCTTGGTGTATTCCCGCTGGCAGGCGGCGGCGATGCGGCCCAGGGAGGCGGTGAGTTCCGGACGGATGGTGATGTCCCTGTCTCCCTGGTCCGTAAAGCGGAAGAGCTGGGTGGGCAGTTCGCCCCCGCTCTTTTTAAGGTAAAGCTCCGTGGCTTCCACGGTCGGGCCTTCCCATTCCAGGAATCCATAGCGGTGCGCCACCCTCTTCCATGCGTTAAAGAGATAGTTGCGCACGGCGCAGTCCGCCGGTGCAAAATCACGGAATCCGGGAAGTGGTTGAAAGCGAGCGTCTGGCATAACCTGGGAAAAAGGATGTTGTCTGAGGACGAAACAGTTTACAGAATTCCCATGCCTTGGCAAGTCCACATGCTTACGATGAAGGAATTTCAACGGAAGGCCGTCTATCGGAATATGCCTCCTCAACGTCCATGATTGTTTTTATTTTTCTCTCTTCCAGCGGAGAACCTTTCCGGGAGGACGGCGTTCTGCCTCCATCCCGGTAATCCTTTATAGGAGGTTGGGCCATGTGGCGTGGAAAGCTTTATATGATATTAAAGTTTTCAGAGTTGAAGTTGCTGTAGAATCTGCCCTGCGTGGCGGTAAACCGCAAGACGCAATAATCCGGGTCGGTCACTCCCTCCGGGTAGTACATGGTGTCACCTTCCCTCCAAATCATTTCCTTATAGATGCTGTCCTCCAGCACTTCCATGGAGCCGAGAAGCATGACGCCTCTGAAGAATCTCCGGTCACAAAAGTAAATGCAGGCTTTCGGGTTGTCTTGATATTGCCTTGCACGCATGGAGGAGGTGTTGGTGGTGAAGTAGAAGACCTTGATGCCTTCCCTTTTCCGGGGCGGCAGCATGGCTTTCGTATTCGGATAGCCCTGTTCATCAATAGAGCTGATGAATGCCACTTTCTGATGGTCAATGAGATTTCCCACTGTTGCTTCCGCGTTTTTCATTGCTGTTTTCCTGATTGGGATGGTAGGCCAGAAGAGCCGCATTGTAAACTTGTCTTATTTATTCGGACTGTTTCTTTAAACGGTTTTTCCGGGAATTGTTTGATAGCGTATTCTGCCCCGGGATGTCCGGGCCTGAAATGAGGTTCAAGGGGAGTTTGACCTTGCCGTCTCCAGGATATGACGTAGGATAAATGAGATTTTTTCTCTTTTTTGGAATCTAATATCAGTATTGATTATGTGTAAAGAATGCGGATGCGGAGGTGAGCACACCCATGAAAGTCACGGCCACGGCATGGATGTCCATGTTCCTGTGTTGGACGCCAATGACCGGCTGGCAGAGCGCAACAGAGGTTTTTTCGCAGCAAAGAATCTTCTGGTTATCAATGTTTTTTCTTCCCCCGGGTCCGGCAAGACCTCTCTGCTGCAGAAGACGGCGGAGATGCTCCGCGGCCGTGTGCGCATGGGGGTGATCGTGGGGGATCTGGCGACGGATAATGATGCGGAACGCCTGAGCCGTGCGGATATTCCCGTGGTGCAGATTACGACGGGCACCATGTGTCATCTGGACGCCCGCATGATTGCAGAAGCCATGAAGAAGATGCCTCTGAACGATCTTGACGTTCTGATTATTGAGAACGTGGGCAATCTGGTTTGCCCGGCTTCCTATGATCTGGGGGAAGGCATGCGCGTGGTGTTGCTTTCCGTGACGGAAGGGGAGGACAAGCCGTTGAAGTATCCTCCCATGTTCCATTCCGCGGATGTGGCCCTGGTGACCAAGTCCGATCTGGCGGATGCCGTGGATTTTGACCGGGACGCCGCCCTGGCCGCCCTGAACAAGGTAGCCCATCATGCGCACGTGATTGAGTTGTCCTCCAAGACCGGAGAGGGAATGGACGCGTGGTGCGACGAGATTGTGGAACGCGCGCGCCGCGTCCGGGAAGGCAGGATCCAGCACCATGGCCATCACCACCATTGAACAGGCCGCTGCGGCGTTGAAGTTTGAGATAGCCGGCATCGTCCAGGGGGTCGGTTTCCGTCCCCATGTGTACCGTTTGGCTGTGCGGCACGGATTGAAGGGGTTCGTGCGCAATACGGAGTCCGGCGTGGAAATCCATGTGGAGGGGAAGCCCGGCGCTCCGGAACGTTTTTTTGCCGCGCTGATGGATACTTTGCCGGAGCACGCCCGCGTGTATGGCGTGGAGCAGACCGTGTGCGAGCCTGCCGGGTTTGAAGAGTTCCGCATTGTGGAAAGCGATTCTACTCCCGGCGGCGTTCCGATGATGCTGCCGGACCTGGCCCCGTGTCCGGAGTGCCTGAAGGAGATGCGCGACCCCGCCTCCCGACGGTATCATTACCCGTTTACCAATTGCACGCACTGCGGCCCCCGCTATTCCATTATTGAGGAGATGCCGTATGACCGTGCGGGCACCAGCATGAAGAAGTTCCAGATGTGCCCGGAGTGCCTGAGGGAGTACCGGGATGTGGAGGACAGGCGTTTCCATGCCCAGCCCATAGGCTGCCCGTCGTGCGGCCCTTCCATGAAGGTGCTGTTTTCAGATGGTTCCGAACTGGGGTTCGGCCACGGGTTTGACACTCCCGCGGAACAGGTGGCGTGGGTGCTGGCGGACGGCCTGATCGTGGCTCTGCTGGGCGTGGGCGGCTTTCAACTGCTGGCGGACGCTTCTTCGGAAGCCGCCGTCAGGCGTCTCCGCAGGCTGAAGGAGCGGGATGCCAAGCCCTTTGCCGTGATGGTGCCGGATGTGGACGCGGCGGGGAAGCTGTGCCGTTTGTCGGAGGAGGAGAAGCGCCTGCTGGCTTCTCCGGCGGCCCCCATCGTACTGGCTCCCGGAAGGAAGGATGTGGACCTGGCTCCTTCCGTGTGCATGTTCAGCCGTTTTGTGGGGGTGATGCTTCCGTCCTCCCCCCTTCATGCCCTGCTGATGGATGTATGGAGAAAGCCCCTGGTGGTGACCAGCGGCAATCTGAGCGGGGAGCCCCTGTGCATTTCCGTGGAGGAAGGCTTGCAGAAACTGGGCCATGTGGCGGATGTGTTTTTTGTGCATGACCGTCCGGTCGTGCGGCCCGTGGATGATTCCGTGGTCCGCGTCATGGACGGAAGGGCCATGATGGTGCGCCGTGCCCGCGGGTATGCTCCGCGGCCCGTGTGGCGCACGTCTGCAGAAGCTCCCGACGTTCTTGCGCTGGGCTCCGGGTTGAAGAATACCGTTTGCTGGCTGAAGAACGGCGTGGCCGTCATGAGCCAGCATCTGGGCGATCTTGACAGCGCGGCTTCCCTGAACGCGTTTGAACGGACGGTGGAGACGCTGGGGCGCACGCTGGGTGCTGTGCCGCAGGTGATTGCCGTGGACGCCCATCCGGACGGCCCGTCGTTTACCCTGGGCAGGCGTCTGGCGCGGGCATGGAATGTGGAAGTCGTTCCGGTGCAGCATCATCAGGCCCATGTTCTGGCCTGTGCCGTGGAGAATGAGACGCCGTTGCCCGCCCTGGGCGCGGCCTGGGACGGCACGGGATTCGGCACGGACGGGACGGTATGGGGCGGAGAGTTTTTTGTGATGGAGGAGGAAGGCGCTCCCCGCAGAGTGGCGCGGCTCAGGCCGTTTTTGCTGCCCGGGGGGGATGAAGCGGTCCGGGAACCTGCCCGGTGCGCCTGTTCCCTGGCGCGGCAGATGGCGCCGTGGCGCACGGATGGGCTTGAACAACGTCTGCAGGGTGGAATGACCTTGCAGAAGCGGGAAGCCCTGGAGGCGATGATGGCCCGTAATATTCAAGCTCCCGCCACTTCATCCATGGGGCGCCTGTTTGACGCCATGGCTTTCTGGTGCGGCTTTGACGGCGTGGCGGGATGCGAAGGGCATGCCGCCATGATGCTGGAGTCATGGGCTGCGGCGGTTTCCGGGGAAGAAATGCCGGGGGAACCGTATGAATGGGTCATGCATGAGGAGGGCGGCCTGCTGGAACTGGATTGGCGCCCGATGCTGAAAGCCGTGGACGATGACCTGCTGAGAGGCGTTTCCCGCGGCTGCATCGCCCGGAAGTTTCATGAGAGCCTGGTGAACCTGGCTTTTGACGTGGCGGAGCGTTTCTCATTGGACAGGCTGGTGCTGGGCGGCGGATGTTTTCAGAATGCCTTTTTGCTTGAAGGCCTGGCGGGAATGGCACAGTCTAGAAGGTGCCAGTTGTCCCTGCCGCAGCGGGTGCCGTGCAATGACGGGGGAATTTCCCTGGGGCAGGCTGCGGCAGTCGTGCGCCAATGGAAAGGATAATAATATGTGTTTGGCTGTTCCCGGAAAGATCGTGAGCATTAATGAGACGGACCCGCTGTTCAGGCTGGGAGTGGTTGATTTCGGCGGCGTGACCCGTGAAGTGAACCTGGCCTGCGTGCCGGAGGCCGTCCTGGGGGATTACGTTATTGTTCATGTAGGGATGGCCCTGAGCGTGCTGGATAAGGAGACCGCGCTTCAAACCCGTAGGGAAATGCGGGAGATCGTGGAGAATACCGATCCCGTGTAAGGGGAGGGTCGTTTGCCGGATTGAACATTTTTAATGGCTTATGCAGGAGGAAGTTCAGCAGTTGCTTGAGGAGCTGCGCCATGCCGTGACGCGTCCGTGGGCGGTGATGGAGGTGTGCGGGGGACAGACGCATGCGATTGCCTCCCTGGGGCTTGAGGAGCTGCTTCCTCCTGGGCTTCGTCTGATTCACGGCCCCGGCTGTCCGGTTTGCGTTACTTCGGTGGATTTGATTGACCAGGCCGTGGAGTTAAGCCTGCGGCCCGGCGTGGTTTTGTGCAGCTACGGTGATATGATGCGGGTGCCGGGCTCCCGCGGAGATTTGTTTTCCGCCAAGGCTCGCGGCGGGGACGTGCTTTTAATGTATTCACCGCTGGAGGCGGTTGCTTTCGCTGGGAGCCATCCGGAAGCGGAAGTGGTATTTTTCGCCGTAGGATTTGAGACGACTGCTCCGGCCACGGCTCTTGCCATGCAGCAGGCCCGCGCGCTGGGTTACGCCAATTTTTCCGTGCTCTGTGCCCATGTGCAGGTTCCCCCCGCACTGGAATGGCTGATGGATCAGGACGAGGGAAGGCCGGACGCCTTTCTGGCCCCCGGCCATGTCTGCGCCATCATGGGGGAGGAGGATTACGGCCGTTTGGCCGCTCGTTACCGGACGCCCATGGCGGTGACGGGGTTTGAGGCTCCGGACCTGCTCCGCGGCATCCTGATGTGCGTCCGCCAGTTGGAGAACGGGGATTGCACGGTTCAGAATGCCTACGGGCGCTATGTGAAGCCGGAGGGGAACAGGGCGGCGCAGGAAAGGATGAAAGAGGTTTTTGAGCCGGAAGACCGCCATTGGCGCGGCCTGGGCCTGATTCCCGGCGGCGGCATGAGGCTGCGCCGGGAGTGGGAGGGCATGGATGCCGCCCTGCGTTTCGAATGCGGAAAAAGCGCCCATGGCGCGGATGAAGCTTCCGGATGCCTGGCCGGCCAGGTGCTGAGGGGGCTGATTCGTCCTGCGGAGTGCCCGTTTTTCGGCACGTCCTGTACGCCGCTGGCTCCCCTGGGCGCGCCCATGGTGTCTGGGGAAGGGGCCTGCGCCGCCTATTACCGTTATAAAAGAAGTTGATTCCATGTTTGAATGTCCTGTTCCGGAACCTGTTTCCGACCGTATCCAGATGGCCCACGGCGGCGGAGGCCGTCTGATGAATGACCTGATCCGTTCCGTCTTTCTGAATGCGTTCGGCACTCCCTCCGGCGGCGTGCAGAATGATGCGGCCGTTCTGGATTTTCCGCCGGGGCGGCTGGCGATGACCACGGATAGCTTTGTGGTGCAGCCTCTGGAGTTTCCGGGAGGGAGCATCGGTTCCCTGGCGGTGCACGGCACGGTGAATGATCTCGCCATGGGCGGCGCGGACCCGTTGTACTTGACGGCAGGCTTTATCCTGGAAGAAGGGCTTCCGCTGGAGGCGCTGAACCGCGTGGTGCAGGATATGGCGGCGGCGGCGCGCGCGGCGGGCGTCCGCATCGTGACGGGAGATACAAAAGTGGTGGAGCGCGGAAAGGGTGACGGCATTTATATTAATACCGCCGGGGCGGGCGTGGTGCGCCATGGGTTGGAAATCAGCCCTTCTTCCGTCCGTCCGGGGGATTCCGTGCTGGTCAGCGGTGATCTGGGGAGGCACGGCATGACGATCATGAGCCTGCGGGCCGGGTTGTCCTTCGGGGAGGGACTGGAAAGTGATTCCGCCCCGCTGCATGAATCCGTGGCTGCCGTCGTCCGGGCCGGAATCCCCGTGCATTGCCTGCGTGACGTGACCCGTGGCGGGTTAACCGCCACGCTCTCGGAAATTGCGGAGTCCTCCGGCCTGACGGTGAAACTGGATGAAGTGTCCATTCCCGTGCGGGAGGATGTCAGAGCAGCCTGCGGCCTGCTGGGGCTGGACCCTCTTCAAGTGGCCTGTGAAGGCCGTTATCTGGCTATTCTTCCCCGGGAGCATGAGGAAGAGGCCCTGCGCCTGATGCGCGGCTGCGGCGTGTCCGCCGGGGCCTGCGCGATAGGCCGTGTGGAAGAGTTTGGAACGGCGCCCCTGCTGATGACGGGGCGGCTGGGGGTGGAACGGGTGCTGGGCATGCCTTCCGGGATGCAGCTGCCCCGCATTTGCTGATGCTTCCCGCGGTTTCCGCCGGCGTTGCATTTCCGGCTTTTTGGCAGGGAAGCGGTTGGGGCCGCCTCCCTGCCGGTCTGGCATTTCATAGGGATTTGCCGGAGCGGCTGCGTGTACTTCCGGAGAAGCTACAGCCGGCTTGGTATTGGGGGAGTTGGTTGTTGGAAGATGGTCAGGAGAGTTCCGCGTTTCCGGCTCCGGCGTCCGGCAGCGTCTTTAATGCCGCTTTGGCCTGGGTATGGTCCTGGGAGGCCGCCTTTTCCAGCCATTCCCTGGCGGTGGCCAGGTTCTTTTCCACGCCGAAGCCGTGCTGGTAGATGATGCCCAGGTTGTATTGTTCGGAGGCATAGCCGGCTCTGGCTGCCCGAAGGTTCCTGTTCTGCCATTCCCTGGCTTCAGCTTCGGTGAAATCCTGGTTCTTGCAGAATTGTTCCCATGTTTTTCCGAATTTCATGGCAGCCCGCGCAAATCCCATCAGGGCCGCTTTTTTAGTGTGTTCATCCGCCAGGCTCGCGTTCTTTTCCACGCCGGCGGGTCCCAGCCGGTACAGGTAGGCCAGTCCCCAGTATCCGTTGGGGCTGCCCAGGTCCGCGGCTTTCTGGAAGAGCTGGAGCGCGTCCTGATATTTTTTATGGGACATGGCGAACACCGCATTGGCCAGGAAGCGTTCCGCCTTGGTGAATTCGTAAAATTCGGGAATGGCGGCCCATTCGGATTTGAGTTTGTCCCTGTCCTTTTTGGACTTGGGCGGCATGCCGGCAGGCGGGGAAATCCGGAAAACGGGAATGTAGCCGGAGGCCCCCATGTTGGCCAGGCCGGCCATCAGGAAGCAGCCCGGCTGAATGCGCCACATGTGCATGTACAGCACGCGTTCCGCGGGCAGGGACTCCTTCTCAATCCAGTCCGGCAGATTCATGGGCGGGCCATAGAGGCCCGTCAGCCCGTTCAGCATGCGCTTGTACAGGGATTTCAGGCGCGTATCGTATTCGTCCTTGCCTGCCTTGGTGCTGGAGTAAAAGGAGACGGCTCTCAGGCCTCCATCCTTGTTGTACTCAAAATGAAGTGAAAAGAAAAGGCCGCCAATGGGCTTTTTCGTTTTGTAGGCGCCGTTCAATCCAGTGCGGCTCAGGTAGGCGTCCGTTCCCGGACCTTCCAGGGATTTGCAGGCTTTCAGGGAACTCAGAAGCTGGGCTTCCTGCAAGCCTGTTTCCAGAGGGCCGTAAAGCGGCGAGGCGGTACAGCAGGCGGATGCATAAAGCATGGCTGCATAGCGATAGCAATCTATCAATTTCATTGGGGGAATGGGGTAGGGGATGGGGGTCGGTTGTTTCAATAGCGAATTAGGAATCCGGATGAAATGGCCGACAGCGCTAAAATAAGATGAACAATCATTATATTCAAGTATTTATGCTTTATTCTAACAAACATATTTTATCAAGGCTTTCGTCTAGGAAAATACTGGATTGATTTGGAGAAACAGGCTTGATATGAAAAACTAGTATTGACGCCGGATTCCTAATCCGGGGTGTTTAAAGCAGGTTGAAGGATAATATGCAAGAGTATCAGGAGCAATGAAGGAGATAACCGGCTGCGGTTTCCGGACCGGGAAAAGGCAGAGATAAGCATCCGGCGTTCCGCCACGTTTTCCCGGCTTTCAGAACATGGGAATCATTATTATTTTTATTAAAAATCTTTCTAAATATTCCTTCATTTCCGTTTTATGTATCCTGTATGCATGCATTTTGGCGGATTATAAATCCGGCTGTCGGGAAGGAATAATTTTTTTAATAAATAATAGAAACATTATCAATGGTTAATAAGAATATCAGATTTCACGGCCTTTGGATTCCATTGTGTTTTTTCCCGTCCTGGATACGATGAAAATCATTTTTTCTCAAAAAATTTGGTTGACGGCGGATTTATAATGCGCGGATGACCGCATGTAGTTTCAGAGCGTCTGATATTCAATGATTCGTCTGTTTTTTTACGGAAATGTGCGGTTTTGGCGGCGGCACCTTCCAAACAGGGAGTGGGGGAGGCCGCCTCCTCTGTTCGGTTTCCCGTGCAGGAAAAGCGGGGGGGACATGCCGGAATCTGTCCGGCACGGTTGTTTCTCCTGCTGGGGACGGGGACGGATGACAGCAGCCTGTGACGGTTTCGTTTCCCTCCTCAGCTTGCCTGGGAAGGCCTTTCTGCCCATGGTGCCGCCACATGAGAATTGATGTGGCAACGGATACGTATGAACCTGACGTGAATGGAGTGGCCCTGACGCTGGAGCGGCTGGTCCGGGGGCTTCGGACGCGGGGGCATCTGGTGCATGTGTTGAGGGCTTCCGGGAGGGACGGAGCTTCCGTTCCCGGAGAGACGGCCATGCCGTCTCTCTCCCTCCCCATGTATCATGAGGTGAAAATAGGGCTGCCTTCCGCAGAAAGGTTCCGCTCCAGATGGATGAAGAAGAGGCCGGATGTGGTTTATGTTGCCACGGAAAGCCCCATGGGGGCCTCCGCCGTGAAGGCCGCTCGCGCTCTGGAGATTCCCGTGGTGATGGGATTCCACACCAATTTTCACCAGTACATGAAGGATTACCATTTCTCCAGGCTGGAAACCGCCGCCGTGAATTACCTGCGCAAGCTCCACAACCGGGCAGGGATGACGGTGGTGCCCACGGAGGAGATGCGCCGCGCGCTGGAGGGGTTGGGATTTGAACGCCTCTCCGTAATGGGGCGCGGGGTGGATGCCGCCTTGTTTGACCCTGCCAGGAGGGATGCCGGCCTGCGCCAGTCATGGGGCGCCTGGCGGGATGAAGTGGTGTTCGGCGTGGTGGGGCGTCTGGCCCGGGAGAAGAACCTGGTGACGGCCCTGGGACTGTACACGCGCCTGCAGCGGGAGTTCCCGGCCTGCGGCATGAAGATGGTCGTGGTGGGGGACGGTCCCATGATGAGCAGCCTGCGCAGTGAGTTTCCGGACGCCGTGTTTTGCGGAATGCGCAGCGGGGAGGACCTCGCGCGCCATTACGCCGCCATGGACGTGCTGCTCTTCGCCAGTGAGACGGAGACCTTCGGGAACGTTCTGCTGGAAGGGATGGCCAGCGGCCTGGCTACGGTCAGCTACCGGTACGCCGCTTCTGCGGATGTGGTGCTGGACGGCATCAACGGCCTTCAGGCGGAGAAGGGGGACGCGGAGGGTTTTTACTCCGCCATGCGCCGTCTGCTGGAGGACAGGGGGATGATCCGGAGACTCGGCGAACAGGCCCGCAGGACCGTGCGCGCCAGAGCGTGGGATTCCATCCATGACAGGTTTGAAGAACTGCTGGCCTCCGTGGCGCGGGAGGAGAATGGAACCGGCTACGCCCGCCCCCCGCGGGATGCGGTGCTGGAATGCCGCACGGTCTTTTTGTCAGACCTCCATCTGGGCACGAAGGATTGCAAGGCGGACGAATGCCGGAGGTTCCTGAAGCATGTCCGTGCGGAAAAAATAGTTCTGGTAGGGGATATTGTGGACGCCTGGGCCCTCTCCCGCGGCAGCCGCTGGCGCAGGCGGCATACGCGCCTGATCCGCACCCTGCTGAAAAAGATGGAGCAGGAGGATGTGGAAGTGCTGTACCTGCGCGGGAACCACGACGATATTCTGGAAAAATTCCTTCCCTTTCATCTGGGCGGCCTGAAAATGGCCAGGGAGTACGTGCACCGGGCGGCGGACGGCAGGCGTTACCTGTGCGTGCACGGAGACGGTTTTGACGCCATCTCCACCAACCACCGGTGGCTGGCGATGCTCGGCTCCCTGGGCTACGACGTTCTGCTGACGGTCAACCGGCTTTACAATAAATACCGCGCCTGGCGGGGCAGGGAATATTATTCCGTCTCCCGCGCCATCAAGAGCCGCGTGAAATCCGCCGTCAATTTCATTGGAAAATATGAGGAGCAGCTCCAGAATCTGGCGGTGAAAAGGCAGTGTGACGGTATCATTGCCGGGCATGTGCATCATCCGGCGGATACCATGGTGGGGGAGGTGCGGTACCTGAATTGCGGGGACTGGGTGGAAACCATGAGCGCGGTGGTGGAATACGGGGACGGCCGCATGGAAACGCTGCTTTACAAGGATTTCATGAAACGCCTGGCTTACGGCAAATGCGGAACCGGAGCCGGAGACAGGCGTCCGGAGGGTGTGGGACAAAATGGCCGTGTGTGACATTTTGTCTCTTTTTGGTGTGACAATATGTCCCATTGCTGCTCGGCAGGAAAAAGAGCGGACGAAATGATGCGATGTTATAATACGATGAATTTATGTTGTTTATGTTTATTTTTCAACAGGGCTTACAAGGCTGGCATGCCATTTGCAGAAAGAAAGGCAAGAACATGAGTTTGCCTGCATGACACTTCAGGTCATGGGGAAATCAAATCTCAACGAAATCCATTTAAAACAATCTAAGATAACGATATGGCTAAAATATTAGGAATCGACTTGGGCACGACCAACTCGTGCATGGCTGTGATGGAAGGCGGTCAGGGTACCGTACTTGAAAACAGCGAAGGTGCGCGCACCACTCCCTCCATTGTTGCCTTCACCAAGAGCGGTGAACGCCTCGTGGGGCAGGCCGCCAAACGTCAGGCGGTGACCAATCCGAAAAACACCGTGTTTTCCTCCAAGCGCCTCATCGGCCGCAAGTACAGCGAGCTGACGGAAGAAGATAAGAAGGTGCCTTATGAAATTGTGGAGGCCCCCAACGGGGACGCCTATATCCGCGTGGACGTAGGCGGGGAAAAGAAGACTTTTTCTCCCCAGGAAATCGCCTCCATGGTCCTGGCCAAGCTGAAGGCCGACGCGGAATCCAAGCTGGGTGAGACGATCACGGAAGCCGTGATTACTGTTCCCGCCTATTTCAATGACGCCCAGCGCAACGCGACCAAGGCCGCCGGTGAAATCGCCGGCTTGAAGGTGCGCCGCATCATCAATGAACCGACGGCTGCTGCCCTGGCTTACGGCCTGGACAAGAAGTCCAATGAAAACATTGCCGTGTACGACCTCGGCGGCGGCACCTTCGATATTTCCGTGCTGGAAATCGGTGACGGCGTGTTTGAAGTGAAGGCTTCCGACGGCGACACCCACCTGGGCGGCGACGACTGGGACAACGCGATCATCACCTGGATCATGGACGAGTTCAAGAAGGACTCCGGCATGGATCTTTCCAACCAGCCGGACGCCATCCAGCGCATCAAGGAAGAAGCTGAAAAGGCCAAGATCGCCCTTTCCTCCACCCAGAGCTATGACATCAGCCTGCCGTTCATCACGGCGGACGCTTCCGGACCCAAGCACATCCAGCTGACGCTGAGCCGTCCCAAGCTGGAACAGCTCACGGAAGACCTGCTGGACCGTACCCGCAAGCCCGTGCTGGACTGCATCGCCGCCTCCGGCCTGAAGACCGGGGACATTGACGAACTGGTGCTGGTGGGCGGCATGACCCGCATGCCCGCCGTTCAGGAAATGGCCCATACGCTGGCTGGCAAGGAACCCCACAAGGGCGTAAACCCGGATGAAGTGGTGGCCGTAGGCGCCGCTATCCAGGGCGGCGTGCTCCAGGGGGACGTCAACGACGTGCTTCTGCTGGACGTGACCCCGCTGACCCTGTCCATTGAAACGATGGGCGGCATCGCTACGCCGATGATCGAGCGCAACACGACCATTCCGGTGCGCAAGAGCCAGGTGTTCTCCACCGCCGCGGACAACCAGCCCGCCGTGGACATCCGCATCTGCCAGGGTGAACGCAAGATGTTTGAGGACAACAAGCTTCTCGGCAACTTCAAGCTGGACGGCATCTCCGCCGCTCCGCGCGGCGTGCCGCAGATTGAAGTGACCTTTGACATTGACGCCAACGGCATTCTGCACGTCTCCGCCAAGGACAAGGGCACCGGCAAGGAACAGAAGATTTCCATCCAGGGCTCCAGCGGCCTTTCCAAGGATGAAATCGAACGCGCCAAGCGTGATGCGGAAGCCCATGCGGAAGAAGACAAGAAGCGGGCCGAGGAAATTGACACCGTCAACCAGGCGGACTCCCTCTGCTTCTCCGTGGAACGCCAGCTCAAGGACATGGGGGACAAGATTCCCGCAGACCTCAAGCGCGAGATCGAAGACAAGGTGATGCACCTCAAGGAAGCCATCTCCAAAAAGGAATACACCGCGATCAAGGCCGGGAAGGAAGACCTGGAATCCCGTCTGGAAGCCCTTTACAAGGCAGCGGAAGCCGCCCAGCAGTCCGCCGGTGCAGCCGGCCCCATGCCGGGAGCCGCTCCGGAGGAAGAAGCTTCCGACGGCCCCCGCAAGGCGAAAGGCCGCGTGGTGGACGCCGAAATCGTCGACGACGACAAATAAGCAACCCCTTCCCGCCGGAGGGGGAGCAACTTCCCCTCCGGCGGAACATTACATCCATATATTCATCTATAACAACACAAAAACAACATACTATGGCAAACATCAAACCCCTAGGACAACGTGTGCTGGTCAAGCGCATTGAAGCTGAAACCAAGACGGCCGGCGGCCTGTTCCTGCCGGACACCGCCAAGGAAAAACCCCAGGAAGCCGAAGTGATCTCCGTAGGCACCGGCGGCCGCGATGACAAGGGCGCCTTGATTGAATTCACCGTGAAGCCGGGCGACCACGTTCTTATTTCCAAGTACGGCGGCACGGAAATCAAGCTGGACGGAGAAGACTACCTCATCCTGTCTGAAAACGACATTCTGGCCATCATTGGCTAAATCACACGACACACTCACTCAACATCATTTTAAAATAACCTGATATTATGGCTAAACAAATCCAATTTGACGAAACCGCCCGCCAGGCTCTGCTCCGCGGCGTGGAACAGATTGCCAAGGCTGTCAAGAGCACGCTGGGGCCTGCCGGCCGCAACGTGGTGATCGACAAGAAATTCGGTTCCCCCCTCATCACCAAGGACGGCGTGACCGTCGCCAAGGAAATCGAACTGGAAGACCCGTTTGAAAACATGGGCGCCCAGCTTGTCCGGGAAGTCTCCTCCAAGACCAACGACGTGGCCGGGGACGGCACCACCACCGCCACCGTGCTGGCTGAAAGCATTTACCGCGAAGGCCTGCGCAACGTCACCGCCGGCGCCAACCCCATCTCCCTCCAGAGGGGCATCATGAAGGCCGCGGACGCCGTGGTGGAAGAACTCAAGAAGATCAGCAAGCCTGTTGACTCCAGCAAGGAAGTGGCCCAGGTTGCCACCGTTTCCGCCAACTGGGACGCCGAAATCGGCCACATCATCGCGGAAGCCATGGACAAGGTGGGCAAGGACGGCACCATTACCGTGGAAGAAGCCAAGGGCATTGAAACCACGCTGGACGTGGTGGAAGGCATGCAGTTCGACAAAGGCTACCTGTCCCCCTACTTCGTGACCAACGCGGAAACGATGGAAGCCGTGCTGGAAAACCCCTATATCCTCATCCACGAAAAGAAGATCAACAACCTGAAGGACTTCCTTCCGCTGCTTGAAAAAGTGGCCAAGAGCGGCCGTCCCTTCCTGGTCATCGCGGAAGACATTGAAGGCGAAGCTCTCGCTACCCTGGTGGTCAACCGCCTGCGCGGCGTGCTGAACATCTGCGCGGTTAAGGCTCCCGGCTTCGGCGACCGCCGCAAGGCCATGATGGAAGACATTGCCATCCTGACCGGCGGCAAGTGCATCACGGAAGACCTGGGCATCAAGCTGGAAAACGTGGGCATTGAAGACCTCGGCCAGGCCAAGCGCGTGGTCGTCTCCAAGGATGAAACCGTCATCGTGGAAGGCGCCGGCAAGTCTGCGGACATTGAAGGCCGCATCTCCCAGATCCGCCACCAGATCAAGGACACCACGTCCGACTACGACCGTGAAAAACTCCAGGAACGCCTGGCCAAGCTGGCCGGCGGCGTGGCCGTCATCCATGTGGGTGCCGCTACGGAAACGGAAATGAAGGAAAAGAAGGCCCGTGTGGACGACGCCCTGCACGCCACCCGCGCTGCGGTGGAAGAAGGCATCGTTCCCGGCGGCGGCGTGGCCCTGATCCGCGCCCAGAAAGCCATTGACACCCTCAAGCTGGAAGGCGACGAGGAAACCGGCGCTCAAATCGTCTATCGTGCGGTGGAAGCTCCGCTCCGCCAACTGGCCAGCAATGCCGGCCGTGAAGGCGCCCTCATCGTCGCCAAGGTGAAGGGGATGAAGAAAGCGGCCGACGGCTACAACGTAGCCACGGACAAATATGAAGACCTGCTCACCGCCGGTGTGGTGGACCCGACCAAGGTAACCCGTTCCGCCCTGCAGAACGCGGCTTCCATCGCCGGCCTGCTGCTTACCACGGAATGCGTCATTGCCGACAAGCCCGAGAAGAAGGGCTGCGGATGCGGCTCCGGCGCTCCCGACATGGGCGGCATGGGAGGAATGGGCGGCATGGGCATGATGTAAGCCCCGTCCGTTTCTGCGAGACACGGCAATCGACTTCAAGGCTCCCCGGTTTTCCGGGGGGCCTTTTTGTTTTGTATGGAAGGCGGCAGCCGCCACTCCGCGGGAAGGGATTTCAGGAAAATGAGCCGTGGCTGCCGGAGAACCGGAGGAAAACCAGGCTCCGGAAGTACCCGGAAGAAACGGAAGATTTCACGGGAAGCAGGTGTAGCGCTATGGTTTTCATTGAAAATCATATTGTTGCATCAATGTGACGGAATGTTCACGTTTTAAAACGGGCGTGCGGAAGCGGCCTCCTGTAATAGAGGGCCGTTTATTACGCTTATGGACCCAATCTATTACTTCATCATAGGGCTGATTCTGGTGCTCTCCTGCTTTGACCTCGTCGTCGGGGTCTCCAATGACGCCGCCAACTTCCTGAACTCCGCCGTCGGTTCCAAGGCCGCGCCGCGCAGGACGATCATACTGGTGGCCGCCCTGGGCATCATCATCGGCTCCCTGTTCTCCAGCGGCATGATGGAAATCGCCAGAAGCGGCGTATTCATGCCGGCCCAGTTCACCTTCCATGACATCATGCTGATATTTCTGGCGGTGATGCTGACGGACGTGATTCTGCTGGACGTCTTCAACACCTTCGGTCTTCCTACCTCCACCACGGTCTCCATCGTCTTTGAACTGCTGGGCGGCGCCGTGGCGGTTGCCCTGTTCAAAATCTGGTCCGCAGAGCCGGGCGCAGCGCAGGAACTGTCCAGCTACATCAACTCCTCCAAGGCGCTGGCGATCATCTCCGGCATCTTCTCCTCCGTCTTCGTCGCCTTCATTTGCGGGATAACGGTCATGTGGATTTCCCGCCTCATCTTCTCCTTCAACTACAAAAAATCATTCAAATACCTGGGGGCCGTCTGGTGCGGCTTGGCCCTGACGGCCATCACCTACTTCGCCATCTTCAAGGGGCTGAAAGGCAGTACGCTGGTCACCAAGGACATGATCCGCCACCTGGACGCTCACATCTGGCTGTACGTATGCTGCAGCCTGGTATTCTGGACCGTCCTGATGGCCGTTCTCCAGAACATTTGCAAAATCAACATCCTGAAAATATCCGTCCTGGCGGGCACCATGGCCCTGGCGCTCTCCTTTGCCGGAAACGACCTGGTCAACTTCATCGGCGTTTTCATGGCGGGGCAGTCCTCCATGGAGATAGCGTCCGCCGCTGCGGCGCAGGGCGCGGACCTTTCCACCCTCACCATGGGCGGCCTCATGGTCCCCGTCACGGCGGACTGGCGCTACCTGCTGGGCGCGGGCGTCATCATGGTGCTGGCCCTCATGTTCTCCAAAAAGGCGCAGACCGTCACGGATACGGAGGTTAACCTGGCGAGGCAGGGCGGGGGCGTGGAGCGGTTCGGCTCCGTCCCCCCGGCCCGCATGGCCGTGCGCTATGCGTTGAACGCCTCCCGCGCGGTGGAAAAAATCATGCCCGCCTGCGTGGGAAGATTCATTGAAAAACGTTTCCAGCCCGTGCCGGACGGCCCGGATAACGGGGCCTCCTTTGACCTGATCCGCGCTTCCGTGAATTTGACGGTCGCCGCCCTGCTGATCTCCCTGGCTACGTCCCTCCGGCTTCCTCTTTCCACCACGTATGTGACGTTCATGGTGGCGATGGGTTCCTCCCTGGCGGACAAAGCCTGGGGGCGGGACAGCGCCGTGTACCGCATCACGGGGGTGATGACGGTAATTTCCGGGTGGTTCTTTACGGCCTTTGCCGCATTCACCATGTGCTGCATGGTGGCGGCGTGCATCGTTTACGGAGGCCTGTTCGGCATTGTCGCCATGTGCGCCCTGGCTGCCTTCCTGCTGCTGAAAAGCTCCAGGCTCCATAAAAAAAGAACCCAGGACGCGGCGCTGGCGAAGGTGGCCAATTACCGGGATCCGGCCTGCGCCGCCCGCTACAATGAAGAAATCATTGAGCTGATGAAACGCATGGCGGAAATCTATGAAATGAACCTGGAAGCCCTGAACGTGGAGGACCGGAAGCGGCTGAAAAAGCTCCGGAAGGAAGCGCGCGGCATCCGCCGCTCCCTGAGCGACCGGATGGCGATGGAAGTCATGCCCGTCGTCCGGGAACTTCCGGATGAAGAGGCGGACCGCGGCAAGCGTTACGTGCAGATGGTGGAATACGCCACCTCCGTCTTTGAATCCCTCTCCAACATCACCACGGCCAGCCATGCCTACATAGACAACAACCATGAAGGGCTGGACATGGACAGGATAGAGCACTTGAGGGGGATGAACAACCGCGTTTCCTCCCTGTACCCCCGTTTCCGGGAAATGATGGAAAGCAACGACTATGCCGGGCTGGACCAATGCCTGGCCGGCATGGACGCGCTGGATGAGGAATTTGCGGAGGCGGTCAAGCAGCAGATCATCCTGCGGGCGGAGGACGTATCCGACATGCGGCGGGCGCTCCTCTACCTCAACCTCCTTAATGAAACCCGCACGATGATCCGCAAGGTTCTTCTTTTGGCGAAAATTCAGCGGAAATTTGTTCTTGGCTGGTAAAGGCCTGTAATTCACGGCTGCGCCGGAGGCGGCTGCTTCCGGCGCAGCGGAAGAGGGAGCGGCATTTTCTTATCCGGAAATTCTCCCGGAATACCCGGGAAGCGGGAATGGGGAAAATTTATTTTCCGGAAAGCGAAAGCCTCCGGAATGCTCGTCTTTTTAAAGTGTAAAGAAAAACCGCAAGCATTGAGGAACAATTGCTTGCGGTATAAAAGTGGTACGGGCGATGGGAATCGAACCCACGTCTCAAGCTTGGGAAGCTCGCGTCCTACCATTGAACGACGCCCGCATGAAATGCGGATGCCTATTTAGCGGCAGAAGGCAGGTATGTCAAGACCACAGAAAAATCGTGTCTTCTTTTTTGATATTTTAACACAGAAATGAAAAAAAACTTGTCTTACCCCCGAGGCTTGAACATAATGCCTCTGTTGTGCGGGTATAGCTTAATGGTAAAGCTCCAGCCTTCCAAGCTGATCACACGGGTTCGATTCCCGTTACCCGCTCCATTTTTTCATTAAATTCACCTGCTAGATACTTCCTTTATGAAAGCCAGGTTCATGACAAAGACGGCGCTCAGTGCGCTGGCACTTGCGTTTGCGGGCGCCCTCCCCGGTGTGGCTCAGCAAACTGCTTCTCCGGCAGCCGTTCCGGCTGTTAATAAGGTTAAAGCCTCTGCTGTTGAAAAGGCTTTTATGAATCAAATGGCAGGTGTTGTCCAGGCCAGTCTGAAGGCCGGCGCCCTGGATATGAAAGCCGTGACCGAGATTCTGAACGCCGCTGTCAAGGCCGGCGTGTCTGACCAGGTGATGGGCTCCCTGGTATCCATGGCCGCAGGCGCTTTCCCGGGCAGCGCGCCCGCTGTTGCTTCCGCCGCCGTTAAAAGCTATGGAACCCAGGTAACGGAAGCCAACGTACGCAACGTGATTGCCTCTGCTGTGGCTGTGCAGCCCCACCCGTATGCGTCCGTCTCTCCCATCTCGGAAGCGGTTACGAAAGCTCTGGGCAGCTCCATGGTAGCTAATGCCGTTCCCGGCATTGCCGTGGGCGTGGCGGCCCAGACGCCTGACAATCCTCTGCAAGGGGTGACCACTCAGACCAGCGGTCTGGTGAGGCCTGGTGAGGAAGCATCCGGAGGGGCCCTGGTCCTGCCGGGCGGTCTTCCCGTGGGCGGCTCTGCTACAAGCCCCGCTCCCATCTCCAATCCTGCCGGAAATTAACCCGATCCATTTATCAATAGCATGAAGAGTCTTTTTTATCTCTCCTTGATGGCTGCCGGCATGCTTGCCGTCCATGCCAACGGGCAGTCCCTGTACACCCTGGCAGGACCGGTCGGTCTGGAAGAATCCCTTCCCCTGAAGTGGACATTCAATCTGGCCGGCGGTTATGACGACAACGTCAACGCTTCCAACTATGACCAGCAGGAAGCCGCTTTCATCAGCACGGACATCGGCGCCTCCCTGGCCAACTACGATTCCGTGACCCAGTACTCCTTCTCCGCCAAGCTTGGGGGTATCTTTTACCTGAAGGACCTTGAGGGAGAGACGAACGAATCACTTTCCAACTCCACGCTCTCCGCCAACCTTTCCCACAGCTTTGACCAGACCCTGCGCTACAACGGCAGCGTGTCCTTTGCGTGGCAGCCGGAACCCAACTATTCCAACGGCATTGCCAACGCCCGCCGGGACGGCGACTACATTTACGTGTACGTCTCCAGCTCCGTGAGCAAGGCATGGACCTCCCGCTACTCCACCACGCTGGGCGCCAACTTCTCCATGATCAACTATCAGGAGGACTCCGCCAAGACGGACAACCGCGACTATGTGGGCATGGACTTCACCAACCGCTACAAGTGGACGGAACGCCTGGCTATTTCCCTGAGCTGGAACGGTTCCTACTGCGACCGCGAATACGGCAACAACGAATTCTCCAACTTCGTCATGGCCGGCGCTGAATACGCTGTGGCTGAAAATACGTCCGCCACGCTCCGCGTAGGTCCCCAGTTCAAATATGTGGAAAGCTACGGTACCAGGACCTATCCTTCCGCAGAATTCGGTTTGAATCACCGCATGAGCGACCGCTTCATGATCGGCACGTTCATCCGCTACTCCAACGAAGCGACGAATACGTACATTCCCTACAGCGGTGCCAGTTACTATTCCAATGAAACGTGGCGCTTCGGCGTGAACAGCACGCTGAAACTGACGCACCGCGCCAGCCTGAACTGCGGCGTAAACCTGATTTCCAGCGAGTACAGCCGCCTGAGCTCCGGCAGCAACAGTGATACGTCTGACCTGACCTTCAATGCTACGGCCGGCATCAAGCTGCTGCTGACTAATGCGCTGGCTCTTACGGCCCAGTACTCCTACACCAACGGTTCCTACGGCGGCTATAACTACCCGATGCCCTCCTACAACCGCAACGTGTTCTCCTTCGGCGTGAATTACAGCTTCTAAGTCTTGACTGACCATTAATGTCCTTACTCCTCTAATTGCGAATGTTCATTCACAATTAGAGGAGTTTTTATCTTACTACCTCACTATCTTTCATGAATGCCCAGGATCAGCAGAACAGTGATCGCATCGTACGCAACATTGACTATTTGCAAGTTTTAAAAAATCGCTGGAAAGAAGTCTTCCTGGTCTTCCTTCTGGTGCTGGTCATTTCCGTGGTAGTGACTTTCCTGATGCCGCCCTCCTACCGGGCGACGAGCCAGTTCCAGATCAAGCTGCCCAAGCCCGTAATGGAAATCGGCCAGGGGGGGGACGTGGTCGCCTCCTCCAACGTGACGGCTAACTACATTCCCATGCAGTATTCCGTGCTGACTTCCACTGAAGTTCTGAAGGTGGTGTCCAGGAAGCTGAATCTTGCCGCGGAATGGGGCATGACGGATGAAATGGCGGCATCCAATCTGGCCGGCATGATCAAGGTGGCTCCCGTGCGTGCGACGGACCTGGTGGACGTCATTGTCTCCGGCCCGGATCCCAAACTGGTGCAGAACATCGCCAAGACGGTTCCCGAGGCTTACAAGCAGGACCGTGAAATGCGTGAAAACCGCCTGGTGGAAACCGCCATCAAAAGTTTGAAGGACGTTCTCCGGGAACAGGAGGATACCGTCAATGAAAAGATGATGTCCCTCAAGAAGCTGATTGCGGAAAGCTCCTACCTTCCCACTACCTGGAGAAACGGTGAAAACCGGAGCACTCTGACGGCCGGCATGGAAGAGGAAGACTTCCGGAACGCCAAATCCCAGGCCATGCAGTTTGAAAAGGATGAAAAGGAACTGGCTTCCTACGTGCAGGAACTGCAGCGTCTGCCTGACGACAAGCTGCTGGATTACGTCATCAGTTCCGACCTGCTGAATGCGGAATCCGTAGGAGCCAAGGCCCTGCGTGAAACCTATGCCGAATTTTCCGACAAGCTCAAGGAGAAGGAAAACCTGAAAGCCCAGAACATCGGGGCCAGGCACCCCAAGATGCTGGCGCTGCTGGAGACGGAAAGGATTCTGGGAGAGAAGCTGAACAAGGAGCTGATCGGGCTGCGCTCCTCCCTGAAAAGCAAGCTGGAAATGGTTTCCGCAAGCCGGAAGCACTGGGAGGCGACCGTCGCTCAAAAGGAGGAAGCTCTCCAGAAGCATGTCCTGCAGGTTCCCATGTATGAACAGGCCAGCCGTGATTATGACGCCGCGCTGGACCAGCTCAAGGACCTGGATTCCCGGTACAAGGATGAAATCGCCCGTCTGCGCGTTCCCCGTGAAGCGATTGAAATGTACCAGCTTCCGACCTATCCTGCCGCTCCCTACAAGCCGAACGTGACCATCAACCTGGCGGTGGGCGCCGGGGCCGGGCTGCTTCTGGGCATCGGGCTGGCCCTGCTGCTGGAATTCATGGACACTTCCGTGAAGACGATGGAGGACGTGGAACGGGCCCTGCAGGTTCCGGTGCTGGGCATTATCCCCAAGAATGTGCCGATCCTTCATTCTTCCGATGTGATGGGCCCGGACGCGGAAGCCTACCGTATTCTGCGAACAAATATAGAATTCAATAAAAAGGGATTGGAGGAAATTTCCTTGACCTTTGTTTCCGGCAGTGCCGGGGAAGGGAAGACCACCACCTTGTGCAACCTGGCCTATATCTGCGCCCAGGGCGGCTATGCCACCCTGATGATTGACGCCGACCTGCGCCGTTCCAAGCTTCACCGGTATTATGAACTGGACAATGAAGTGGGACTGACCTCCTATCTGCTGGAAGACTACCCGCTGGAGGAAGTGATTTTCCAGACGCCCATTGAAAACCTGTACGTGATGCCTGCGGGCCCCACGCCCTTCGACCCGTCGGGCGCGTTGAATTCCCGCAAATTCAATGAACTGCTCCAGGAAGTGAAGCAGCGCTTTGACATCGTGCTGGTGGACTCCCCGCCCATCCTCGGCGTCAGTGATTCCGCCGTCATCGTGAGCGAGGTGGATATGACGCTCATGGTCGTCCAGCCCCGCAAACTGCCGCTGAAAGCCCTCCTGAGGCAGAAGCAGGTGATTGAATCCGTAGGCGGCAACCTGGCCGGCGTGGTGATGAATAATGTGGACATCACGTCCGATCACCAGTATCAGTATTACACGACTTATTACTCCTATTATTCTGCGGATGGCGGTTCCTCCGGCGAGAATGCGGACGCCTCTTCCATGAAGAAGGCCGAGCGTTCCGGAAAGGCCAAGGAGCTGGCGGCTACCCAGTCCCATGATAGTGAAGATCTGTACTAACCCATTGCTCCATGAAAAAATACATTTGTTCCCTCCTTTGCCTCTTGCTGGGTGCGGCGGGGCTGGCGTCCGCCCAGTCTCCGGACGCCGTGCCTGCGCAGGGCACCATTGAAATTCAGGTGCGCGGCATTCCTGCGGATGACGCTACGGCCATTTCCGGCCAGTATCTGCTGGACGGCAACGGGACGATACGCATGCCCCAGCTTCCGCCGGGCCACGACGTGCTGCGCGTGGTAGGCAAGACGGCGCGCCAGATTGAAGATATGCTGATGGCCGCCTATAAGAAGGCGGAATTGTACACGGCCCCCACCTTTCTGGTGAAGGTGCAGAGTTCGGACGCGCGGCTGACGGAGCACATTGTGCTGGTGAGCGGCGGCGTAGCCATGAAGAAAAACGTCCTGTGGCGGCGCGGCATGACGCTTCTGGAAGCGATTGTGGGCGCGGGCGACATTACGGACTGGGGTTCCCGGTACGTGCAGGTGACGCGCGGCGGAAAAACCGTGACGTACGATTACTTCTCCATCAAGGACAGGGCGATTCCCATTCAGCCCAATGACCGCATCTTCGTTCCCCAGCGCGGGATTTTTGAAGGGCGGCCCGCGAAGCTCCTGCCCTGAAACATTCTTTTTTCATGCCCGGCTTTCCATAGGGAAGCCGGGTTTTTTATTGCCCCGGTTCCCGGAAAATCCATGGAATGCCGGAAAAAACACGTGGGCCGGCGTCCGGGATGGGAACAGGCCGCTGGGGAGATGGAACGCGGAAGGCCTGTCATGAAATTTCCCAGGCCCTTTTCTGGAAATGGGCCGTGCATGCGTGGAACCGTATGGTAGAATCATAGCGGGAAAAAAGTTTTCCCTTGAACCGTACGGCGCCAGTAAAAACGCTGGTGGAAGGGGTTTTTTCCCTGTGCCCGTGAACCTCTGTATTCACCGGAACGGAAGGCCTGCGGGGCGGAAAGAGTTGAGGAACATGCTGTTTCCGCCGGGGGCGTAGGCCCTTTTCCCGTGATTGGCTGATACGGCCTCCGGGCATATATTGCGATGAAATGAGTTCAGTATGAATGTAAAAAACAGAAAAACAAAGAAAAATGTTGAACATTCTTGGACTCAATGCATTTTTGGAATCTTCCAAAAATGTTAGAGTTTCGTGCGGAATGTCTGCATGGAGCTTCGCAATCCCAATGTAAAAACTCATTAACCATGATATACCATTTTAAGAAAACATTCATCGGAGTAGGAGGACGGGAATACATTAACAATCCCAAGCTGAGCTTCCCGGAACATGTGAAAATCCGCCGTCGGGGAACGAATCCCAAATCCGGCCAGCCTTATGCGGAAGCGGGCAGCGCGTTCGTGGAAACGTCCTCCATTGCCTCGCGGCTCTGCTGCAGCGCGTCCGCCGCCCGCCAGTACCTGCACCGTCACGGAGCCCGCTTCCGCGTGGTCCGCAAGGGTACGGGTTCCCTGGCCCTGTACTGGCGGCGTGCGGATGTGGACCGGATTCTCGCCCGGCGGGAGCCTGTACGCCGCCGCGTGCCACCGTGCTACATGGACATGGCCGAGGCTATCGACATGCTGGGGGTGGTGCGCAGCTACATTTACAGGCTCGTGAAAAAGGGGCTGCTGCGCGAATACCGGTGCCGGATGAAGACCGCCCGCGGCCTCCGGGTGCGCTGTTTTTATCACCGGGAGGACCTGGAGCATATCAGGCTGCACGTGCTCCAGAAAAGATGATGGGGCCGGTTTCCGCAGATGCGTTTTTGGCTTGAGCGCGGGCCGGATTGTGTCACGTTATGGGCATGATAGCTTTTCTGCGCGGCACGGTGGCGGAATCATATCCCCAGCGGTTGATTCTGGATGTTCATGGCGTGGGGTATGAGGTGATTGTGCCCCTCTCCACCTTTGACAGGCTGAACCCTCTTCCCGGCAGGGAGCTGACGCTGAAAACCTACCTGCATGTCCGGGAGAACATGCAGGTGCTCTACGGCTTTGCCACGGATGCGGAGCGGGACATTTTCCTGCTGCTGATCGACCGCGTTTCAGGCATCGGCCCTGCCACGGCCATCGCCATTCTTGGTTCCCTGTCCGTGGAGCAGTTCAAGCAGGCGGTGGTGAGCGGGGACGTTTCCGGCATTGCGCGGGCCAAGGGCGTGGGCAAGAAGACGGCGGAACGCATTGTCCTGGAGCTGAAGGACAAGGTGGGACTGGCCGCTACGTGGGAGGCCCAGGCGCAGGGCGCCACCTCCCAGGCAGCGGGGGATGCGGAGCTGGCGTTGATTGCGCTCGGGTTCAAGCAGGTGGAGTCCCGCAAGGCGATCGCCGCCCACCTGAAAGACCATCCGGACGCGGATGCGGACGAACTGATCCGCGCCGCCCTGCGCTCCATGAACTGACCGGCTCCCCCACCCGGGGACCGGCTCCGCAAGCATTTGACTTCCATGCGGGAGCATGCCCGCGGGCAGGGCTTCCTGCGGTCCGCGCAGGCGCGGGAGCATACTGCCATGATGGGGGAACAATAGTGTTGACGGCTGGTTGAATCGTTTTTAAACTTACGGCGTCCATGGTACTTAAATAAGTCCGGGACTAGTAATTAATCAAATCTGAAGCCCTCAATCTTATGGCCAAATATGCTATTAACGGTTTTGGACGTATTGGTCGCAACGTACTGCGCGCCATGTCCAAGGAAGAACGCAACAAGGTTGTTGCCATCAATGACCTGACCCCCATTGAAATGATCGCCCACCTGCTCAAGTATGACTCCACGCAGGGCAAGTTTGACGGTGAAATTTCCATTGATGGAGAATATCTGGTCGTTGACGGTCACAAGATCCTCATCACCGTGGAACGCGACCCCGCCAACCTTCCCTGGAAGAAGCTGGGCGTAGACGTCGTTCTGGAATCCACCGGCCTGTTCACCAAGCGTGACGCCGCCAAGAAGCACCTTGAAGCCGGCGCCAAGAAGGTGCTCATTTCCGCTCCCTCCCCGGATCCTGACCTGACCTTCGTTCTGGGCATCAACGACAGCGAATACGATCCCGCCAAGCACGACATCGTTTCCAACGCTTCCTGCACCACCAACTGCCTCGCTCCCATGGTGAAGGTGCTGGACGACAAGTTCGGCATTGAAAAGGGCATGATGAGCACGATTCACTCCTACACGAACGACCAGCGCATCCTGGACCTTCCCCACTCCGATCCCCGCCGCGCCCGCGCCGCCGCGATCAACATCATCCCGACGACCACCGGCGCCGCCAAGGCCATCGGCGAAGTGATGCCGAACCTGAAGGGCTCCCTGAACGGCGCTTCCTTCCGCGTGCCGACCCCGACCGGTTCCCTGACCGACTTCGTGGCCGTTCTCAAGAAGAACGTGACCGTGGAAGAAGTGAACGCCGCCATGAAGGAAGCCGCTGAAGGCCCGCTGAAGGGCATTCTGGATTACTCTGAAGAAGCCCTCGTTCTCCAGGACATCGTTTCCGACCCCCACTCCTGCATCTTTGACTCCGGCTTCACGTATGTGGTTGGCGGCAACCTGGTGAAGGTCTGCGGCTGGTACGACAACGAATGGGGCTACTCCAACCGCGCCGCTGAAGCCATGAAGAAGCTGGGCGACAGCGTGAGCTGCGGCTGCTCCTGCGGCAAGTAAGTTCTTCCGAACAACGCTTGCTCTTCAGTTGCACGACAAGTCTTGCCGGTTGCCTGCTTCAACCTTCCGGTTCCTGAACCGGGTTTGTCCAGGCGGCCGGGGATTTATCCGGGAGGGCAGAAATGCCCTCCCTTTTTTATTCCATTGAACCAAACAATATAAACCGATATGGCTAAACTTACTGTACGTGACCTTGATGCCAAGGGAAAGGAAGTCCTGATGCGCGTGGATTTCAACGTCCCCCTCAAGGATGGGGAAATTACCAATGACGCCCGCATCGTGGCCGCCCTCCCCACCATCAAGTTCCTGCTGGACCAGGGCGCCCGCCTTGTTCTCACCTCCCATCTGGGCCGTCCCAAGAACGAACCCGATCCCGCTTTTTCCCTGAAGCCCGTTGCCGCCCGCCTTTCCGAACTGCTCGGCAAGGAAGTGAAATTCGTTCCCGCCGCCATCGGCCCGGAAGCGGAAGCCGCCCGCGCCGCCATGAAGGACGGCGACGTGGTCCTGCTGGAAAACGTCCGCTTCTATCCCGGTGAAAAGAAGAACGATCCGGAATTTGCCAAGGCTCTTCTGGGCAATGCCACGCTGTTCGTGAACGACGCGTTCGGCACCGCCCACCGCGCCCACGCTTCCACGGAAGGGGTGACGCATTTTGCGGAAAAGAGCGCCATGGGCTTCCTGATCGAACGCGAACTGGAATACCTGGAAGGCAAGCTGGAAAACCCGGAAAAGCCCTTCGTGGTAATCATGGGCGGCGCCAAGGTGTCCGACAAGATTGAAGTGCTTTCCAAGCTGATGGAAAAGGCTGATACGTTCCTGATCGGGGGCGCCATGGCCAACACGTTCCTGGCGGCTGAAGGGTATGACCTGGGCGCTTCCAAGATTGAAGGCGACAAGCTGGACCTGGCCCGTGAAATCCTGGCGGAAGCCAAGGCCAAGGGCGTGAAATTTCTGCTTCCTGCGGACGTGCGCGTAGCCATGAAGTTTGAAGACGGCGCTGAAACCTTCTGCACGGCTCCCTTCGCGGAAGGCGGCAAGGTGCCGGAAGGCGGCATGGCCATCGACATCGGCGACAAGGCTATTGAAGAATTCTCCGCCATCATCAAGGACGCCAAGACCGTTCTGTGGAACGGCCCGATGGGCGTGTTTGAAATGGACTGCTTTGCCAAGGGCACCAAGGAAATTGCGGAAGCCCTGGCGGATTCCTCCGCCATCTCCATCGTGGGCGGCGGCGATTCCGTGACGGCGGCCAAGAAGTTCAAGGTCCAGGACAAGCTTTCCTTCTGCTCTACGGGCGGCGGCGCTTCCCTGGAACTGCTGGAAGGCAAGGTGCTTCCCGGCGTGGGAGCCCTGACCGACAAGTGCGGCTGCTGCTGCCAGAAGTAACCGTTCACGGCCGGCGGATCGTTTTCCGCATGGTGCCTTGAATGAACCTTTTCATTCCCCGTGCCCGTCTCCGGGTGCGGGGATTTTTTTGCTCCCTGCTGACGCGGCGCAAACTGCGGAAGTTTGCCGGCTCCCGCGGTTTAAGGGAAACCCGTTCGTGCTCCGGTGGCTGCCGGTTCCGGAGAGGGGGATGCAGGGAAAGGCGGCACAGTCCTTTTTTGGGCTTGCTCTGCGTGTGGCCCGCGCTAGGCTGGACATGTATGAAAATGCTGCGCAGCTTCCTGGCCGTGTTCCTGTTGTGCTCTCCCGCGCTTGCGGCGGACGCCTCCGTTGCGGGGAAGAAGGAGCATGGGGGGTATCCGGCCCGGTACATGCTTCTGGAATCCTCGTCCCGCAACAGCCAGAGCCTGTCTACGCCCGTGGCCGCGTATGTGAATGACGAAGGCGCGGAAGTGGCGCTTATCGGGGCCATTCATGTGGCGGAGGCTGATTATTATGCCCGGCTGAACAAGCTGTTCGGCAGTTATGACGTGCTGCTGTTTGAAATGATCGGCGGGGAGGGGCTCCGGAGGGAGGAGGAGCTCCGCCGTAAAATAGACCGCAATAAGCCTATGGGAGGGCTGACGCTGGAGGAGGCGCGGGAATGGAACCGGATGGTGGAGTGGAGGAAGAGAGCCGCCCTTGAGGAAAAGTCTTTTTTGCTGGGGCTGCTGGGAAGCGCGTACCGGGAATTGAGCGCCGCGCTGGGCCTTCAAACCCAGCATCAGGGCATTGATTATTCCGCGCCCCATTTTATCCATGCGGACATGACGCTGGCGGAATTCCGGCAGGCGCAGGCCAGTAAGGGAGAAAACTTCGCCAGCCTGATGCTTAAATCCATGCTGTCCTCCCTGGTGGAAAAGCCCGGGGCGTACCAGCCGAATGAATTCGGCATGATGGTGGATTTGCTTGCCGGGAACAAGGCGGGACTGAAGAATGAACTGATGCGCATTTTTGCCCATGCTCCGAATGATTTGGAGGATACCGTGATTCTGGAAGGCCGGAATTCCAAGTGCATGGAAGTGTTTGACCAATGGCGCGGCAAGGGCGTTCGCAGGATAGGCATTTTTTATGGCGCGGCCCATCTTCCCGGCCTGCACGGAGCTCTTCTGGAACGCGGCTACCGCCTCCGGGACGTGCAGTGGCTCCCGGCGTGGAGCACCATGGAGAAGGCTGGCCAGGACTGACCCTTTTGCCGTCTTTTCCGGTCTTTCCGCGGGTAATGAAGTTGGTGACTGCCGGAGGCCGTAAATGATGGGAATTCTCCCTTTCCGGAAAGGCCGCTTCAAATGGAAAGGGAGAAGAGGAAAATAGCCTCTTCCCCTTTCCTGATGAACTCCCGTTGAGCAGACGGAAGGGAACGCTACTTTCCGGCGGGGACCAGGCGGGCAATGCCGCCGCCCTTGACGCGCATGGTGAAGGAAAGGGTGCTCCCGGAATGGAGTTCCCGGTTTTCCACCTTCCAGCCGTCGTTCTTTTCCGGCAGGTCGCGGAGGATGGTGGCCCGGTACGCGGTGTTCCTGTTCAGGAAGTCCAGGGGAATGGAAACGGTGCGTTCCCGTCCGTCCCCGTTCATCAGGGCAATGTACCACTGGTCCCCGGAACGCCGGGCAAAGGCGGCGCATTCCCCGATGGCGGACGGCGGCAGAACGATGGTCTCATCCCAGACGGAGGGAATGTTCCGGACGGCTTCGCGTTCTGGGGAGCCTTTCGGGAAGGCGGCTTCCATGTCTGCGGGGTTGGATACCCAGTGGAGGACGGGGGACGTATAAATGATATTGGCCGCCATCTGGAGGGGCCAGGAAGAGCCGCGCAGCTTGGGCCCGTGGCCGAAGTAGCCGCCAGTGAAATCAGCGTGGCCGGAGACCAGCCGGGTGAAGGGCAGTGCGCAGTAGTGCTGTCCGCCGATGGCGGCCCAGATGTTCTGTTCCCCGCCGTAGATGCCTTCCCGGCTCATTTCATGCGGCCAGGAGCGTTCTTCCCCCGTGGGGGTATTGGCGCCGTGAAAGTTGACCATGAGCTTGTTTTTCGCCAGGTTTTCCGCGACGGCGTCATAAAAGGCCAGGCGTTCCCGGGAGGCGGAATCCATGAAGTCTATCTTGATTCCCTTGATGCCCGTTTTGGCAAGGCTTCTGAAAAAGCTGCGCATGCTTTCCCAGTCGTTGGCGGGGTTGTTGACGTCTGACCAGCGCACCCATACCCAGATGCCTACTTGTTTGCCGGCGGCGTAGCTGGCCAGTTGAGCCACCTTGTCCATGCTTTCCGGCACGGTTTTGCCCCATTTCTTCCATCCTTCGTCAACGAGGTGGTATTCCCAGCCGAATTCGGAGGCCATGTCGACAAAGGCGTACTGGTCCTCTTCACGGACGTTTCCGCGGTCCCACCAGGTCCAGGTGGAGCGGCCCGGCTTGATCCAGGGCGTTTTGGCTCCTTCAGGAAAAAGGTTCCTGTCCGGTTCCGGAGCCAGGGAAGGGATGACGTCGTTCCGGACCAGGCCGTTCAGGTCGTCGTTCACCAGGATGACCCGCCAGGGCATCTCTGCGGAAGAGGGGGCGGAAAAGCCTTCCGGGTCCTGGAAATATACCGTCCTGCATGCGCCGTCCTGAAGGGAGAATTTAATGCCGCTCCACTGCCTGTTGAAATTGGCGGCTTCCTGGATGAGGGCGAAGCCTCCGCCCGGCAGTTCCGCCGCAACCGGCATGGTGCGGACATGGCTGCGGGGATTGCCGGGGTCTTTCTTGAAATCGACTATTCTGGAAGGAGACCAGACTCCCTCGCAGGGACCCAGTGCGGAAGCGGAGTCCTGGGTCCACAGGACGGCTTTTTCCGGGAAGGCGAACGACGTTTTTTCTTCCCCGATGTTCAGCACGGGCGCTTTTTGCATGTCTTCCGTCCACTCGTAGCGGAAGGCGACTCCGTTGTTGAAAACGCGGGCGCGGAGGCGGAGGCCGGAATTATCCCCGGAAACCACGTATTCGTTGAAATGGACGGAAGCGGAGGGGTATTTGCCGCGCGTTTCAAAGGTGTCGTGGATGTTGTCCTTCACTTTTTTCACGCTCCATCCCGTAATGCCTCCGGCAAGGTCCTTGCCGTTCACCACGATGCCCAGGCCGGAGGGCTCCAGAACCGTCCTGTTTCCCTTTTTCAGGGAATGGGCGGCCCGGTTATCCGCGTGGAGCATCCAGGACAGACGGCCGTCCGGGGATTGCAGAGAGGCATGCAATTCTCCCGCCTGTCCGGAACCGGGCAGGAGGCATCCTGCCATATTGCTGAAAATAATGAGAGATTTTACAATCATATCTTTGTCAGAATACGTCCATCTTGGCCCGTTTATTGCAAAAGTATGTTTTGGAAGGGCGGCAGCCAGCGCATCTACTTTCCGGAATGGGGGAAAAGGCCCTCCCTGCGTGAAGGCCGGGTGGTTCTCCGTTAAATCCGTGGAAGCCGTGAGCTGTTCATGAAGATGAAAAATGGCGGATGTCTTGTTTCCCGTGCAAGAGGTTATGGAGAAATAACCAACCCGGTGAGCGGCAAAAGAATAATCTTTACAAATTAGGTGGAAAAGATAAAAGTAATTTCCTGATCAGATATTAGGATGGAGAGTTGCGGCTCAAATAGTGTTCCCGATTTTCACCATGCGGCAGTTCCGGGAAAAGATGCTCATTTGAATAATGTTTCCGTGCATGGATCCAAATTGACCCCTCCCTCTTCCTGGAACGAGTTTTCCGTTTATTCCAAGGAACTCCCGGACGGAGCGACGTTGGAGCATTATAAAATATTGAAGGTGCTGGGAAGCGGCGGATTCGGCATTACCTATCTGGTCCGGGACTTGATGCTGAAGAGGAAAGTGGTTTTAAAAGAGAATTTTCCTTCTTCCTATGCTTACAGAGATCCGTTTACGGGGCGCGTGGTTCCCAATAATGAGCATGACGCCGAGTATTTCAAGTGGACCCTTTCCAACTTTTTGAATGAAGCCCGCATTCTTGCGAGGCTGGATTCTCCAGGTATTGTCCGGGTTCTTTCCGTTTTTGAGTGCAACGGCACGGCTTATTTTTCCATGGATTATGTTCAGGGGCTTCCTCTGGATTACCTGGGAGAACAGCAGCTGCTTGCCGGAAACTGTTATTCGGAAGCCAAGTTGAAGGGATTGCTGATGCACATCCTCCAGATTTTGGATTACCTTCATAAAAAAGGCATCTGCCACAGGGACATCAAACCGGGAAATATATTGCTTACACAGGAGGGAACTCCCGTTTTCGTGGATTTCGGCGCGTCGCGCCACATGGAGAGCACCCATACCCAGACTGTCCTGACGACTCATGGCTTTTCTTCTCCGGAACAGGCTCTCGGCAGGAAAAACACGGGACCCTGGAGCGACATTTATTCCCTGGGCGCTACGTTCTATTCCCTGCTGAAGGGGGGTGCGCCCCCCAGAGGAGAGGAGCGGCTGATTCACGATACCATACAGCCTTTGGCATTGTCCGCGCCCTTGTCCTCTCATTATTCGAAAAATTTTCTCAGGACCATAGACAAGGCCCTTTCTCCTCGGGTGGAAGATCGTTATAACTCCGCGGAAGAGTGGATGAAGGATCTGGGAGTGGAAGGAGGGGCGCTCTCAACCATTAAGTTCTCCAGTGAGGAGTTCAAGTCCGCCCGTAAGCGTTTTTTCAATCTGTTTGCCTTGTCCTCTTCCCGCATCATGTCGGAAGGGCACGAAAAGTGGGGGGCCGGATGGAGGAAGGTGCTGGGGCTCTTCGTTGTTGCGGGCGTGATTGGCGCAACCCTCGGCTATTTTGTTTATGACTGGGGAGGCGGCCCGGAGGAGGACGATGCTTTAGGGCTTCGCTTTCCCAGTGTAATGTCCACCCCCATTCCCCAGATTATTTCAGAATCCAGGGGCGTTTCCTTGCTGAGTCCCGTGGAACGTTTTGACGTCAGGCTGGATAGTCCGTCTTTGTCGCGCCATGCTCTTCCGTCCCTGCTTCCCGACCGCTTTTCCCTTGCGTGTGTTCATTTGAGAGTGCTTCAGGAAGATAAGATGTGCCCGCCTCTGTATTTGACCATACGTGATGAGGAGGGAAAGCTGGTTTCCCGGTCTCTCAACGGTTTTTCCTTCACCTTGATCGAGAGTCCTGTGCTCACCGGGTTCCGCTTTGTGGATCTTCCGGCGCTGAATGTGGATGCGCCTTACAGGTTCAGTTTTGAAACCAAGGATAATGTTCCTCATCCGCTGAAGGTTGTTTCTTCCCAGGTTACGACGCTGGAGAGCGGGAAAACCGTGAGGCCCCATTTTAAATTCATTTGCGCGATGGATGACTCCGAGGTGAGAGATTCGCTGAACAGGCCGGAAAACGGCAGGATCCGGGAAATGCTCATCGCCTCCCGGAAAAGGAACCGTACGGAAATTGATTCCATCGTGCTGACGGAACAGGAGAAGACGCAGGTGCGGAAGTTCGCCAAGGCGGGGTATCCCGCCGCCCAGTATAAAATAGCCCGTCTCATCTTTGAACGGGATGGGAGATACGGAGAGGAAGGAGGCGCCTGGCTTTATAAGGCGGCCATGGGGGGCTTTATTGTGGCGCAGAGGGATCTGGCGTTTCTTCTTGTGGGGGGCAAGGAATTTTTCCCGGATATGCTTCAGTGCCCGGTCAGCCTGTCCCAGAACTATTCTCAGGCGGTTGATTTCCTTCTGATGTCCTTTGCCGCGCAGGATCCTTCCGTGCTGTATATGCTGGGTGTCTTGTATTCCCAGGGGTGGGGGGTGGAATATTCCGCGGAGATGGTCGCGCGCCTGTCCAGGCTGTTGGCCGGTTCCGGTTACGACCTGTCGCGGCTTACCTTGTCGGCCCCCATTTTATCCCATTGGGAGCTTCTGGGGCAGAAGGAGGAAACCTATACGAGGATGCGCTGCTCCATTCCCGGCAGGAAGATGAGCCAATTTTCAGGACTGCGGCTGGTACGGACCTCCGTGGAAGGGGGAAGTATCCTTATTGACAAGGTGATTCTGTTGCGGAACGGGCAGGAGGTCATGTCCCGTTCTTTCCGTACGGCCCTTACCCGGGAGTCTCCCGTCCTGGAGGTCTCCATAAACATGGAGGATTACGCAAAGGAAATGGACAGTTCCGAATGGTCGATAGAGGTCATCATGGCTCCGGCCAATACGTCCGGCATCATGGAAATGATGAGGAAGAAGGAGTTTTCCGGCGCGGAAGAGCTGCGAATTTGATGGAAGGATTTTACCACGGGAAAGGAGAGAACGCGGCATGCGGTTTCCGTCCGTTATCGGAAGCCGTTCGGGGCGGAAGGCCCCGGCGCCGGGGCCTTCCTGTTTCCGCTGGATGGCCCGGCCGGGAAGGCTGTGGCGCGGTTTAGATGTTCTTCAGCATTTCCAGCGCTTCCCGTAGCTTGTCTGCGGGAGAGACGCCTGCCAGCCGCGGAAATTTGTTGGACAGCAGGATAAAATCCCCGTTCCTGGTGAGCATCAGGCGCTGTCCGCTGATTTCCACCATGGAGATGTTTGCTTTGGATGCCAGTATCTTGATTTTGTGGGAATCCAGCAGGTGATGCACCGTTTCCGGTGCAGGGCCGAAGCGGTCTTCCCACGCGCGGAGCAGGGCGTCCGCCTCCTTCAGGGTGCGGACTGCCGCCAGGTCCTTGTACGCGGAAATGCGCAGGGCTGCGTCGCTGATGTAATCCCGGGGCAGGAAGGCGCCCAGATAATCCTTGCGGGATTTGGCGGCGAACTGCGTCTCGCTGTTCACGATGAAATCCGTTCTCAGGGCCGCGTCCGGCCGGGGAGCCGTGTGCCTGCCCTGCATGTGGGCGATGGACTGCTGGAGAAGCTGGCAGTACAGGTCAAAGCCGATGGCGGCAATGTGGCCGCTCTGCTGGGTGCCCAGCAGGTTGCCCGCGCCGCGTATTTCCAGGTCCCTCATGGCTATCTTGAAGCCGGAACCCAGCTCCGTGTACTGCTTGATGGCGGAGACGCGCTTGCGGGCGTCTCCCGTGGTGGCGGCGGACCTGGGGAGCATGAGGTAGGCGTAGGCCCGGTGCCCCGCGCGGCCCACGCGGCCGCGGAGCTGGTAGAGGTCCGCCAGGCCGAAGCGGTCCGCGCGGTCAATGATGATGGTGTTGGCGTTCGGGATGTCGATGCCGGATTCGATGATGGTGGTTGCCAGCAGGATGTCCGCCTTCCCCTGCACGAAGGTGCGCATGACCTTCTCCAGCTCGTCCTTGGGCATCTGTCCGTGGCCGATGACGATGCGGGCCTTGGGCACCAGGGCCTGGATGCGGTCCCGGAACAGTTCGATGGTTTTGACGCGGTTGTGCAGCAGGAAAATCTGGCCGCCGCGTTCCAGTTCGCGCTCCATGGCCTTCTTCATGATGCGTTCGTCATAAGGGCATACGCTCGTCTGCACGGGCTGCCGGTTGACGGGCGGCGTTTCAATGGAGCTCATGTCCCTAGCTCCCATCAGCGCAATGTACAGGGTGCGGGGAATGGGCGTGGCGGACAGCGTGAGCACGTCAATGCCCTTGAAGCGTTCCTTGAATTTCTCCTTGTGCCTGACGCCGAAGCGCTGTTCCTCGTCAATCACCACCAGGCCCAGGTTTTTAATGGACACGTCCTCGGAGATGAGGCGGTGCGTGCCGATGACGATGTCCACGGCCCCGGACTTAAGCCCTTCCAGCGTAGAGCGGACGTCCGCCGCGCTGCTGAAGCGGCTGAGCATTTCAATCCGCACGGGGTATTCGCTCATGCGCTCCTTGAACGTGCGGAAGTGCTGTTCCGCGAGCACGGTGGTGGGCACCAGCACGGCCACCTGGCGGCCTCCCGTCACGCATTTGAAGGCGGCGCGGATGGCCACCTCCGTCTTGCCGAAGCCCACGTCCCCGCAGATCAGGCGGTCCATGGGGCGGGTGGCTTCCATGTCCGCCTTCGTCTGGGCGATGGCGCGGAGCTGGTCCTGGGTCTCCCGGAAGGGGAAGGAGCTTTCAAACTCCCACATCCATTTGCTGTCCGGAGGGTGGCTGTAGCCCTTTCCGGTCTGGCGTTCCGCCTGCACGTTGAGGAGCTGGGCGGCGTAGTCCGCCACGGAGCGTTCCGCGGACTTTTTGGCGCGCTGCCATTTGGAATCCCCCAGCTTGTTGAGTTCCGGCGTCTTGCTGCCCAGCCCTATGTACCGTGAAACCAGGTGCGCCTGGCTGAGGGGGACGTGCAGGATCGTATTGTCCCGGTAAAGGATGTTCATTTCCTCGTCTCCGGAGTCCGGAGAGGTGGAAATGTTGATGAATTTGCCGATGCCGTAGCTGGTGTGCACCACCAGGTCTCCGGGGTTGATGTCCTTCAGGGAGGCCTGCGCGCGGGCCTTGCGCGCCTTGTCCTCCCGGCTGGCGCGGCGGCGAGCCGTGGCGGACTGGTACCTGCCGAACAGCTCCGAGGAGGAGAGAACGGCCGTTTTTGCCCCCGGAATGCTGAAGCCGCCGGGCAGGTCCCCGCGCAGGGCGGTGATGGACAGCAGCGCGGGCGTTCCGGCGCAGATGTCCCGGAAGCGCTCTTCCTCCCCTTCGTTGGGAAAAAACATGCTGACGTTCCATTTCCGGTCCAGCCATTCTCGGATCTGGCGTTCCGCCAGCTCCCGCCGCATCTCCTGCATCACGAAGTCCCCGGCGTCAAAGCTGCCCAGGGGATTGTCATGGATGGCCAGGGAGAAGTCCTCCTCCCCCTCCGCGTTCTCCGGCGGTGCGGTGAGGATGCACACGTTCCCCCGTTCCTTGCAGAAGGGGGCCGTAATGATCAGGTCGCCCGGCTTGATCCAGGCCCGCAGGGTTTCCACGCCTGCCGCTTCCGTCAGGACGAGGTTGACGTGCTCCGTCTTCCGGAAGGAAATCTGGGAGTCCACGTCAAATTCCCGGATGGATTCAATCTCATCGTCAAAAAACTCCAGGCGCACGGGATGGGAGGACTGGAGCGGGAAAACGTCCAGAATGCCGCCGCGGCGGGACCACTGCCCGCGGGAAATGACCTGAGGAACGCCCTCGAACCCCGCCTCCTCAAACAGCCGTATCAAATCGTCAGGGGCGTGCGTTTCTCCCGTTTTCAGGGTCATTCCCTGGTTCTGCATGCCGTCGGGGGAGGGAACCTCGTCATTCAGGCTGCCTTCCGTCAGAACGACGGTTTGCCTGCCCACATGGCCGGAAGCGATGCGGTGAAGGACGTTCAGCCGTTCCGCGGCAAGCTCCGGGTCTCCCACTTCCTCCCCCAGGGCCACCTCTTTTTCCGGGACGAAGAGGATGTTGCGCACTCCCCATGTTTCCAGTTGCGCGGCAAGGGATTCCTGCGCGCGCAGATGGGGCGCGATCACCCAGGCCCGGGCGGTATCCGGAATGGTCCTGATGCACAGGGCCGCCACGAACGGAACCCCGGGCAGGGAAGTATGGTCGAAAACCGCCTGTTCCTCCGTGCCCAGTTTCGCGAGTTCCCGGTGAAAGGGTGCGGTGCGGGCCACCCTGTCCATCAGGGCGGATATGGAAGCGTCTTCTGCCATGCGTGTCTGATAGCCCCTGCTGGTGGAAAGTGTGCCGCCTTTCCCTGCCATGTCAACGGTTTTTCAGGGCACAGACTGTCCTCCGGCCATTGACGGAAGCGTCTTTCCGCATGCGCGGCGCGGGTCAGGAGGAGGAGCGGAAGCGGATTTTAACGCCGGCCTTGCGCCATTTCTGTTCAATCTCCTTGGCCAGCTCCTCATAGCTCCGGCCATCAAGGAGGAGCTTTTGCGCTTCTTTTTCACTGCTGCCGGACTGGATGGCCTTCATGTAGTTCTTCACGCGCTGGGCGTCCCCCTTGCCGTCCATGTGGTAGAAATAGTAGGCCATCAGGGCGGCCAGGCCGTAATTCAGGTTGGCGTTCTCTCCCGTGAACTGGGAATAGGGCATGTTCATGTAGGACTCCAGGCTGGGCGCCTCAAAGTCGTCCCCCAGGGCGCGGCCCCCCGTATTTTTCTTGCCGTATTCCGTCACGCGGGAGACAATGTGGGAACGGTTGGCCCCGAAGTTGAAGCGGCCTCCGGAATACGGGGTCATCCCCATGTATTCCGCGGAGCCTTCACAGAACCAGCTTGCCTGCTTGGCCTCCGGGGACATGAGCTGGTGCGTCAGTTCATGGATGAGGGTGGAGGAATCCTTGTCGCGGTCAATGATGTACGTGCTCCCCATGGTCTTGACGCCCAGGGAATCAAACGGGACCAGGATTTTGCCGCGGTCTCCGCTGCGCGTCGTCCCCAGGAAAATGCCTGCCGTGCCTTCACGGCCTCCGTTTTCCAGGTACGTGCTGAACTTTTCGTACAGGTAGGCGGGGAATTTGGCGGAATCGTCGTGAGGGGGGATGTTGCCGATGGGAAGCGTTTTGTTCGCCAGGTGGGTGGCCTCGAAGAGAAGGCCCAGGCGCTTGATCATGCCGGCGCCCAGCTTGGCGTCGCAGATGAAGCGGAAATGGGGCGTTTCATAAATATACTCCCCTTGTTCCTCCTTGATGGTTTCCACCTTGAAATTGTCCTGGCATTTGACGGTCCTGGGCCATGGCAGGTGGTAATTGTCCGCGGGATTGGAGGAGGCAGTCCCTCCCTTTCCCCGGGCCGCGATGAAATCCCTGTCTTCCCGGGAAAGCTGGGCGAGCGGGATGGAGACGGTTTGGCCGCCGGAGCGTTTCAGCACGGCTTTCTGGCCGTCCAGCCTGACGAACTCGGCTTCCAGGCTTTTCCCCTGGACGCTGGTCCAGGTGCGCCCCTGCGCGAGGGGAAGGAAGGAGAGGGAGCACAGGGCTCCCGTCACCAGGTACAGGCATGCGGGATTCTTCATAAGGCTGGAGTTGGGGATATGAAAGAAAGTTGCTGTTAATGTTTGGGACGCGGCAGCATCAGGAGCAGCAGTCCGCAGAGCAGCATCAGGCATCCTGCCGCCGCCAGGGTGGTGGTCAGCGGAACGCCCTGGTCCTTGAACCATCCCCCGAAGAAGGAGATAAGGGCGCCCACGCCCGCGGACGTGAGGTTGAGGAGGCCATAGCCGGTGGCGGAATAACGCTCGTCGATATGGGAGCGTAGCACAGGCATGAGGGTGGCGTCCAGCGATCCCTGCGCCAGCCCCTGCGTGGCGACGAGGCCCAGCATGAGCACAAGGGGAACCGCAATGTCCCAGCCGAAGATGCCGGGCAGCAGAGCCAGGACCACCAGCGGGCCGGATATGGTGAAGGTGATGCCGGGCACCAGGGCGCGGGCGCGGGCGTTGCGCCGGTACCACATGTCCGCCAGAATGGCGCCGCCCAGCACGGCCACGTACTTGGCTACGGAGCTCCACAGGGTGGCGGCGGGGCCTGCCTCCGCGGAGGAAAGCTGGTATTTATCCTGAAGCAGGGTGGGGTACCAGGTGAGCAGGAACCAGTTCCCGGCGCCTGCAAAGGCGACCACGGCCAGCAGCATCCACATGGGGCGGCCGCTCAGCAGGCTGGAAAGCACGGCGCCGGTGGAAAGATTGGACGCGGGTTCCTTGATGGCCCGTTCGTCATTGTCCACATTGATCAGGACCGTTTTTTCCTTGGGTTCGGACGGCTTTTTGGCCTGCGCCGTATCCGCAGGGGCCTTGGCCGGGTCTTTCAGGAACAGGATGAGGACGATGGCATACGCCACGCCGATCAGGCCGAACAGGGCGAACGTCATGCGCCAGCCCGTCCATGAAGCCATGGTGGCCCCGAAGCCGGCCACGGCCATGCCCACGTAAATGCCGCTCATGTGCAGCCCCGTGGCGATGGAGCGCGTGCTGCCCCGGTGGTAGTCCGTAATCAGGGCCAGGGCGGCGGGGATGTAAAAGGCCTCACTGATGCCCATGGCGCCGCGCGCGATGAGCAGGGACGTGTAATCCTCCGCATGGCCGGTCCACCAGGTGACCACGGACCAGACGACGAGGGAGCAGAGAATCATCAGGCGGCGGCTGTAGCGGTCCGCCAGGAAGCCGCCCACCGGGCTGAGCAGGGCGTAAATCAGCAGGAAGACGGAGGTGACCATGCCGAACTGGGCTTCCGTCTGCGGGATGTCCCGGACGATGGGTTCATGCAGCGCGGAAAGGAGCTGGCGGTCAAAATAGTTCAGCATGACCACGAACCACAGGACGATGACGGCCACCCAGGCCCACAGGCCCGGCCTGGTGTTCGGGTCCGTGACGGCGGAAACATTTTTAACGCCGTTGCGCACGGCGGAAACGATGATGATCGCCATGACGATGACGGTCAGGATGAGAACGGCGTAATCAACCGTGCTCATTTCAAAATGGTACCCTGCGGAGGCGGAGGCGTTCACGGGGGTCCGGACGCCCGGGGCGGTTTCCCCGCTGATGGTCATGATCTCGGAACCCTTCACGACGGCGGGCGCGGTGGCGATGCCGACGGGCCACTCCCCCTGGTGCGTCCATTTGTTTCCGATGACGTCATAAACCAGGATGTCGCGGGACTGCACCACGGGCTTGGACGGGTCCGGCGCGTTGCCGCGCTTGTCCCCGCCGATGAGGATGATGGAATTTTCACGTACCGGGGCGGGGCCTGCGGCGGCGGCTACGGGCGTTCCCGGTCCGGCAGGCTGCTGTTTGCCCGCGGCTCCCCATTCGGCGGGATCGTTGGACGTCATGTCGTAGCCGATCATGTCGGAAAGGTACGTTCTGGCGGTTTCTCCGGCGGCATCCCTGGACAGGGTGCAGCCGCCTGCGATGAACAGGGTGCTGTCACAGACGGCGGCGGTGGAGAGGATGCGGCCCGCACCGGGGAAGGGCGGGAGGGACGCCCATTTCATTTTGGCCGTATCCGGAGTGGTGTCCAGCATGTAGATGGTATTGAGGGCGGCTTCCGGCTGGTCGCTGTCCCGTCCGCCGATGACGAACAGCTTGTTTCCGTGAGCGGCGAAGGCGGCTTCCGTAACGGGGACGGGGAGGGGAGGAAGCTTTTCCACGGAGCCGTCCGCCTTGATCAGCAGGGCGTCTTTCAGGATGCCTTCCGCATTATGGCCTCCGGCTACCGCCAGCCCCTTGCCTACGCTTGCAAAAGCCGCGTAACCCAGCGGAGCGGGCAGCGTCCCCGCCTTGCTCCATTGGCCGTTGCGGAGTTTGAAAATATCCTGGTGGTACGCCTTAGGCCCGCGTTCTTCCGGCGTTGAGGCTCCCGGAGCGGCCTGGGGGAAATTGGCGCCGCCTGCGGCGATGATGGACTGGGTGCCGTCACTTTCCGTAACGGTTCCAGCCGCCATTCCAGCGCGGCCCGCCGGGTCCGGCAGGTCGGGAATGGCTCCGGCCGGGTGTACATCCACGGAAAAAGAGGCGTTGGCAGCGGGGGCCGCCATCAGCAGCAGGGCGGCGAAAGCGGAGCCGCATGCCCTGGAAAACCGGGTAAGGTGACGTGAAATGTGCATATGCTGGAAGATAGGGATGGGATGTGGGTGAAAAATCAGGAAAGGGTGATGCTCCACACTTCAGGGGAGCGCCTGCCGGGTTTAAGTTCTCCGTTCACGGCTGCAAAACGGCCCTGCCACGCGCAGCACGGAAGGACCGCCCTGGGCGCCGCGATGGGCCCTGCGTCGTGCCATTCCATGGCGGCTGTATCCAGGCACAGGGACTGGTTGTTGAAGCCGGGGTTGGTCTGCGGGGTATACTTCTTTCCGGAGCCGTCGTCCCCGCCCAGCAAATAAATCACGCCGTTCCGGGAAACCGGGGCCGGGGTGGGGGCCGCGGCGATGGCGTAAGGCATCTCCGGCAGGCGCGTCCATCCGCGTTCCGGCGTGAAGCTCCAGGCTTCCGTCAGCAATTCCCGGGCCTGTTTACCGTCCTCCTCCCGGAGGCCGATGCCGCCGAGCACGTAAAGGACGCCGTCCGCTGCGGCCATCTGGTGCAGGAAGCGTCCGCGGCCCGGCAGCGGGTCCAGCTCCTGCCAGCCCTGTTCCGGCTGGCGCGCATCCAGCATGAACATCCGGTTGGTGCAGTCCTGTTCCCCCGGGCGTTCACAGCCCCCCGTCAGGTAGACCTTTCCGTCCAGAACGGCGGCGGCCGTATAAGCCAGGGCGGCGGGGAGGGAAGGGAAGGGAGTCACGGTCACGGCGCCTTTTGCCGCGCTCAGCAGGTAAACGTCTCTCCGGTGGCCTTCCTTGCCGCAGCCGCCGATGCACAGCAGGCCTTCCCTGGTGCTGGCGGAGGCTCCGTACGCGTAAGGCGCAGGGAGCGTTCCTGCCTCCGTCCACCCATTCTCCCCCGGAGACAGCGTGAAAATGCGGTCCGTCCACGTTTTGGCGCCGCCTTCAAGCATGGGTTTGTCCGGGAAATTGGTGCCGCCGGCACAAATCATTGTTTCTCCGCATGTTCCGGCATACATGCCGGCGAAACCTTCCGGATCGGGAAGAGAGGGTAAAGGGGACCAGGATGAAGAATAGAGACTCATAACATGTGTAAATGACTCGCGTGATGCTAGCGAAAACCGGGCCGCGGCGCCAGTATTAACCTCTGGTTCTATTTTTTTTGAATAAATTTCTTTCCTCACGCCTCTTACCAACGTAGAAGAGGAGAATCATATGAAGCCTGGAACCTGTTTTTTGATGTTGTGCGCCCTGCTGCCTGCGGCCCTGGCGGAAAATATGACCCTGCGGTCCGGCAGGGTGCTGGAAGACGCCAGCGTGGTGTCTTCCGGAGACGACTTTGTCAGCGTCCAGTACACGGACGGGGTGGCCAAGGTCCCCTACAAGGAGCTGACGGACGAACAGCAAAAGGATTACAGGATGACGCCGGAGGAAGTGGAGGCCAGGCTGGGCCAGCGGCGCCTGGAGGACGCGGCGCGCAGGAAAAAGGCGGAAGAGGCCAGAAAGGCGGCTGATGAAGAAGCCAGGAAAATCAGGGAATCCCTGTCTGAAGCGGAGCGGCATCCCCGTTATCTGGAAGGAGCGGATATCTCCCGCATGTTTCTGCTGCTGGGGGAACTCTCCCAGGTGGAGGCGGAAGTCATGGCCCTGCAATGGAATGCCCTGGAAGCGGACCGCGTGGGACTGCCGGAGGATGCCCGTACCTTCCGTGCGAGGATGGGAACCTATCAGGAACAGGTGAACGCCATCCGTAAAAAAAGGGAGACCGCCGAACAGTACTGGCAGGATTTGGAAAAGAAATACCTGGCTCTGAAGGACGGAACCCAGAAGAAAATTGCGGACTTGAACAAGCAGGTCTCCCAGTTGCAGGGGGAAGTAAGGGAGGTGGCCAGCCAGCCGAGAACGGAGCGCATCATTGTCCCTCCGATTATCAGGACGTGGAACTATCCGCCGCCGCCCGTCATTATCCGGCCTTCCCCCCTGCCGCCAAGGCCCCATCCCGTCCCTCCCCGCCCCGTTCCACCTCGTCCGATGCCTTTGCCTGTGAAGCCTGGCTTGTACGGTGGTTGAAAGTGCGTCCGCGGGTTCCTCCTCTTCTTCCGGAAAGCGTGCGCCAGCCTCCGCAGCAAACGGACTGCCGGAACAGGAAACTCAAGGCACGGGCTGCCCAGGCGGCAGACGCCGCGGCCCCGGGAAGCATTCCCTTCCCGCAGAGGAAAGGGGAAGGTCAGATTCCGGGGAGGGGATACAGCTCCATGCGGCCCTCCTGGAAGGAGGCCAGATGCGTGAAGCCCGCCTGGCGGGCCAATTCCGCGGCGCGCTCAAAATCCCGGCCCACGTCCTCCGGCTTGTGGGCGTCTGAGCTGATAGTGAGGGGAATGTTCATCTCCGCCGCCATCTTTAAAAACTGCGCGTCCGGATACTGTTCGGCGCACTTGTTGCGCCAGCCGGCGGTATTAAGCTCCAGGCAGGCGCCGGACTCCTTCATGGCTTCCAGAGACGGTTCGTAATAAGGACGCAAATCTCCGGAAGGGCGGAAGCCGAACTTCTTGATCAGGTCTGCATGGCCCATGATGTGGAACAGGCCTGAAGCCGCCATCTCCCGGAAGCGTTCCCAATACTGCCTCCATGCGTCCTCCACATCCGTCCGGTTCCAGAAATCCATCTTGTAGGGATTGTCAAACTCCTCCTTCTCCCCCAGATAATGGACGGACCCGATCAGGTAATCCCATGCGTGCAGGCTCTGCAAGTGCTCTATCCATGGCCCAATGCCGGGAAACCAGTCGCATTCCAGCGCGGCGCGGACCGTCAGGCCGTGCGGTGCGGCGCATTCCCGGGCCTCCGTGAGCCAGTCCAGATAGGCCGGCATGTCCGCCTGCTTCATGCGCCAGTCGTCAAAAGGCTCCCCGGGCATTGGGGCGTGATCTGAAATGCCGTATTCCCGGAGGCCGGCGCGGACGGCTGCCTGCACATATTCCTGCGGAGTGCCGGAGGCGTGCAGGCACAGGGGGGTATGGGTATGGTAATCGCAGTACATGGAGGAATGCCCATGTTAGCACGGCGGCGCAGGCGGTTCAACCCGGAGGACGTATTTGCCGATTATTTGCCGTCTTTGACATTATGGGTTGATTTTATGGACAGGATTTTTTAGAGTCACGTTAAATAGGACACGTGACATATGAGTGATTGGCAAGGCTTTTCCCCGCTGAATGATTTTACAGGACCGCTCCTGGACAACCTGAAGCGTCATCCCAAGCGCATCGTTTTCCCGGAAGGGGAGGATGTTCGCGTGCTGCGCGTGTCCGAACGCTTCGTGGCGGAACAGGCAGGCGTGCCCATCCTTCTGGGCAGGAAGGAAGTCATCAGGAGGATGGCGGAAATGAACGGAATTTCCCTGAAATTCGTCCGCATCATTGAGCCGGAAAAAAGCTCGGACCTTCAAATGTTCTGCGACCGCTATGAACGGGCGGAACAAATGTTCGGCAACGGATTGCCCATGAACACCCGTGAAATCGTCTCCGAGCCGGTCCACTTTGCCGCCATGATGGTGCTTTACGGCCAGGCGGACGCCATTGTGGCCGGGAACATGAAAAGGGTGGCCTCCGTCTTCCGCGCCGTGAACAAATACCGGCAGGAACCCGTTCCTACCAAGCCCCTCTTTGCCATCTCGATCGTTCTCGTTCCCGAATTTGCCAAAAAATTCGGCGGCCGCGGCATCTACTTCCTGGCTGATACCGGGGTGACCCCTGATCCCACCGTGGAAAACATGGCCTACTTTGCCGTGGAAACGGCCAAAATGGCCCGCCATATGCTCGGCAAAAGCGTTCGCGTCGCCATGTTGAGCGCCTCCACCGCCGGGTCCGTGCCGGAACTGGCTGCGGACCGCACCAGGGCCGCTACCGCGCTGGCCCGGAGCATGGTGCAGAAGGACTGCCTGAACAATGAAATCTCCGTGGAAGGGGAAATCCAGATTGACGCCGCCCTGTCCCCGGACTCCTACAGCGTGCGCGTTCACCGCAACTCCATGCTTCAGCCCAGTGACGTGTGGGTCTTCCCGACCCTGGACGCCGCGGACATCTCCAAAAAGCTGCTCTGCATGATGCCGTCCGTATACAACTACGGCCTCATTCTGGGAGGGCTGCTCTTCCCGATTGCCCAGCTCCCGCGGCTGACGGATGAAGACAGGATGTTCGGCACCGCTCTGGTGGTGGGGAATGAAGCCATTAAATTCCACCTGCTGTACCCGCAGGGGGTTGCTCCCCTTTATTGATTGGGCGCGGCGCATCCGTGACCATCAGGCGCTTCTCCTTGCGTACGGCCAGCTTGCCGCCGGGCAGGGAAGTCCGGGAAGGACCGTCCGTATCCAGAATGCTCATCACCCGGAGCACGGCGTCCTCCGTCAGGTCCGGAATATGCTGCCGGCGCAGGTAATCATGCACGGCGCATTGCCTCAGCTCCGCGGGAAGCTGGTTGACCTTGGGCAGGAACAGGCGCCCCTGGGGGTCTGCCAGATTCATGGAATCCAGCGCCTGGGAAAGCGCCGTGCGGATTTGGTTCTCAATACGGCAGGCGCGTGAAAAGGAAAGGCTGGTGTCTCGCTGGAACAGCGTGTCCAGCCTGGGAATGACCTCATGGCGCAGGGCGTTCCTGGTATACTCTGCAGACTGGTTGCTGGAATCCTCCCGCCATGGAATATGGAGATGCTCCAGGTAGGCGGTAATATCCTTCCGGGAAAAATCCAGCAGGGGGCGTACGACAGTTAATCCGTTGGCCCAGGTGGAAACGGGTGACATGCCGTGAATGCCGGAAGCCCCGCGGCACAGGTGGAGAAGGGCTGTCTCCTGCTGGTCGTTCCGGTGGTGGGCCAGGGCCACGAAAGCCCCCGGATAGCCGGCAGCCCATTTCAGGAACAAGGCCTGCCGGGCATCCCGCGCCGCTTCTTCAATGGAAATTCCACGGGAACGGGCCATGCCGCGGACGTCCGCCCGTTCCCGGACACAGGGAACCCCCAGGCAGGCGGCGTACCGGCATACGAACTGTGCCTCCTCCTCCGCCTCCGGGCGCAGCCCGTGATTCACGTGGCAGGCAATGAGGTGGCACCCCGGCATTTGGGAAAGCAGGGAAAGCAGCGCCATGGAATCCCGTCCGCCGCTGATTCCGGCAAGGACGGGACGGCCGGAGCGGAGAAGCTCCGCAGACTGCTTGTCAAAATGGTCTGGTGTCAACGTCATGCTGCCGCCAGTGAAGCAGGAAAAAGGGGCAAAGAGAAGCCTGCAAATAAAAAACCCCGCTTTCCGGAAAGGAAACGGGGTTGGAAAACTGTTGGGGACAAGCCTTACTTGTTGAGCTTGGGCTTGCCGCCGCTGCGGCGGACAGCGCCGAAACGCTTCTGGAACTTGTCGATGCGGCCTTCCGTGTCCACGAACTGGTTCTTGCCGGTGAAGAACGGGTGGGAGTCGGAGGTGATGCCGCAGGAAACCACGAAATGTTCAACCCCATCAATAACTTCCGTTTTGGGGGAGCGAACGGTGGAATGGGTGATGAAGCGGCGTCCGGTGGTGATGTCGACAAAAACGACCGGATTGTACTGGGGATGAATATCTTTCTTCATGGTGATGTATTGCGTTTCCGACGCAAGGGGAGCACCAGTATAGGAGTGTTTTATTGCATGTCAAGCATCCCCGCATAAAAATGCGGAAGTTTGTGAATGACGGTTCGGGAGCTTGCGGGAGGAACGGTTATGGGGATGATGTAACGGAAAATGGAGCAGGTGCTGAAGAGACCCCCCTGGTGGGCGTGGTTTTCCCTGATGGGACTGGAGATTCCTTCTGCAGCCATTGCATGGGCTTTTGCCGTCAGCCAGTCCCATCTGGTGGTAGTCTCCACCCCCTGGCTGTACCAATTCCTCTTTGTGGCCGTCTGGTGCGTCAACATGCTGGACCGGGTGCTTAAAATATTCCGGGGAGGCCCTGCGGCATACTCGGATGAATGCCTGCTGTTTGCCAAAAAGCACTGCTTCGTCATCTCCCTGCTCATTGTGGTGGCGGCCGTGACGGGGCTGTGGATCATGTTCTTCCAACTGGGTGTGGTCATCTTCCAGTTTGCCCTGCTTCCGGGTATTTGCAGCCTGCTCTTCCTCTACTTTTCCTCCAATCCGCACAAAAAGGGGAGCCTGTCCTCCGGATTCGTCATGGCATCATTCTTTGCCGCCGTCTCCTTTTCTACGGGAGCGGGAATCCCTGCCTACTTCTATGGAACGATGGGCGGAGGCTGGGGCGGCCAGCTGTCCACGCCCACTTGGTATCTCGTCGCCCTGGTCATCCTCAGCATGTTCAGCCGCAAACGGTGGAATGAAGAAGAGGAGGAAGACGGGCAGGACTCCGCCGCCCGGGACATGGTTTCCCTGGTCTGGATGGGGGTGATTGTGATCTACGTCGTCTTCTGCCTGGCCGCCGCCGCCCGGGAATACACCGGTGACGCGTGGATCTATTACGGGCTGGCCATGGCGGGGGTATTCATGTTCGTGCTGGACAGGTTGAAGAAGAACATGCCCCCTCTCCTGCTGTACACCCTCTCCTGGGTGGCGCTGATCTTTCCGCTGTTGCTGAGCGGTATTCTGGCTCAGGCTTCCTCCTGATTGACAGGGAAGAACTTCCTTGGGCCGGACACGGCAAAACGCAGGAAAATTGGAAAAATGATATTTTGTGGTTGCAATACCGGAGATGCGGTGCTAGATTCTGCCCCGCAAACACGTTCTGCGTGCAAGCAAGTGGCTCGGTAGCTCAGTCGGTAGAGCAGGGGATTGAAAATCCCCGTGTCGGCGGTTCGATCCCGTCCCGAGCCACCATTTTTTTCTCCCAATTTTTTAATCCCTCTTTTATACGGGAAGTAGCTCAGCCTGGTGGAGCGCCTGCTTTGGGAGCAGGATGTCGCAGGTTCGAATCCTGTCTTCCCGACCATTTTAAAGCCTGTAAATCCAATGATTTACGGGTTTTTGTTTTTAGGTGTATTTCTCGCTGGTTGTCCGTATGGTTGTCCGTAAATAGATATTATTCTTGCGGTTTAGGGGCCGCAGGGCATGCTTGAAGGCATGAAAAACACCCTCGTTGCGACGGATTATCCGAACCTGTACAAGTCAAAGGAGTCAGAAATTTTCTATGCCCGCATCGACAGAGGAAGAAAAACGGTGAAAAAGTCCCTCAAGACGCGCGTTTTGACGGAAGCCCTTTCCAGGCTGGCCGGGTTTCTGGCGGAGCAGGGGAGGGATGAATTACCTGTGGAATCCGTGTCTTGGTATTTGGCGGTTGATATGTACGTCCAGCGGCAGGAGATGAGGCCCAACCTCAAGCCGGCCGCGGTGGAATCCATCAAGTTCTTTGCCGGTCGTGCCAAAAAGCTTGTCGTCCGCGACATGGCGGCGGAAGCCATCACGGAACAAATATGTCGGGTTTGGTGGAAGAAGGATGCTCTGTCCGTATCTGCACGCACAGCAAACGGAACGCTCGCCATTGTGAAAAATGTATTTTCCATGCTCCAGGATGCTGGCTGCCTCAAGAACAACCCAGCAGCCAAGCTTGAACGAATGACGTTGCGGAGCGGAAAACTTCATGTTCCTGGAAAAGAAGATTTCCGGAGAATTATTGAGGAAGTGAAAAAAGCTCCTATATTAAGGAAGTGGCAAAAAAAGGGCCTATATTCCGAAGCGGCGGACATGATCTCCTTCCTGGCTTATTCAGGGCTGCGTATTGAAGAAGCCCGGCGCCTGGTGTGGGGAGATATTGGAAAGGAATCTATTTCCGTGCCTGACATCAAGCATGCCACCTCACGCCGGACCCTGTACATTAACGCATCCCTGGCCGAGGTGATAGAAAGCCTCCGAAGGGAAAGACGGGGGAATAGCCCCGATGACCCGGTATTTGCCATAGAAAACCCCCGGAAAGCCCTCACAAACGCTTGTATCAGGCTTGGGCTGCCTCACGTCCGTATTCACGACTTGCGCCATTTCTTCGCAACGTCCTGCATTGAAGCAGGGATTGACATTCCTACGGTTGCAAAATGGCTCGGCCATCGTGACGGCGGAGCGCTGGCTATGAAGGTGTATGGGCACCTCCGGGACGAACACAGTAAGGAGGCCGCAAAGAAGCTTGTCTTCTGATTTATCAAAAAAAGATAAATACCTATTGACAATTTATCATATATTGATAAATTGTCGGCATGAAGTACGAAATCACCTACTCATGCGGCCACGAAGGCGTCAAAGACTTGATCGGCAAACAATCTGAACGGGACAGAAAGATCAGGTATTATGAAACCCAATGCCTGTGTCCGGAATGTGCCCGGAAAAAGCGGGATGAAGAAAACAAGGCGCTGGGCGTTGTCCTGCACCTGACCTGTGACCATGATACCGAAATCATTGAAATCATTGCCTACGGCGACACCTACGCCCACAAGGAAGAGCTGAAGAAGCTGGGGTTCAGGTTCGGTGAAATATCATGCGCTTTCTTGAATACAAGCCGCTACGGCGCGCGTCAGAAATGCTGGTCCTACACTCCCAGCTATTCAACCCCGGAGGAACTGAAGGCGGAATATGATTCCCTGGTTGCCCGCGTCAAGGAAGGCGTGACGACGCACGTTTCCGAACGGAAGCCTGAAATGGGAGACCTTTCCCTGCTCAACAAAATCCTGTTGAACCGCAAGCAGGAACTTGAACGCAAGGAGCAGGAGAAAAAAGAAGCGGAAGCCGCTCGCCAGGAACGGACCCGCCAGGAGACCGAAAGGAAAGCTCAGGAAGAACGCAACAAGTGGAAGCGCGTTGCCATTCCTGCCGAATGCGCTCGGAACATCGGGGGTATCTCTGGAAATATCCGCATCAAATTCCCTGCGGAATCCCGTCTGGCCGGATACTCGTTTGTGGTCGGCAACTACTGCGTCTTTGAAGGGAGCCATGATGGGGAACTTTACCTTGAACTGTACCGGAATTTCGAGAAGACGGCCATGAAGCTGAAAAGGCTTGAGAAGAAGAACAAGCAAGGGAAATGGTACGAGCTCGTCGAACCGGTCACGATTCATAGGGCGGACGTCATTGAATGCTTCGGGAACGAAGTTGACCATGACGCCCCAAAAACGGAAAAGGCTTCTCTCGTCTATGACGACGGAAAAGAGGAAATCCACCATACGCCGGAACCTAAAACCCCTGTTGACATTGATGCAGCCGAGGAACTTAAACGATGATCAGGCGGAGGCTGTCCGCAAGCTCCATGAACTGAAGGTGGGAGCCCTTTTCATGGAGTGCGGAACCGGCAAGACGCAGACGGCTTCTGTCCTGGTCAACTCCGTGGACGGGGTGGATTATCTGCTGTGGCTTTGCCCCTGCCAGACCAAGGACAACTTGAGGCGGGAAATAGCCCGGTGCGGCTTGCGGTATGAGCCGGATATCATAGGCATTGAATCCATCGGCCAGAGTGAGCGAATTTACATGGAAGTCATGCGGAAGCTGCAAGCGGCCACGCACCCGTTCATTGTGTGCGACGAGAGCATCAAAATCAAAAACCTGTACGCTGTCCGGACCCGCCGCTTGCTGACCCTTTCCAGACTGTCGGAATACAAGCTTATTTTGAACGGAACCCCGTTGACAAAGGGACTCACTGACATTTACGCTCAAATGGAATTCCTGTCTCCGAAAATTCTGGACATGAGATATTCCGAGTTCCTTGACACGTTTTGCTACTACCATGCCATCAAGAGGTTCAAGCGTGTTGTCAAACGCGTGATTGTGGGGTACGCGAATATAGACTACCTGCTTTCCATCATCCGCCCGTATGTGTATCAGTGCAGCCTGAACCTCCCCCTTGAAAAGCAGTATGGAGACCGCTGCTATTCCCTCACGGACGAAGAAATGGCGGCCTATGAACACCTCAAGGAGCGCTTGCTGACGCTTGACGTGTTCAGGGACACTCATTTCTTCGGAATCATCCAGCGCATGCACCATCTCTATTGCTGCTCGGAAGGTAAATTTGAACTCCTGGAAAAGCTGCTGACACCTCGAACGATCGTCTACTGCAAATTCCTGAAGAGCAAACGAGAGATTGAAAAACGGTTCCCGGGAACGCTGGTTTTGACCTACGGGAAGGGGTCTTTTGGCTTGAACCTGCAAGCGTACAACCGCATTGTCTATTTTGACAAAACGTTTGACTACGCATTCCGCGAACAATCTGAAGCCCGTATTTACAGAACCGGACAGCAAGAAGACTGTTCCTACTTCGATTTGAGTGGTAATGTCGGCCTGGAATATTTGATGGATGAATGTATCAGGAAGAAAACGAACCTGATTTCTTACTTCAAAACCCACGGAAACGAGACTATAAAAAAACTATGAAGGCTATCTTTCTCGGTGAGCAAAATCCGAAGGAAATCGTTGAGGATTATCTTAAAAACAACCAGATAGAGAGAGTGTTCATCATTGGCGACAAGATTGACCTGGACTCGGGCGCCCGCGTGGATCACATCACGTATGCTCAAACTATCCTGTACAAATTTTATTATCCCTGGTTGAAGAATATCACATCAACTTGCCTTGTTGTGTGGAACAATGCCATGCGGACAAGGAACCGCCACGATCTGCATTATAACTGCATCAGGCAGTATATGCAGCAGGCGGAACACCGTATCATCTTTGAGTACTTCCCAATCAAGGAGAAAGAAGAGGAATTCATGATCCTGTGGGACATGACGCTGAACAATCCTTTTTTGAAAGAAGCCTATGCGGAATGCGATTTTTCGCAGGGTGAAATTCATTTGGGGGACATCCGGTTTGACGTTCGTAAAACTTTCGTCGAATTGGATAAAGAGGAACTGGTTGCTTACGCTGCCGAAAAGGAACGGATTGTGGGGGAAGTGAAAAAAGACCCGAATATTGTCCCGCGCCGCCTTTTAAAATGGGTGGAAGCATTGGCATCCAAAAAGACCGGAGGCAAGTATGATACCAAGAAGAACATCAAACCTGTGATGAATGTAGTCGTGACCAATACGGGGGTTGACGCTTACTATATGGGGCGCCTCAATGATTTCAGAAAAGCAGTAAACAATGTCTGCGAAAAAATACAACGTCGAGGTTAACGTAGTGGATGCCGCCCGGGAAAGGATGGCGTTCATCTTTGACCACTTTGAAGACATCATCGTATCGATTTCAGGGGGGAAGGATTCAACCGTCCTGTGCCACCTTGCCCTTGAGGAAGCCCGGCGCCGCGGGCGCAAGGTCGGCTTGTTCTACCTGGATGAAGAAGTCGTCTATGACGCTACCATCCGGCAGGTGGAATACCTGATGGACATGGACCCCGAGCACACCATGCGGTACTGGTTGCAGATTGAATTCAACCTGACCAACTCGGTTGACATTTCAAACGGGCAGTTCCATTGCTGGGACCCGAAGGAGCGGCCCAACTGGATGCACAAGCGCAGTTCAAAGAACATCCTCAACCGGACATGGACGCATGAAACCGTTATTGCCGACAAGAACAAGGGGTTCGGCTTTTACGATGTCATTACCAATTTCGAGATGGGATTCAGGAATGCCGCGTTCCTGGTGGGACTCCGAGCAGACGAAAGCCTGAACCGGTACAGAACCATGATCAAGCATCCTGGCTTTGAGGGCGTATTCTGGTCCACGAAAAAACAGTTCGGCAATTTTGCCTTTTACCCAATTTACGATTGGGCCTTTTCCGACATTTGGAAGTACATCGCGGAACATGGGCTCAAGTATCATAAATACTATGATTTTGCCTTCCTGAAGGGAACCCCGCCTCACGCTATGCGCGTTTCTTCCCTGGTGCATGAAAAAAGCTTCAAAGCCATTCAGGACTTGCCGGAGTTCGAGCCGAAGACCTACGACCGGCTTTTGAAACGCACCAAGGGCATTTCCTTTGCCCAGGAGACGGCCAAGGATAAAAAGATGTTCAGGTGCCAGCAGTTGCCGAAGAACATCAAGACGTGGCGCGAATACCGGGACATCTTGCTTCAAACATACCCGGTTCCGGAGCGCCGCGAGATATTCCGGAAGCGGTTTTCAAAACACCTGGACAACGAATTTGTTGCCCGGCAGCAATGCAGGCAGCTCATTTTGAATGACTATGAAAACAACCTCCCCGTGAAGAACACGGAAGACCCGCTGGTTGAAAAGCTCAATTACTGGAAAGATATTTTATGAAAATGATAAATTACGTTGAATATTTATCAAAAAATGATACGTGTGTCTCATGAATGAAAATCCCGCCAACCACCCTTTCTATGTAATTATTGATGATATGGCGTCCACACTGAATAGAATGCCATTGTCTGCCGGGGAAATAACCGATTTAGCATCGTCCATCCGCGACGGGCTTCGTCAGGCACAGAACCCGAATTTGATATATTTCCTTTCAGAGTCCGTTGATCTGTCTCCAAAAAGTAGGGATGTTGGAAATATTGATGAAAGCCGACTTCACGAAGAAGTGGAACGGGTTATTGGCGAAGTTATTGTTCTATCTCAATTTGATTTATATGAAATGAACTCAAGAATTACTTTTGCGAGGCATTGTTTAGAAATCGCTGATACACTAGATGCCCTGGCTTGCAGAATAAGGAATTACATCGTATGAAAATCGACATTCCATGCCTAGACGTGCGGATGGTAGACCGGGAAGAGCTCCAAGCCAATGATTACAACCCGAACACCGTTCCCAGGGACAAAATGCTCTTGCTGAAGCAGTCCATTTTGGATAATGGATTTTGCTTCCCCATCGTGACGATTTGGAGCGAAGAAGACGAAAAATATATTATCGTTGACGGGTTCCACCGTTTCACGATTTGCCAGCCTGAATGGCTCAATATCAAGAAAGTTCCTATTGTCGTTCTGAAGCACGATTTGAGCCAGCGCATGACGGCCACGGTGCAATTCAACAAGGCGCGGGGCGTCCACGCTGTTGACAAGGATGCGGACATCGTGAAAGCGCTGCTGGAACAGGGGAAGAAGGAAGAGGAGATTGCAAACTCCCTGGGGCTGGATTTGGACACGGTACTGCGCTACAAGCAGATGACCGGCATTCTGGCCCTGTTTGAAGGGGTCAACTACTCTCATTCATGGGACATCAAAGACGGGGAGGATGCACAATGAGCAGTGAAAATAAATGGGAATACGACGGGAGTATCAAGAAATACCCTATCGCCCCAGGCGAAGTGTGGGAGCAGGAAGGAAACAAAGTTGCCATCAATGACATCTTTGACGGACTGCCCGCTTTCATGAAGGAAGCAGACCTGGTGTTCATTGATCCTCCGTGGAACTTGGGGAACGCAAACGCATTTGTGACGAAGGCCGGCCGGACTGATTACAAGGATGATTTTGTCCGGTTCTACAAGAAGGTCTTTGAACGGTTATCGGAAATCAACCCGGAAACCGCCTATATTGAAATCGGGAAGGAATATCTTGCCGAGTTCATGATAGAGGCAAAAAAGCTTTATAAGTACGTTACTTGCTACAATTCCTCCTATTACCACAAAAAGGAAAATGTGTGCTACGTCATCCGGGCCAGCAGGAAGGCCAAGAAGCCCAAGCTTGACGGGCTGGACGAAGAAGACATCATTGCGTGGATTTGTGAGAATGAAGAGTATTCCTGCATTGGCGATTTTGTGATGGGCCGCGGGCTGGTCGGGTACTACGCCCATAAATTCGGGCGCCGCTTTGTAGGGTGCGAGCTCAATCCGAACCGGCTTGCTGTTCTTCTGAATAGAATTGGCGGAGAATGGAAGATTTCACCCTTGCATGACTCCCCGCCAGTTTTAAAGCAGCTTATTGAGTACAATGGACGCCTGCTTGACCCGGTTTCCATCATCGGACAACGCATGAAGGAATTGACAGGGCAGGGCGTTCCGGTCATGGAAGCCAGGGCGAAGATTGCCGCTCATTTTGGGGTGAAGCCTCTGACAATTCACCGATGGACAACACGCCAGTCTGATTTTCCTGTAAAGCTTGAAATGGTGAAGAAGCTTGTGGCGTTGTAAGTCGTTGCTTACTTGTTCAGGATTTTACAGAGAACGACCAGGGCTTTTGACGCCAATTCCGGAACCGTCATGCCTTGGTTGGCTGCCGTGGTTACAGCGTTTTCATATTCCTCAGTTGGAAAAGGCACCTCAAGAATGTACATGTTGGGATTGTGAGGGCTCTTCCTTCGCCGTTGATACTCTTCTTCCATGATCCGCTCAATGACCTGCTGCCGCGGTTCTGGTATGGGAGCAGATGAAAGCCACTTATTGACCTGATTTTTGCGGACACCGCACAGACCAGCAAAAACATCCCGGCTCATTCCCGTTTCTTTCAGAAACGTCCGGATTCTGTTTTTTATGTCGTCCATGAGGACATATTTCCCAAAAGGTAATTCTCGGCAAGCTTTTTTCTGGTTATTTTTCTTTTACGTAACAATTTACCATAAAAAGGTTTCCTTTACCGTAAATGGTTACGGAATAGTAATTTGCTACTCTCTGCGGTAGTCTGTGAGAACATCCACAAACACGGCGGAGACGCGGCCCCCGTCCATGGGTTCAATGTCTCCAAAAGCAGGGTTAAGCGGATGCAGAACGTATTCCATTTTTCCAGTTTCCTTGTTTTTCCGTCTGGCAAGCTTTTTCAATGTGACGCCGCGCTCGTCATAATACTCCACAATGGTTCCTGCTTTGGGAACAGGCGGCACGGTATGGCGCCGCATGATGACCAGGGAGCCGTCCATGATCACCGGCTCCATGGATTTTCCTTCTACGCGCAGGACGTATTCATTTTTTCCAAGCGGGCGGGATGTTTGGATTGAATAGGGGATAGTGTCTCCTGGTTGCAAAGAGCCAGCAGCGATATTACCAACTACAGACACACCATAGGTGCTCTGCGGGGAGTTATCGGCTTCTGGATGGATTTTTTCAACTGCTTCAGGATAGGAAGAAGGATATTCAGTAGCCTCTTTCTCCTTAGCTGCGTTTTGCAGCGCAGTGTTGATGAATTCCAAGAAGGTTTCCTTGTGGGCCTTCATTGCTTCGCAAATGATGAACCATTCATCATCCGTGAAATCAAGGATGATGCGAGGGGAAGAGTCAGCCTCCCCATTCATAAGGCGTTGGATGATTAAAATAGCTTTGGCTGGAATTTCCCTTCCGGTAGAAAGCCAATCATCCACCGTCCTCTTGGTCGCCCCGCATTGTTCAGCAAGCCAAAAACGATCTTTCCCAATGGCCTTAAGCCATTTTTTTACGTCTTCCTTGGTCGTTGTCATTCATTGATAGTACGGACTTTCTCGGTAATTACAAGTCTTTTTTATGACTTTATTCCGGACTTTCTCGGTATATTTCGTTGACTAATACCGAGAAAGTCCGTAAATTGTGTTCATCAACTCCGAGAAAACATGAAAACGGAAATCGACTACAACGCACTTTCTGAGGGAGGCAAGAGTTTATTACTGGCAGAGGCGGAGAACGGGGTCCGCCCTTCAGAAGCCATCCTTAGAATTATTGAGAGGGAAACATCCAGACGCGGATTCAGATTGTACCTGACCACTCCCAGGATGCTTCCCCAGCCTCGCAACGGCAAGCATCCTGAAACCAAGAAACACAAGGCATAATCCAGAAAAGTTTTCTAAAAGGAAAGAATTCTGTTGAATTATTTTACGGAAAAGGTAAATCTGGATTTGTTAGAGCGATAATAACCAAAAATAGCAAGGTAAATCATGAGGCCCTACGCAGACATCAACGGAGATTTCCACTGCCCTGAATGTGGAGCGCTCCTGGTGGACTTCGACGAGGCTGACCCTCTGTGCAGAGGATGCTGTGAATCCTGCGGATGGGAAGAAACCGACGATGAACCCGCTTTCCCATACGCCGACACCTACGGCGGCCATTTTTGAACCATGGAAGAATCCCTGATTGAAGAACTGAAGCGGCTCGGCTGGTACGAGCTTTAACCCCAACCCTAAACAACAATGAGAAAAATGACGAATGAACAATACTGGATGCGCCGAGATCGCGACGCAAAAATAGAATCCCTATACGGCTGCCCGCTGGACTTGCCGGAAAATGACCTCAAGCCACGGCCTGGCATCGTGCAGAACCTTGTCTTTTCCTCCCTGCTGGTTGGCATCTGCACGATCATTTATTTCATCGTTAAATCTTAGTGTATATGAACGGATTGGATCAATTTGTAACTTCTATCGTGGAGCAGACTATTGAAAGTCTGCATGACCGCGGCTTGTTGATTTTGGAAGAATCCGATGAACAGAAAGCCGCCCGCATGTTTAATGGAAAGCTGGAACTCTCTATAAACGACCTGGCGCAGCATCCAGCCTGCGGATGGTCACGCAAGAAGACTATTAAACTTCTACGGGACAAACACATAGAAGACCTTGGTACCAGTGCCCGCGACTACCGCATTTCTGCCGTGAGCGTGTACCGCTTTCTGACTAAGGAGAAAATCTCTCAGACAGGGGTTGACATGAACAGACCTCCCACAAAACGGAAGAGGAACCCCTCAAGTACCATTTCCAACTAACCTAAAATAACAACAAACAGAAAATAAATACCATGCAAAGAGAAAAAGAAGATACGAAGACAACCGCGCCGGAAGAAGGCTGCTGCAATCCTGTCACGGAACCAGCCTCCACGTTTGAAATGATCAAAGAGGCGTATGACCGCCTGGAAGAGCTTGTGGTGCAGTGCAACACCCCAGTGTTGTTGTGCATGCTCGCCGAAGAAAAGGGCGGCAAGATCGAACATCGAAATTCAACCAACAATAGTGTTTCTAAAATGACTGGTAAAGAGGGGATCGGATGGAATGCCGCCCGCGGTTTTTTGTATGCCTCTGCAACCTGCTTTTCCGGTGCTCCTGAAGCCATTTCCCAAGGCATCAAGTACATTTTTGAATTCCTTGAGAGAAAGAAACAGAAAAGCGTTTTTGCCGCAATCATTGATACGCCGTTTGATCACTAAAACAAAAAGCGGCCGTCCGCGCCAACGGACGACCGCCACTAAATGAAGCCGGGCGGACACCCGGAACAACATCAAAGCAAGAGAATAATATGTCGATATTAAACAATATCAAGCGCGGGAAGCAGCAGCGCCCGCAACGGGTCATCATCTACGGGCCGGAAGGCGTGGGAAAATCCACGCTGGCGGCTGGATTGCCCGCTCCCCTCTTCCTGGATACGGAAGAAGGCACCCAGCACATGAATGTGGACCGCATCCAGGTAGACCACTACGGCGCCATGCTGGATGCCTTGCAGGATATTTACAAGGAAGCCAGGAACGGAAGTCTCCCTTACAAAACGCTCGTCATCGACACGGGAGACCGTCTGTGGGACATGTGCGCCCGCCAAGTCATCAAGGACTACAACGCCTCCCCCAAGGACGGAAAAATCTCATCCATTGAAAGCATCGGATACGGGAAGGGCTACGCCCAGGCCAGCGAAATGTTCGTCAACCTGCTTTCCGTCTTTGACAACTGCCGGAACGCGGGACTGCACATCGCCGTTATTTGTCACTGCCGCGTGGAAACGGTGAACCCTCCGGAAGGGGAGGCGTACACCATGTACACCATCAAAATCAACGCGCCAGCCAAACAGGCCATCACCGCCAAAGAAAAGCTCAAGGAATGGGGGGATGCCATCCTATTTTGCAACTACGTGACCACGTTCACGGACGGGGGCAAGGCTAAGGGCGGGGAGCTCCGGGCCGTCTATACGGAGCACCGGGCCACCTGGGAAGCCAAGAACCGGCACGGCATGCCCGCCGTGATGGCAATGGACGCCGGGGAAATCTCCCGTCTTCTGTTCGCCGCGGATTCCGATTCTTCCGGGAGCGCACCGGCGAACGATGCCCATCCGGCAAACGATGAACAGGCACCACCTCCCGCCGCGTCTGCGGGAGACCGTCAGGCGGATGCTCTGGCCGCGGTGATCGACCATGCAAAAGAAGCATTGGCATTCATGATCAGTCGCGGAGTCATTACTGTCGGGCAAGGGCTGGAAGAAGTTCCGGCGGATTATGCCGCCCGTATTTTGAAAAATCCCCCCCGGTTTAATGACTCCGTAAAAGCATTCATGGAAGGAGGACAGGGCTGATGAAAACTATCGAATGTATCAACGTCGCCCGCGAAGCCGGGCATGCCGTCCTCTCCCTGGACGGGGCGGAATACTCCGTCAACCTGGACGATTTAAGCAAAGTTCTGAAGGACATTGCCGGAACTTGCCCGGCACCGTCCATGGAACTCTTGAGGCCGTCCCTGCTCCCCAAGCTGGCGCAATGCCCCTGCTTCGTCTCTTCCCCCGATGCGGGGGAAGCGGCGGAACGAGGAACCCGGATGGACACTGCTTTCCGGGGGTTACTCATGGGAGTGGACGAATTCAAGGCGTGCCAACACCTGCAGCCCGACGAAAAAGAATCCATACTTTGGGCGGTGAAAACGGTCCGGATGCTCTGCTCTGGGGAAGAGGTAATTGCCGATAAAAACCGCTGCACGTTCCCGCAATGGCACCCCCGCGTGACAGGCGGGGAAGCGGACTGCATTTGCCCGATACTCGGCAAGCTGTTCGACCTTAAAAGCGGCCAAATCTGCAACTACTGGGAGCAGCAAGCCTCTTATGCGAAATCCATCATGGAACGGGAATTCCTGGATGAAGTCACTTGTCATCTGCTCTTCTGCGACCAGCAGCAAATCGTCACCCGGAAGTTCACCTACCAGGAAGCTGTCTCTATCGTCAACGGCGTGGTGGACTCCGTTGACAGCGGCGACGGGCCGCGCCTCTGCGAATACTGCGAATGGTGCGCCGCGCAGAACACTTGCCAGCTACGGAACCAGGCTGCCGGGGAAGCTTTGACGCTGGCAGCCTCCGGAACGCTGGAAGAAAGCTTTGCGGTCATCTCCCAGGACCCGGTGAAACTGGCGGATTTTATCACCAAGGCTGCTGTCCTGGAAAGCTACGTCGAAAAGGGAAAGAAAAAAATCCTGGAATATCTCTCCAATAACAAGGAGGTTCCCGGTTTCAAACGAGTTTCTTGTAAGGGAAAAGATACCGTAGAACCGGAAAATGTTGCCAAGTACGCCACCTGGATTGGCGTTCCGAAACTCCTGAAAGCCTACGGTTCCCTTAGCGCCGCCACCTTCCGCAAACTATTCACGGAAGCTTTGCCCGAAAAGAAATTCCCGGAAGAACTGGTCAAGACGGGAGCCGGTTATTCCTACGTCAAACAAACTCCCGTTCCTAAAATCAAAACCAATAAATAATCATTATGTTTAGCTATATTTCAGAAGGTGAGCCCAAGGAATACGGATTCCTCCCTGCCGGCGTTTACGAAGGAAAAATCGTCAAGATGGAAGAAGGAATCTCCCAAGGCGCCAAAACGCGGGGCTGCCCGCAGTTGATTGTTCACATCAAAGCATTTGGCCCTGAAGGGGCGGCGACGGTTCGTTATTTTCTGACCGCCAAACAGGAAATGAACTGGAAGATTGACTCTTTCATCAAAAATGTAACCGGGCAGGTATTTGACTCAGGAAAGCAGGTGATTATCAACGAATCCGATTTCATCGGTAAACCATGCTATGTGAGAATTATCGAACAGCAGGGAGACCGCCCCAAAGCTGACGGAACATATCCGGTCTTTAGCAACTGTTCTGACGTGTTGGACCCGGACGAGGCCCGCGCCATCATGGCGGAACAGGCCCGTGTAGAGGCTGCGCGGAGGGATCGCCAAGCCGCGGCGAATACACCGCCCCGTCCGGACGACCTCCCGGCCAACAACCACATGAGCGCCACGGCAGGACTGCCGCTGGAAGATGATGACATTCCCTTTTGATGAACGGCTATGAGCGCACGAATTGAAAACGAAAAGGAGACAATCCTTGAGGCTGTCCGAATGGCCTTCGGTGAATTCGATGACTACGAGGACATCAGGCGCCAGGCGGCAGAAGATGAATCTGATTTCAGCTTGTCCATCAACGTCAAAATTCCAGATGGAGAACAAAAGGTCTGCGTGAAAGTGTCAGGCTCCATCAAGAAAGTAGCTGTGGCGAATGCCTATTTTGAGGACGACGGGCAGCTTAAACTGGACTTTGACGTCGAATCCCAGGCCCGCGAAATAGAAAGGAGCTCGAAAGTATAATGAACAAGCCCGTTGTCATTACTCTGCCTATCGTTCCCCCTACGAAGACGCATCAGGACAAAAAGATTGTCCGTATCGGTAAGCACTCTAAGTTGGCGGACACGAAGGAGTTGAAGTTGGTTATCAGCGATTACCTGACCCTGCTGAAACCTTATCAACCGGCCCGGCCCCTGACGGGGCCGGTCTCCCTGAAACTGGCCTTCGTCTGGCCCTACCGCAAGAGCGAGCCGAAAAAAAACCGGATCGGGCTCATTCCGAAAACGACCAAACCGGACTGGGACAACTTGGCCAAAACCCTGCAGGATGTCCTGACCAGGTTGAGATTTTGGGAGGATGACGCCCAGGTGTATTCCGCGTCCGTGGAGAAATGGTGGGGCGAAGAACCACAAATAACAATCACCGTGCAAGAAGGAGCAGAGCCATGAAACGGAACCCTCACATCATCGTTCAGCAGGTTTGCCCCATGAAGAAAACCGACGATGGGAAATATGAAGTTCAGGCCGCGATTGTACACCACAAAGGACTTATCGCCCGCTATCGCATGGAGTACCCCACGAAACGGCATGCCCGGTGGGCGCAGCACCTTATTTGCACGGCAAAGAATGCTTCACGGCTCCGTTGCTGTTCCGATCTTAAAGCCTTAATTGAGAAAGGAGTCCAGCAATGATTAACATCCTCTTATCCGTCAGGCGGCCTTATTCCGGTAAAATTCTGTCCGGAGAAAAAACATGGGAACTACGCAAGAACGCGCCGCGCATCCCCCGCGGAGAACACGTCACGCTCTGGACCTACGAATCCGGCAAAGACGGGGCGCGGGCGATCATCGGCAAGTGCCGGATGGTCTCCTATGTACGCATGCTTTATATGCCATCCTGGCAAGCCCTGGAACTATTGATCAAAGACGCCTGCGTAACGGAAGAGCACATCCGCGCCTATCTCCCGTTCTACGCCTGGGGCGTCCAGGACCCCGTGAGGCTGCCCGCCTCCGTGCCGCTCTCTGCCATTGGCATGCCCCGTCCGCCGCAGTCCTGGCAGTACCTTACTGACGAGCAGGCGGCGATTTTGGAAAGGAGGCTCGCATGAGTCTTAAAGATGACATTAAAATTATATTCAAATTACGTCCATATGAAAGTTTCACCCGGAATGATTTGCTTTTGTTATTGATAGATTACTACAACTATACCGATAAATTAAAGCTTTCCGATTTAGATAAAGCTTTAAAAGAATTAAAAAAAGAAGGATTTATTCTTACATATGGCAGAAAACATATAAATTCAAAAAGTTATTTGGAGATTAAAAATGAAGATGACGCCTGAGCAGGAAGCTTTTTACGAGCTTGGCGCGGCCAAAGCATTTCTATATCACAAAATAGATGATGCTCGTAACTACGCAAGGCAAGACTATGGAGAGAGTTACGGCGATCTGACACCCAAGGAACGGGCAGATTGCTGTAAGCGTTCCAGGATTAAATTTTTTATCAAACTAGTCAGGGAAAGACGGGCCGCGTGCAGGGCGTGGAATCCACCGGACGGACGGGATTGCCCTAACTGTTTTTACAGTAGCAACCGTCGCTGCAAGCTGCCTTGTTCGCAGTGCTGGGGACACTGTCTATGGGAGCCGAGAAAGGAGGGGGAGTGAATGAGCTACATCTTTTCGCGGGCGCTGGTGGAGGCATACTTGGCAGCGAACTGCTCGGAATCCGCACCGTCTGCGCCGTCGAGCTCGAACCCTATCCCGCAAGCGTACTGCTCGCCCGGCAGAATGACGGCCTACTCCCGCCTTTCCCGGTTTGGGATGACGTATGCACCTTTGACGGACGACCATGGCGCGGCCTTGTTGACGTGGTATCTGGAGGCTTCCCGTGCCAGGACATCAGCGCGGCGGGAAAAGGAGCAGGCATCGATGGCGCCCGGTCTGGCCTCTGGCGGGAAATGCACCGAGTTATCAATGAAGTACGACCTCAATTCGCATTCTTGGAAAACTCACCTTTGCTTGTGGGACGAGGACTTGCCAGAGTCCTCGGTGATCTTGCCGAAATCGGGTACGATGCGGAATGGCTTGTGCTGGGAGCGGACGACGTGGGAGCCCCGCACGTCCGTAAACGCATCTGGATACTTGGTATGGATCGGAACGCCAACTGCATCAGGGAAAAAGAGAAGCGAGAAATTTCGGGAGGGCAACAAGCTACCAAATCCACACGAGTTTGTGGAGATGTTTCCAAGCCCCCTTGCCTCGGATCACAAGAGACGTGGCCCGAACAGCAAGCAACAGGGCTTGTCCGAATTTGTCCGGATGTTTCCAACCCCAACAGCCAGTTGCGGAGGCAAGGAAAGCAACCGCAAGACAGGGAAAAAACTGATAACTGTGGTTTCACAGTTTCCAACGCCCCGCACCAAGGGGATGTGCGGGGGGACGGGGAGCTTTCAGAAAATGAAATCCTTGGAAACTCAAGGCATCATCAGCAGCGAGGAACGCAGGCAAATGACTGCGGGGAATGGTGGTCAGCTGAACCCGACGTGGGTCGAGTGGCTCATGGGTTGGCCGCTAGAGTGGACCGCCTTAAAGCCATTGGCAACGGACAAGTTCCGGCTGTGGCGGCAACTGCATTCCGGGTTTTGCACGGTCGAATCATGAATTACAACCCCCAACTGACGCTTTTTTGATATGGCCGGAGACTGGATAAAGGTTGAAAAAGAACTGCACGATAAACCGGAAGTGCGCCGCATGGCCCGCGCTCTCCGTTTGTCACGTTTCGACATTGTAGGACGCTTGGTTTCTGTATGGTCCTGGGCTGATTCTCATTCTTTCACGGGTTCCGGGATGGACATCTCGGAAGAAGACATTGACGACATTGCGGGCCTGGTCGGGTTCGCCGATGCGCTTCGCCAAGTGGGCTGGCTCAAGGGACGCGCTGCCTCCCTTGAGTTCCCCAACTTTGGACGGCACAACGGCCAATCCGCGAAACGCCGCGCAATGGAAGCAGAAAGAAAACGCTTGGAAAGAATGGGTTGTAGCGACGATGCGGACAAACGTCCGCAAAGGAAGCGGACAAAATGCGGACAAAATGCGGACCAGAGAAGAGAAGAAAAGAATTTATCCCCCTTTCTTCCCCCTCCGTGTACCGTGGAGGAAGTCGAAGCCCATTTGCGGGCCGCGGCTTTTGCGGGCAGGGTTCGGTTAGCTCCTGACCAGATTCCGGATTGTGCAACAGCATACATCTCCAAACGGGATTTGACGGATTGGAAACGCGGAGAAATTCCCATCACCGCGGCCAAATGGAAATCTGACTCCATCAATTTTGCCGTCAGTTATTCCGCCAACCATCCCGCACAGCCGGGAACAGATAAAGACCCATATTCAAACCTTGAAGAACTTTAACAATCAACCTATTTCAAAACATGATCGACTCTCAAACACTTATTGACGCTGAAAAACTGGTGCTTTCCCAGGCTATGGACGGCACCCAGGCATTTACGGACTTCCGGGACAAAGGCATTTCCCGGCAGACATTCAGCCTCCCGGCACATCAACAGATTTGGTCTGCCTTGGAAACCATTGCCAAGACAGGCGGCACTGTGGATGCCCTGACCGTCATTGCTCACCTGGAGACTCAAGGCCAGCTTGACGCCGTAGGAGGGCACGCCGGGGTGGTAGAGATTGCCACCTATGGAGCCCTTGCCCGCTACAAGACGGACGCTGCGCTGGAAATGGTCACGGAAGCCGCAAAAAGACGTTCTCTGCTCGCTTTTGCGTCCCGGATTGCGGAATGTGCCGGAGACCAGCTCAAAAGTGCGGAAGAGATATTGGATGAAGTTGAACGCGATATGTCCTCCCTGCGGGACAAATGCGGCGTCAAGCAAACCGAAACCATCCGCGGAGCGGTAGGCTCCATCATCGAAAACCTGCAATGGCGCATGAAGAACCCCGGCGCCATCAAGGGGCTGTCCTCCGGGTTCCGCCGTCTGAATCTGACCCTGGACGGGTTGCAGCCCGGCGCCATGATTGTGATCGCCGCCCGGCCCGGCGTCGGGAAAACCGCTGCCCTTGTCAACATCCTGACCAACATCTGCCTGGAAGGAACCCCCGTGGGAATGTTCAGCCTGGAAATGCCGAAAGCCCAGCTTTTGGAACGCATCCTTTACGGCATGGCTGGCATCAACTCCGATGACATCCGCCGAGGCAAGCCGATTACGGTCGGACAGCAGCAGAATTTCACGGCTGCCGTGCGGAAAATCACGGACGCCCCGCTGCACATCGACGATGAAAGTGCCCTGACCATCGAAAAAATCAAGGCCCGCGGGCGCCGGATGGTAAGGGAACACGGTGTCAAGTGCATCGGGGTAGACTACTTGCAGCTTGTGCGCTCCACGTCCCAGCAGGCCCGCGGGAGCCGGGAGCGGGAAGTCTCTGAAATCTCGGCCGGCCTCAAGGCTATGGCAAAAGAGTTGAATATTCCCGTCCTGGTGCTGGCCCAGCTCAACCGCGACGTGGAAAAGCGTCAGGGCAAGTCCCAGGGCAAGCCGGTTGTTTCCGACCTGCGCGACTCCGGCTCCATTGAGCAGGACGCGGACCAGATCATCATGATTCACCGGCCCGGAATGTACAACCCGGAGAAGCACGCTCCAACGGAAGCGCAGTGGATTATCGGCAAAAACCGCTCCGGACGGATGGGCCGTATTCAGTTTAAATGGACTGCGGAACTCACGAAATACGAAGAAGAATCTACAACCACCAACAAATCATGAAAAAACTAGACATCCAAACCAATACATCAGGCGCCCATAAGTTGAGAATGTCTCTCAACCTGGGGAAGAAATACAAGAGGAAAAGAATCAGTATCGGCCTGGAAACTCACGACTACATGGAAGCACAGCGTCGGGGATTGATTATTCTCCGGTTCGCTCAACGCCTCGGAGTTTATGACCGGGATATTCCTAAAGAACCTGAAAAACAAGGGCCAGAAATAGCAAATGACTTGCCTCTTTTTGATGGTAAAAATATTCACAAGTCATAGGTTAATAATGACTATGAGTGATTAATAACAAATAGAAAATCAATGAACAACAAACGAAAAGAAGCAGTGGCGCGTACAGTCTTGTCAGGAGTGCCCGTTTATTGCCGCTTTGACGAAGTCCGCAAGGCTGCCGACCTTGTGGAAAATCCGGACAATCCCAACCGCCACCCGCAGACACAAATTGAGCGGCTGGCGGAGGTGATCAAACTGGCAGGTTGGCGAGCTCCGGTCACTGTGTCGGACTTGTCCGGCATGATTGTCAAAGGGCATGGACGCTTGGCAGCTGCCAAGCTGGCCGGCCTTGAGGAAATCCCCGTAGAAGTCCAGCACTATGATACGTTGGAACATGAACGTGCGGACATGATTGCCGACAACCATCTGGCGGAGCTGGCTGACCTGGATGGCGATGCATTGGCCGCTCTCTTGTCAGACCTACAAGAAGCGGGTAGTCTTGACATGACTGGGTTCACATCTTCGGATTTAGAAGAACTGTTGAAAGGAAGCGCTGGAGAAGGTGATGAAACTCCAGACTTGGGGGACACGACGGGCATCGTTCCTGAAAACCAGTATGGCGTCATCGTCATGTGCGCGTCAGAATCAGAGCAGGAGGATGTCTATACGAAACTCATGCAAATGGGGTATAACTGCAGGGTCGTCGCCGTATGAATATCCAGGTGCACAACAAGGTTTCCGACTTCTCTACCTACCGAGCAGCGCGGGTAAAAAGCCTTTTCAACGCGGAAAACGGCTGCAACTTCGACCTTGAGATTGAGGCCGATCTTTCCGGTGACTGGCAAATTGGCGTTGTTGTCGGCCCGTCCGGGTCAGGCAAAACCTCGATTGGCAAAGTCATCTTCGGGGAAAACCTCATTCACGACTACACCCAAGGTTGGGAACCGGACAAGCCTATTGTCGACAGCATTGCCCCTGCGGGAGACTTCAATGAAGTAACGGGAAGCTTGGCCGGCGTTGGACTGGGGGATGTTCCCTCTTGGCTGCGCCCGTTTCATGTCCTCTCCAACGGGGAGCAATTCCGGGCCGGATTAGCTCGGCTCCTTTGCGAAAAACCAAGAAAGGTTGTCGTGGACGAATTTACGTCGGTAGTCGACCGCCAAATTGCCCGTATTGGTTCGCTGGCGTTTGCTAAAAGCTGGAGGCGTGGGAATCCAGGTGGCCAGGTCGTGCTGCTGACGCCTCATTACGACGTCCTCGATTGGATTCAACCTGACTGGATCATCGACACGAAAACCGGCCATTTTGAAAGGGGGTGTCTTCGGCGACGCCCACCGATGGAACTCGAAATTCTCAAGACGGACAGCCGTTATTGGCGTTACTTTAAACCGCATTACTATTTAGACCTGCCCATGCCTCCGGCTTCGGAATACTTTGTCGGAATAGTCGACGGAGAATTGGCGTGCCATTTGGCCGTTTCTCCCTTCTTTACCGCACCAGGTTATCGAGGAACACGCCTGGTCACGATGCCGGAATGGCAGGGGGCCGGTGTAGGTCTTCGTTTCCTCAACTGGTGCGCCCAATACCACCTTGAGGGGCGTGGAAGGTGTGGGCGCAAGCTCCCCACTTACTTTCACACCTCTCACCCCCAACTGGTTGGTGCATTGCGACGGTCTCCCCTATGGGTTCAGGTTTCCGCACATCTCTATGGGGACAATAAAGCCAAGAGCACTCTATCCATCAGAAGAAATAAAAAGGCTTCCACTCTGTCAGGGGTATCTACTGGTTACGGCGGCCATTTCCGCGCCGTTCAAGGTTTCAAATATATAGGAAAACAATCATGAACATTTTTATTTGCGGTCAAAAATCATTCGGGAAGGCGGTTTTTACCGCTCTGCGGGAAGACGGGCATAACATTGTCGGCGTGGCGCCGGCTCCGCAGGAACAATACTACGACAAGCTTCACGGAATTGCTCTGCGTTATCATGTGCCCGTTGTTTGTGATGCGGGGAAACTCACTTCCTCCCATATTCCGGAACATACCGATTTGATTATTTCCGCGCACTCGCATTGGTACATATCCGACAAGGCGCTCGCCAAGGCCCGGCTGGGAGGAATTGGGTTCCATCCGTCTCTTCTTCCCCGGCATCGGGGGCGGGATGCCGTGCGCTGGACGATTGCCTGTGGAGATCCCGTAACAGGTGGTACCATCTATTGGCTGGACAACGTGGTTGACGGCGGTCCTGTTCTGCTGCAGCGGACTCTTTTTGTCAATCGAGCGTGGACCCATCATGACCTATGGGAACGTCTCTTTCCCTTCGGTGTGCAGATGATGCGTGACGCCGTTCGCATGCTGAGCCTTGGACAGATCGTTCGGGAGCCACAAGACGAACAATTCGCCACATGGGAGCCACCCTTTGATCCGTCATCACGGCTATTCAGGCCAGAACTCTTTCAATTGCCTGCCCCATGAGCAACAATCGAGACAGTCACCCGACTCCAGGCGGATTGGTAACTGCTGAAAAGCTTTCCCAATTGTTGGGGCTTTCAGTAAATAGGGTAAAAACCTTGCGTGCGGAAGGGGCGTTTGTTACCGCAGAGTCCCAAAATGAGGGCCGGAAATTCATATTGGGGGCATCTTTGATTTCATATATAAAGTATTTACAGGCACGCCAAGATAACGCGTCCGTTCGCCGCCAATATTTGGAGGCAAAAGCGCGTCGAGCCTTGGCCCGCGCGAAAATGGAAGAAGATCGCCTTTCTTCTGACACATAATCCCCTGAAAAATGGCAAGACCCGTTGACATATTCCGGCGCAAGAAGATAGATGCTCGCCCCATGTCCACCCGCGAGCGGGCCATGCTGCCCGCCGCGGAACGGGTGAATTCCATCTTCACGGCGGATACGGAAAAGGCCAGCCTCCTGCAACGCCTCGCCAACATGCTTGACGACTTCCTGGCCGGGAAAAGGCAGGAAATCATTCTCCCGGACGGCACGTCAACAATGGTGGGGGTGATGCAGGGCAAGGCGGACTTCATCGCCAAGGCCCGCGGCTTCATGGCCGCGGAAGGCATGACGCCGGATGCCCGCGACAACCATATCACCAACATCGGCGCCCGGTCCCGTCTTTCTCTCATTTTCGACACCTACACCCGTTCCTGTTACGGCCAGGCCCGCTGGGAAAGCGGGATGACGCCGGAAATGCTCCACGCTTACCCGGCGTGGCGCTTTGTCCGGCACCCGGGAGCCAGGATGCCCCGCCCGCTGCATGTCCTGCATGAAGGCGCCGTCAGGCTCAAGACGGACTTCCAATTTTGGGCCGTCGAGATGAATTCTCCGGCTATTGGGGGCTTCCTGCTGCCCTGGCCGCTCTACGGCTTCAACTCCTGGATGGACATTGAGAGCGTATCCCGCGCCGAGTGCATCAGGGCCGGCCTGATTGGCTCCAACTGGAACCCCGGTTCGGTGGACCTGTCCCAGTTCGGAGCAACGTTGCCGGAACGCCTCATGAACCGGTCCGCTTCCGTCCAGAAGATAAAGGACCCCGCTCTTGCCGCCCGCCTCCGGGAAAGCCTCAAGAAGCGCCTTGGAGCGGACGCCCTGGACAGAGACGGACGGCTTGCCATTCCGGCCCGCGAGCTCGCCCAGCGCATGCAGCAACAGGCGGAGCAGGGGAGCACACAAAACGTGTTGCCGGCGCAAATGGAGCTCGATTTGCTCAACACGGAAAGAAAGGACTCTGCTATGGCGGATTTGATGAAGAAGTCTGGATTGAGACCACGTGGAAAGGCCACTCTGGAACAGATAGAGGCGTTCATGAATGACCTAAAAACCCGCCATCCGGAAAGGGATTGGGTCAAAGAAAAGGTGGAAAATGGAGTTTCCGGTGAGTTTCGTCCCATGGCAAAGGAAACTATCCATAAAAACATGAATGAGTTTATGCGGATGGTGGATCCTGAAATTTTGAATAATCTGCCGTCTCTCAATTCCGTTCATAAGAATTTAAATTCTGGCAATAGGGGGAGTTATAACCCCATAACCCGGACCATTTTTTATTCCAGCGGAGAAGAGTTCGACAAAGATAATCATTTTCATGAACTGGTGCATTGGCTGCATTTTAACGCAGAAGATGTGAAAAAGAAGAAGCTCGGTGATTATTTCCAGAAGAGGATCAAGAACGAGAAAAAGGGGCGCCTGTTTTGCGGTTCTGGTGGTTATTCCGACCATTTTGCACCGTCATTTGAACAATGGGATGACTATGCCGGAAAAATTTATGGGCGAGAACCCGTTGACGGCATGCCTTACGGAGTGGAAATGCCTACGCGCCACCTCCAAAAGCTGGCTTTGTCTCCGGACGAGTTCTTGCGATACTGGAATGACACAAGGGACGGCAAATATTATTGGCGCATGGCGTTTTTAAGAAGTTTAACATTACTGTTCAGATGAATAAAAAAGCACTAGAGTTATACCGGGAATATCAGTCTGGAAAATTAGAGGTCAACAAGCTGATTAACAAGCTTGCTGATTTGTGTGAAATAGGAGAATGCAAGGAAGAAGAATTAATTATTGCAGAAATGGAAGCTGGGATTTGCATCATACCGACACTGGCTGCCGCGGTTGAGCTGGAATTGCATTCCCGAGAACATCCTGAAATGAGAGGAAAAATCTTTTTAGAATGAAGAAAAAATCCACCATTCCACTGAAGAGGACAGGACGTCCGACCAAATACACGGACGCTCTGGCGGACGAAATATGCAGACGCATTGCCGAAGGGGAAATGTTGATGCAGATTGTACGGGACGGGCACATGCCGGAACGTAAGACAGTCTATAACTGGATGTATGAGCATGAAGACTTTTTACACAACTACGCGCGCGCGTGCGAGATGTCGGCGGACGCTCTAGTGGAAAAGGGCCTGGAAATCCTTGACGGGAGCAGCCCCGATTGCGCTCAGATGGACAAGAATAGAGCCGAATACCGCAAATGGCTGGCAGGGAAGAGAAATGCCCGCTACGGGGAACGGAAGGCCGTAGAACTCACCGGAGCCAACGGCGGCCCCGTGGAGATGATCACAGACCAGGACGAAGTCAGGATAGCTTCCGTCATGGACAGGATTGACGCCATCCGCAGGAAGAGGGACGAAGAAGACCATGGCGGAACGGTGTGACGACATAGTGGCCCGGTGCCGGTTGCGTCTGGCGGAGTTTGCCGTCGCCATGCTAGGGCTGGACCCCTACGACTGGCAAATCAACGCCTATGAGGACATCAACGACTTCCGGCGCACGGCCATTGTGGCGGCCAATGGTTCCGGCAAGACGGTTTCCCTAGTAGGCCCTGCCGTGCTGTGGTGGCTCTACTGCTTCCCCCGCGGGCGCGTTGTCCTTACCTCCGGCTCCTGGCGGCAGTTGAAAGACCAGCTTTGGCCGGCTATTCGCGCTTACCAGTCACACCCGGCTTTCCAGGGCTGGACCTGGAACATGCTTGAGATCAAGACGCCGGAAGACGGCTTTACGTCCGTGTTTTCCACCAGAGACGAGAAAAAGGCGGAAGGGTATCACGCCACGGCAGAGTCTCCGGTCCTGTACATCGTGGACGAAGCCAAAGGCGTCCAGGACGGCATTTTTGAGGCGGCGGACCGGTGCACCGTTACCCGGTATCTGTATCTTTCCTCTCCCGGCCCGGCCATGGGGAAGCATTACCGTTGCTTTCACGACGAGGCAAAGAACTGGCGGCGTACCAAGGTCACGTCCTTCATGTGCCCCCACATCCGCCCGGAAAAGCGAGCGGAAGACATGGAAACCTACGGGGAGTCACACCCCCTTTACCGCTCCATGCACCTTGCAGAATGGACGGAAGGGGAAGACATGCTTGTCATTACTCCGGAACAATTGCGCCATGCGATAGACCATCCTCCGGCGTTCAGGTCCGGGGGACAATGGGCCGCCCTGGACTTTGCCGCGGGCCGTGACGAAAATGCCATTGCCATACGCAAGGGGAACCTTGTCAGGCTGGACCAGGCGTTTAGGAACACAAGCACGGTACAGGCCCGGCGCCGGATGGCAAACCGCCTCAAGGAACTCGGCATCGAATCTCATAACGCATGGGGCGACGCTGACGGGCTGGGGCTGCCTATCGTGCAGCAAATGGCGGAACCTGTGGATTGCGGGGGGGATGGCTACCGCCTCAAGGAGTTCCACGGCGGCCAGCCGGGAGAAGATACGGAACACTACCTCAACACCATTTCCGAAGCCTGGATACTGGGAGCCCGCGACATCGTCAACGGCAGGATACGGATTGACGAGCTCGACCCCGAGACGTTCCGGCAGATGACAACTCGCCTTATGGAGTGGGATCACAAGGGGCGCCTCCGCGTGATGTCCAAGGAGGACATGCGTTCACACGGCTTGCATTCACCGGACCGCGCCGACGTGATTTTCATGGCTATTTGGGCCGGGCGCTCCTCCCGTGGCGTCTGGACGGAGGACACGGAGGTTTACACGCCTCCGGGCTCGGAAAACTGGTATCATGACTCCTGGACGGAGGGGCCTGTCTCCTGCGAAATATGAGGGCCAGTCCCGGCTATTTACGGATTTGAGGATTGCCGCATCATGTCCGTATGAGGCAAGCGGCTCACTACGATTTACACACCACCGAAGGACTGGCACAGGTGCAGCACCTGCGCTTTGTGCTGTCCTCCGGCGAGGTAGACACGCAGTTCAACGGCATGACCATCCGGGGCGGCGTCCTGGATGACGGCATCCGGGATATGCCCGGTTCCGAGATCATTGACGGGAGATGCGCCTTGCAACTTCCCCGGCTTGCCGCTGGCTGCCATCGGTATGATGTCCTTGTCTCCGGCGACGGGACAGACAAGCCCCTTCTGGCTGGTGTCATTCATGTGGCCCCCCGCGTCACTCCCGTGGACGTGGATGACAACGCCCCCGCGGACTATCTCGACATCGTGATTCCGGAGGATGAAGGCGGCACCATTACCGTTATTTCCGAGTCTCCCGCATGGGTAGACGATGCCGTCGAGAAATCCCTTCAGGAGCGCGGCATGTACATGACCCCCGTGGATGGTGAAACCGTCTTGACCATGTCGGCGGGTACCAGCACGCGGGACTTCAACTATTTCACCTTTGCCCTCAATAGCACTTATATTTCCGGGCATCTGGCCGCCTCCTACAGGCTCAACAAGATCGCCTTGCAGACTCCGGCCAGCGAGGCCAACGGTACACGCTGGATGGCGCGTTTGTGCAGGTACTCCGCGGGGCTGGCCCTGCCGCTGGAAGTGCTCGGCACCAGCACGGCAACGGCGTCCTGGACCTCCATCAATGCGAGCACAATGGAATGCCATTGGAATTTTGATGGAATCGCCGTTTCTGCGGCGGACCGACTCATTTTAGAAGTGTATGCCGTGGATAGCTCCGGAACGACCGTCAGCAAGGCCCTGATTGCTTACGGGGCCGCCGCTTCACACGGGGGAACGGAAGGGGTGCTGATTGCCTCCGGCGACAAGCTGGCATGGCGCAACTACTCCCGACTTGCCTTGTCCATGTCCGTTGCCTATGACGCCGGCGTCAGCGTTGGGGGAATTGAATTGGCCTCCCGCAGACACTTTGACGCCCTGGCCGCCAATGTGGCGGAGACCGGGAAGCAGATTGCCGATGATGCGGCCGCCGCCCAGCAGGCCAGGGAAGAAGCCGAGCAGATTGCCAGCGGCATGACCCTGACAGCCGGCACGATTACCACCGGCGCCCCCGGCAGTCAGGCCGCGGCGGAACTCAAGCCGGGCAGTACGGCGGGCTCCTACACTCTCGACATGACCATACCGCGCGGGGACGTGGGAACCGTGGACACATCCCAGGCTTACACCTGGACACAGCCGCAGACCTATGACGCCATGATCAACGCCAATGGCGGCATCAATATCCCGCTGGCTGCCGGGGCTCCAATGGACATGATGGCCGTCAACCGCCTGTATGCCGCAGGCATGGCCGGAGTGACCAACATCTATACCCAGCGGACCTATCTGGACACAGGCAGCATTACGGCTACGGGGGCGGCAGCCTCTACTGCAATCATACCCGGCCAATACGCAAAAACGGTCATCCCGGCCAATACGCACAGTACCGTTGTACACAATTTCATAGGGCCGGTGGGCCAGTGGAACTACTCCAGTTTTGCGGGATTAAGCGTGCCTTGGCAACTCTCGGCAGCGGGCAAATTCGCCATTGGTATCGGAAGAGGGAACAAAACAGTACGGAAAGATTTGACCCTGGACTCATATAGCATCATCCCCGGCAATGACTTGGCATACAATACCGGGGAGATACTGGATATTACCTTTACCAATGTCCGCGACACCACCCGTAGCGGCTATGAAATCCGTGTCCGTGAAATATACTGTACCGAGTCCACGCAGCGCTGGAAGGTTAAAACCACAACCAGCTTTATCCCGGCATCTGGTAATGAACCAATACCCTACATCGTCAACAAGATCATCTACCAGCAATATGCGCCACGCTCCTACATTGCGGGGGATTATGGGGATGCCTACGGCGCATTGTATCTCTTGACCGGAGGCGGCAGCAATCAGCAACTCTGGAAGATTGCTACGGTCCGCGGCGTTACAACCTTTGAGACGGGACCAGGATTTTCCAGCATTGTTTCAGATGTACTGGGAGTTTCCGGTGGTTCTGTTGGTCTTTTTGTGGGCACCGCAGAGCGCACCAACTACCAACCGGGCAATGTCAACCCGGTTTATTATGCTTTGGAAGCGATAACAAGCAACGCCATTGAAACCGAGTCCACAGCGGATTTTGTGGACATCAACGAACCGTTTAAATCATGAACGCAGAAATACAGATACAGTTCCTCCGGCCCGGCGACTGGCAGGAATTCGCCCTAACGGCCATTTACCGGGATGCGGACGGCTACACCTGCACGGGCCGCTACACGCAGGACGACATACCCGCCGATCAGGCCCCGGCTATGTCCGCCGTCGTGGCCGCGCTGGTGGGACTGGCGGAACCGTGGCAGGCGTCCCAGGTGTGGGCACGGCTGGGGCATGTAACCGCTCTTGCACCGGACGAGCCATTTGACCCCGCGGAAGTGGAGATTGAGGCCGTGGAGCTGACCGTCGAGGCCATCAATCCCCAGGGCGGCCGCCGGATGTTCACCATTGCGGACTACCCGGAATTCACGATCACGAGCCTTGCCGCCATCGCATTCTTTAAACATTTCACCACCAATAAATAACAAATATGAACGTAAATAAAAACGACATCGAAAAGGTCCAGCAGGCGGCATCTGCCCGCTGGGGGAATTGGGTCAAGTACGTCATCGGCGCCATCATCGGCGCTCTGTCCGCTGCTGGCTACATCACCGTAACCGGCTGCGGGCATAACGTGGACATTACCCCGGACCGCACGGAGGTCTGCAAGGACGGTTCCTGCCTGGTGCTAGAACCGGGCCACCTGTCCTACAGCCAGGCCCAGCCCACCACGGATACGCCGCCCGTAGTTCAAGCCCTCAAGAAATAAGACCATGTGTGATTTTGTAGACAAGCGGCTGGAAACCCTCCGCAAGTACAAGGACATCATCATGATGTTCGGCGGAGCTATGGCCGCCGTCTACATCTACACGGACTTCAAGGCGGTGGTCCGGGAACAGGCGGAAACCTCGGCCAAGACCGCCGAAATACTCCGCACAATGGACCTCCGCCTTTCCAACCTTGAACACCAGACAAACAAATGAACCAGCTGCCAAGGAATCCTCGGAAGTTCTAACCAATTCTAACAAAATTAAGTTATAACTCACATGAACACCATTGAAAGAAACATGGCTGCGGCCATCCTCCGCTTTGAAGACAGCCGCGTGACCGGGCCGGAATCCCTGCGCGTCTCCCGCCTCCCTGCCGCCGACAAGGGCGGCAAATGGGAGATTTGCGGCATTTGCGACGGCATTGAACCCGCGGTATTCAACCGCTTGAAAGCCCTGCTGGACGCCGGGAAGCGGAAAGAAGCCTGGGAGGGCTGCCTTCAGTACGTCCTGGACAATACCGCCGCGGTCCGCGCCTGGATTGGTTCTGACGCCCATCCGGGCATTGAGTTCTTCCTCCGGGACCACTATTTCAATTCCGGAAGCAGGAACACCGGGAAGATCCTGCAACGTGCTCTGAACATCCACGGCGCCGGGCTCACGGTGGACGGCATTGTTGGACCCAAGACCCGACAGGAGCTACAGGACCAGTTGGCTGGCACTGATGAAGCGGTATTCCTCATTGGTCTGCAGGAAAAGCGCAAGGCGTTTTATCGCTCCTGCAAGCAATTCTCCGTATTCGGCAAGGGCTGGCTGAACCGCTGTGATGACGCCTACAGCGTTGCCCGTTCCCTCGTTTAATCCTTACCCCCACTTATCCGTCCCATGAGTAAGAAGCCCCGCAGCCAAAAGGCCGCCAAGACAACCAAGGCCGCTGACATTGAGATTTTCGAGGACCGCTCCCCGCAGGAACGCGGCTATCTCGGCATCTATGAGACCATCACGCCCAAGGTGCTGAAAAATGCCCGTGAAAGCGTCCAGACGGGCAACATGCTCGATCTGGAACGCGTGTTCCGCTCAATGAAAATCGAATGGCCGCGGCTGCGGGGCAACTTGCGGAAGCTCCGGGAAAACGTGCAGGAATTGGAGCTTGCCGTGACCCCGTGGGCGGAAAAGGGAAAGAAGCCGACTCCGGAAGCCATCAAGCACGCGAATCTTGTTGAATCCGCCTTATATCGCTGCCGGCTGGAACAGGGGAAGTGGGAACTGGATTTGAACGGACTGATCGGAGCCCTGGCGGAAGCGCCGGAACGCGGGGTGGGCGTGCTGGAAATCATGTGGGAACCCGGTAAGATACGGTCTCCCCGCGCATATTGCCCCATTCCATCTACATTTTACAAATGGTCCAGCTACCCGGCGCAGATTGACCGCCTTGTACTGTGTCCGGACGGAATAGGGAATAGCCCCGAAATGGAATTCCCGCCTGATAAATTCATTGCCGCCATCAACTGCGACGGGCTTGACCACCCCATGTACGGAGCAAACCTGCTCGCCCTGGTCGGGTGGTTCGGGGCTGCCAAGTTCGGCCTCTCCTGGTTCATGCAATTCTGCCAGATATTCGGTTCCCCTCTTCGTCATGGCAGGGCATCGGGAACGGTGGCCCAGCGGAAGCTATTTGACCAAATGATTAAATTCGGGCAAACCGGTATCCTGGTGACTGACCCGGAAGCACAGGTTGACTTCGTCGACGCCGTCAAGGGAGGGACACAGCTTCCGCACCTGGACATGCTCCGCGAGTCCAATAATGCTTGTGACATCCTGATTTTAGGGCAAACCCTGACCAGTGACGTTTCCAGCAAGGGCGGCAACCGTGCGTTGGGAGAAGTGCATGAAGCCACGGAAAACAAGGTCGTGCTGGCCCGCGGCAAATATGTTGCCGGCATCCTCAACCAGCAACTTGTTCCGGCCATTCTGCGGCTCAACATGGGCCGTCTTCCGGAGCACCTGCCGATCATCTCTTTCAAGGACCCGTCCTCCGGCATGAGCGAAGCAAAACTTGACTGGGTAGACAGGGCAACCAAGATTGTTCCCGTCGCTGAAGAACAGGTTTACGACTGGCTTGACATACCCATGCCTGAAGAAGGGGCGAAACTCTACCAGCCTCCCACGTTCGGAACCGGCGCGGGAACGGAAGAGATGGATGACCTGGACCGGGAATCCCTGGTGCATGCAGCGCGTAAAAAAAAACGCTGAAGCACATTGACGAGATCAACCGGATTGCCGCCCGCATCGGGCGCCAGACGGACCAGGCGGCCCATGAACTGACCTCCGGCCTTGCCGGATTCATGGAAACCCTTATTGCCGACGTCGAGGCCGGGGAAGACCTGGAAACGGTCATCCGGTCTGCCCGTGAGCAGGTGCCGGACCTGTGGGACCAGATAGACACCTCCAAACTGGAAGACCGGCTTGTCAAGGTCCAGCACGCCGCGCTGGAAGCCGGCTGGAACTCCATGCGTGAGCCGGAAACCGCCAATGTGGAAGGATGACGGGCCATGAACATTGAAATTGAAATGAGCGGCTTTGACGCCGTGCTGAATGAGGCCATGAAAATCGTTGCCCCGGAAACGCTGGAAGCCGCGAACCGGGAAAGCGGGGAATACCTGCGGGACTATCTGGCGTCCTGGTACGACAACAAGGGGCGGGAACACTGGGTCAACAACTCCCTTCCTACGCATGGGCCGGGGCGCATGTCTACGGGCTGGTTTTCCAACATTGCCCGCAAATGGTTCCTTTCCTCCGCGGACGCTTCTGGCGCGGTGATCACCAATCCCGACGAGGACGGTTCCCTGAGGCACAAAATCAGGGGAGGGACGATCACGGCCAAAAACGCCGGAGCACTTACCATTCCCCTTGTTCCGGAGGCCCACGGGCGCCGGGCGGCTGATTATCGCTCTGAAATCGGGGAGTTGTTCACCATCCCCAACAAAAGCGCCCTGTTTGAGGCCGTAGAAGGCGGCGGGGTGCGTGCGGTATACGCCCTGCGCCAATCCATCACACAGGACCCGTGGCCGGACGCCATCCCGGCCAGCGAAGAACTGGCCGCGGCCTATGGCATCAAGCTCATGGACGTTCTGGCCGCCTCCCTGGATGGCCGAAAGTGAGGGCCAGTCCCAGCTATTTACGCAATCGCGTTTCATGCCATGCTTGGGGCATGGATTTTGAGTTTAACGTCCCTCTTGCGTTCAGTGGTGATTCTCCGGCACGCATTGTATACATGCCGGAGGGCGTGCATTATATCAATGCATCCGTTGGCGGGCGGCAGAAGGTGATTGTAGACCGCTCCTGTCTGGACCCCTTGAAACGTGACCTAGCCTTAAAGCTGGCAAAAAACGTCCGTCCTGTCTGTCTGTTTGATCATAAAATGGGGCCAGCCTCCTTTCTTCCGTCCGACTTTGACTATTTGGACGGGGTCGGGCCAATTCTGGTGGGCGAATGGACATTGAGCGGCAAGAATGCCAAGGAGGGAAAAGACTACGGCTATTTTTCACCGGCGTTCAGGCTTGACCTCAACACTTGCAAACCCGTGGGGCTGGAACCGGATGACATTGAGGTGGGCTCCCTGGTCAATGACCCGGCTTTTGAAAACATTGCCCGCATTGCGGCCAGCAAGGCCAAACTTGAGAATTTCACGGTCCTTGGACCGGATACCCCCTTGAATAGCGACGGAGAGGATACCGACGCCGTTCATAACCAAACAAACAACACAAATACAACAATGTACGAACTACTGGTTAAATGCGGCGTCCTCACCAAAGAGGAAGCCGCATCTGATAAGGCCGGCAAGATCGCGGAGGATAAAATCAACAACCTGAAGAAGAAATCCGAAGGTGGCGAGAAGTCCGAAGCAGACCTTGAAGCGGCCAAAAAGGAGGCGGAGGACGCCAAAAAGGAAGCGGCCACCTGCAAGGCGGCCAAGGCCAAGCTGGACGACACCGAAGCCAAACTGAAAGCCGCGGAAGAGGAACTTGCCGAGGTGAAAGCATCCAAGGCGGCTCTCATTGACGCGGAAATTGAAGCCGCCATCAAGGCCGGCAAGATTGCCCCGGAAAACGAAGAAGCCAAGGAAGCGCTCAAGACCGCCCTGACTGCCAATATCAAGGCCGGCAAGGCTTTGATTGACACGATGAAGCCGGACCCCGCGTTTGCGACGGTGGTCGCCAACAAGGGTAAAGGCGGAAGCGGCGGCGAAGAACTCACCGGACGTGACCGCATCATTGAAAACATCAACAAGGAAAAGAACTAAGCCATGGCTTTTTTGACTCTACTGGACATCCAGAAACGCAACGGTTCGGCATCCGACATCGGATTGATCGAAGAAGTGGGTCTTTCCGCTCCTGAAGTAACGCAGCTTGCTTCCGTGGTGGGTTCCAAGACCATGATCAAGACGTTTGTACGCACCGGCGTACCCCGTTCCCGGTTCCGTCCGGCCAATGCTCCCATTGGCTATACGTCCTGCACCTACGAAGCAAGGAATGTAGAATTGTTCCCCGTTTCCTCCATCGTTTTTGTAGACACCATTACGTTGGCAAGCTCTGACGACGGAGAAGCCGCCGTACTGGCCGACGAAGCTTCCGGGATTACGGAAGGCGTTCTGCTTTCCCTAGGGGCCCAGGGTTTTTACGGAACGCAAATCGACAAGAACGGCTTCCCCGGACTTCCGGACTTCATTGACGACACGATGATCATAAGCGCGGACAGCTCCAAAGCTGCCGGCAGTTACGACGGAACGTCCGTCTTTGCCGTCATTGAAGGTCCCAAGGGCGTGCACTGGCGCTGGGGCCGCGACCGGGGAATCAGCCTCGGGCCGTTCAAGGATACGTACATTCCCGGCAAGGACCCGGAAACGGGAGAGCAGGGAGCCATTCCCGGCAAGGCTGCCGATTTGACCGCCTTTGTTGCGCTGGTCAACAACTCCAAGCTGTCTGCCGCACGCCTGAAGAATATCGGAACCGCGGAAGGAACGACTCTGGATGACGACAAGCTGGCGGAATTGCTGGCCTTGTTCCCGGCTGGCTCCCGTGTGACGAAGTTCATCATGAACCGTATGGCCCTGGAACAGCTTCGCAAGAGCCGAAATGTGGTGAGTGTTTCTGTCAACGGAAGCAAGGCGGGCGGGGATTCCTCCGGCTCCGCTCCGATTCCGACGCATGCCCACGGCATCCCGATTCTGGTGACGGACTCCATCGTCAACAACGAAAGCGACCTGTCTTCCATCACGGGCATTTCCCACTGGGGCAAGCACGCGCCGAAGAAGGTTGCCAACAAGAAGAACAAATAAAACAGAGAAAGGAACCTTAAACAGTGAATCCTATTAGACACACCCGCAAGGACGAATTGCTGACGGCCCGGATGAACATGCCGGGCACGGGCAAGACGGCCTATTCCGAAGTTTTGGACGCGGGGCAGACGGGCGGCATTGATGAAATGGCGGTCGTCATTGAGCACGGAGACCTTCCGTCCCTGGCTGCCGGAAAGAAAATCACGCTGACTTTGGAAGCATCCGAGGACGGCGAAAGTTGGGCCGAGGTGCCGGGGTTCTCCCTGGCTCCTACGGCGGGAGAAGCGGCAGGCGCCAAGGCGAACAGCCTTTCCGGACGCGTCCCCTACGACATGGGGCGCTACATCCGGCTCAAGGCCGTTGCGGACGCTTCCAGCGGCGACAACACCGCCGCCAAGTGTGAACTCTCTATCCGTGTGTAAACGTCATGGCGCTGGTCCAAATAACGGAAAACACCCTGCGGGCCTTCCTGGCGGACGCCGAAATCACGGCGTTTGATTCGGCTGGCTCAGAAGGTGACTCCCCGGAACGGGCCGGCGCCCTGATCAGAACGACGTGCAACCTTGTTGCCGGCATCGTCAACGCCTCCGGAAAATACCCTGTCCTGGAAACAGGGCAGGAGAAGGTTCCGGAGGAACTGGAACACCCAACGCTTGTCTGGATACGTCACGCCATGCTGGCCGACCTGCCCGACATGGGAGACCTGGAAGGGTCCCCCCGCGCCAAGCAGTACAGCACGGCCAGCGAGATTTTCCGGGCCGTCCGGCAGGGTAAATTCTACCTTGCCCCCTATGATTCGGAAAGCAGCGGCGTTGAGGTGTTCGGTGCCGGGGAACCCTATCAAAACTGGTGCGAACTATGAGCGCTCTACCTGCAAGCCCGCGCATCGCCATCGGGGAAAAAATCTGTCAGAAGATCGTTTCCCTGTGCGCCCATTACAACGGAGGGGAAGACCCCGGCATTGTGGCGCGCGGTTGGGATGCAAGCCTGAAAGCCCTGATTGACCAGAAGCTTTCCAAGCTGGGAATTTGCGTGCTGGTATGCGCCCCGAAGCGTAAGCCCCTTCAGGAGCACGGCGGCACAAACGCCGCCATCCTGACAACCAAAATCGTCATTGAAAGCAACCCCGTCCTGAAAAAGTCCGATGCGACCGCCGTGCTCGGCTGGGATGCGGACGATCTGGCCGATCTGCTCGCCATGGGGCTTGACGGATACCGGGAACCGTCCTGGTTACTCTCTCTGAAGCTCAAGGTGACAAGCACGGAGTCAAGTCGGGTACAGATGACCAACAAGGCCGTTACGATCACCGTTGAACAAACAGCAATATTGAAACATGGCAACTAAAACCACCACCCCCGCGGCCCAGGAGGCCGCCCCTACTCCGGCGCCCCGCATCGTCAAATGCCGGGTTGTCGTCAACAAGCTGGAACTCCCTCACGGCATTGCCGCGCGGGGAAGAATCGTCCACATCCCTGAAGACGTGTTTGAACAGCACAAGAAAGACGGGAACGTGACCCTTATTGACTACGTAAGAAACTAAATATCATGTCAGAACTATACAACAAGGAAATGCTTGTCGGCACCTTTCTCGACCTGTGCCCGTTCGGAACGACAGTCACGGCCGAAAGCGGCACGGACACGGTGGACGAGCATTTCAAGCCGGCGAAGGATTCCGACGCCTGGATGGTCGCCAATGAAGTGATCGACTATAAAATCACGCCGACCACCGAAGACGACGCCCGCACGGTGTTTTCCCGCGATACGACCTCGTATGTGACGCGGAAGAACACCAAGGTGACGGGCAACACCATCGAAATCAACTCGACGGAAATCAACCCGGTCTGCTGGCAGGTCATCTATCAGTGCGACAAGCTGGAAGCCGGGAAGGAAGTGCAGCCTTTTTCCCGCAACATCTACGGGCAAAAGGTATGGGCGCGCCTCACCAAGTACCAGGAAGACAAGAAGGAAATTATGGTCCTGGAAGTGGCGGCGCTGCTCAAGGTGGAACTCCCCACGGAAAACAACAAGCTGCTCACGCCGAAACTGACGCTTGAGGTTA